>Ga0302314_10004268_pt1 | contig 26305 bp, 22 predicted proteins | sample III_Palsa_N2_3_FD_200533 | JGI IMG/M metagenome (GOLD analysis project Ga0302314, IMG submission 200533) | Peat permafrost microbial communities from Stordalen Mire near Abisko, Sweden - III_Palsa_N2_3 | ecosystem: Environmental > Terrestrial > Soil > Palsa > Peat permafrost | place: Sweden...
GCCACTGATGCGCCGACTCCAAAACGAGCGGCCCTGCTACTGGCGGCCCCGACGCTAACGCCTGCGGATAGCGCAGTGAGCGCGCTCGCAGACCTTTTGAACGAGGGCAAACGCGTCACGCTGCTCTGCGGCTCGGGCTGCTCAGGCGCGAAGGCCGAACTCCTGGAGCTGGGCGGCCTCCTTCAGGCGCCAATGGTGCATGCGCTGCGCGGGAAGGAGTTCGTCGAGGCGGACAACCCATACGACGTAGGGATGACTGGTCTCATCGGCTTCTCGTCTGGCTACGACGCCATGGAGGCCTGCGACACCCTACTACTGCTGGGTACGGACTTTCCTTACCGGCAGTTTTATCCATCAAACGCACGCATCGCCCAGGTCGATGTCCGCGCTGAGGCGCTCGGCCGCCGGGCGCCCATCGAGCTTGGCGTACTCGGCGATGTCGGAGAGACGATCCGTAGGGTACTGCCGCTCTTGAAGGGGCAGAAAGACGCAGCCCACCTGACTCAAGCAAAGAAGAACTACGCGGAGGCTAGGCAGAGCCTTGACGAGCTGGCGGACACCCACGCCACCGGCCCACTACACCCCCAGCAAATCGCGCGACTCGCAAACGAGCACGCCAGCTCTGACGCCGTGTTTACCTGCGATGTCGGGCTACCCACGGTTTGGGCTGCGCGCTACCTGAGCCTTCACGGCGGCCGCCGTTTGCTCGGTTCCTTCTGGCACGGCTCAATGGCCAATGCACTGGCGCAGGCCATCGGTGCCCAGGCAGCTTCGCCAGGTAGGCAAGTCGTGGCGCTTTGCGGCGACGGCGGATTCAGCATGCTCATGGGCGATCTGCTGACACTCAAGCAGCTGAACCTGCCTGTCAAGGTCGTCGTGTTCAACAACGGAACTCTCGGTTTCATTGAGCTGGAGCAGAAATCGAGCGGCTTCGTCGACACCGGTACGCGCCTGGAGAACCCAGACTTTGCGGCGATGGCGAACGCCGTCGGTATCAAGGGCGTACGCATCGATCGCCCTGCGGACGCCGAGCGCTTGATGGCTGAGGCCTTGAACACTCCAGGCCCGGTGCTCATCGACGTAGCAGTGTCGCGCATGGAGCTGACGATGCCCCCGAAGGTCACCACCGAGATGGCGAAGGGCTTCACCCTCTACATGCTGAAAGCAGTGCTCAACGGCCGAACAGACGAAATCCTGGAGCTCGCTGCGACGAACCTGCTGCGAAAGACTGATACCAAGTGGAGCCGGTAGCGGGCCATCATCTCGCTCGTAGCAAGCCAAATAGTCGCGTCGCGTTGGTCTCTCTCGGCGATGTCGCGCTCGGATCTTCAAGATGCCTCCCGTTCGGCGTTGACGCGTTCGAGCCAAGAACGGCGCCGGCGCCATCGGTTGATACAGGTTCTATCCTCGGTCCCTTTGCGAGCTCGAACCCGTACCAGCGCCTTGCGCTTGCGTTCCAGAAGGCGACTACGCAGGATGTCAAAGTCGAGACGGGCACGCCGACGCGCGATCTCGGGGTCCTCGGTCCGTCCGACCCTGCTCGCAGCCTGAAGACGCACCTGGGCGATGAAGAGTCGACCATTGTTAGCGCTCGCGTAAATCCGCGATTTTTCGCTGGCGAGGACGCGGTTTTCGAGAAAGGTGAGCGGCGCTTGGGCTCACGCCCGGCCGCCCGGATGACTGCTGTCCGCCGGCGCGACCGGCAGGACCCGACCCATAGCGGTCGTAGACCCTTCAAGGTTGGGCGCCCGACACCCGACATTCGTACCGTCGAGTAGCGGCGTCGAGGCTGCGAGCTCTTCTGCCTTGCAGACAGACAGCGGACGTCGCCTTCCCGACCGATTCCAGCCGTGCGCGTGCGCGAGGCGGGCGCCCGTTATCTCTGCTTTGCAGCCACCCTCGCGTCGCCGACCACGCCATCGATGGCTCTTGCAATCTGCGCGAGCGAATCGGAGGACGGCATGCCGCCTGTGGCCAACCCATGGTCGGCTCTTGCGACGAGCGTAATGCGCCTGGCGCCAGCAGCGCTCCTTTCGGCGGCAACGAATTCTTGCCGGGATGGGATCCGGACGAGAACGTCATCCAACCCGTACATGTAGATGATCGAGCCCTTGAACTGCCTGTAAGCCTCGGAAGGCCGACGATCGTCCGAAATGAGCTGCGAGTAATACTTGATCGACCAAGCCTTCTCGATGTGAACACCATCCAGTACACCGTCCATGGTTCCCTCGAGAGTGCCTGGAGCGAACTTGTCATATAGCTGGCGATACGCGTCGCGCCAGTAGGCCTGTCTGGCGGGAATGGCGTCACGCCGGATCGGATCGCTACCCATCGTTTCGATCAGGCCGGCCCGGTTGAAGGTCGCGTCCTTGTCATTGGCTTTCATGATCTCGTCGGCGGACTCCGAAGACGACTTGCTTCGGGCGAAGCTCGTATCGATGAGCTTGAAGTAGGCCGACCTAGTCAACTGGTATTCGAGCGTCGCACGCAGAGAATCATGCGGGCCGCCGACCGCGACGATGCCCATCAAGGCGTCCGGCATCTCGCCCGAGAAGGCGTCCAGCACGTGGAACATGCCTTCGGAATAGGCAAGAGCGATCTGCCCGAGGCCCGACGTCGAGGGCGCTTGTCGAAGGAAGGAGAAGATTCGCTTCGTGTCTTCGGTGATGTCTGTGAGCGAGACCTTGCCGCGGACGTCCTGGTCGGCGCAGTGCGCGACGAAATAGGCCGCTCTTTCTGCGGGAGCGGTATCCTCGGGGATGCAACTCGCTCCGCGGTAACCGCGCACGGAGTAGGCCGCTACCGCGTAGCCAGCCTGCGTCAACATGTCGGTGATGCCGCCTCGATGCAGGTAGGCGTACTTGGGCTGGCGGATCTCGCTGTCGAAGTAGGGATCCGACAGGCCGCCGCTGCCGGGCACGATCACGACGATGGCGCGAGGCTTGGCCGCCGCCGGGAAGCTGAGTTCCAGATCCAGCGCGGCGTCTCCGATGCCGACCTGGACGATGGAGTTAGTGCGGGCAGCGGTTGCAAGGTTTGACATAGTCGCAAGGATGCAGAGCAGCAGAAGCCGCGTCGGCGAGAAAAAGAACGTCATGACTTGTCCCGAAGCGATGGGAGGGATGTCTCGACTGCGGAGGCGGTCTCGAACAGATATGCCTCGCGATCGACGGGGACCAACTTCCCAGCATCGAACCTGACGATGCGTTCGGCAATGGCAATCGTCTCGCGTCGGTGCGCGATCATGACTCGTGTGATTTTCAGACGACTGATGGCCTCGCCGATAGCGCGTTCGCCTTCGACATCCAGATGGCTCGTCGCCTCATCGAGCACCAAAATCCGAGGCCGGCGATACAGCGCACGCGCAAGCAGCACGCGTTGTTTCTGGCCGCCGGACAGCACTGTGCCCATGTCCCCGACCAGCGTGTGGTAACCCATCGGCATTGCAAGGATCTCGGCGTTGATTCGCGCCGCGACGCAGCATTCGGAGACCAGTTCAAGATCGGGCTTGGCACTCATTGCGCGTCACAAGGTGGTCAGCGCCGCCCGGCGCGCAGGCATCAGCCTGAAACAGACCTACGCGCGCGAGGGCAAGGAACTTCGGCGCAAGGCCGGCGGCTACGCGCACGCCAAGCAGTTCAAGCGGCTGGCCAGAACGGTCAAGCGCCAGCGCACGATCCTGGGCGTCGTGATACGCGAAGTGCAGCGCAAGCTCGATGCGATGAAGGCGTCGCAAGACGATGACACCGGCCCACCGCCCGGGCCCAAGGCGATGAGCGATCTGGGCCTGTGGCTGGAACGCGCCGAACGTGTCCGCACCCAGAAGCGCAACGACAAGAACAAGCTCTACGCACTGCACGCGCCCGAGGTCGAATGCATCTCCAAAGGCAATGCCCGCACGCCCTACGAATTCGGCGTGAAGGCGAGCCTGACGGTAACGCACAAGCAGGGCCTCATGGTGGGCGCGCGCAGCTTCCCTGGCAACCCTTACGACGGGCACGGGCTGACCGCCCAACTCGAGCAGACGCGCAACTTGCTGCAAGACCTCGGGAGCGAACCCAAGCAGGTCGTGGTCGACCTCGGCTACCGCGGCGTGGACGCCGACAACCCGGGCCTAGAGATCATCCATCGCGGCAAGTACAAGACGCTCAGCACGCTCAAGAAGCGGCTGCTCAAGCGCCGCCAAGCCATCGAGCCTCTGATCGGCCACACAAAGGCCGATCGGGGAGGTGGTCGGGTTGAGGAAGACGGTTAGCGATCAATTGACTACGTCCGCGGTGTTCGGGTGATTGCCGATGCAGTGATGGTGCCGTGATCGGATGCTTGTCAGCGTGCGGGAGAATCACTGCCATCCCACACATCCGGTTCAATCGATGGCCACCCCGTTTACCCCGTTGAGCGAAGACGAATACAACGAGCTCGACCATTTCCTGCTCTACGAGGTGGACACCGATGAGGGCATGACGTTCGACATGATGGATGGTTTCCTGCACGCCATCGCGGTCGGCCCGACGACGCTTCAACCAAAGGTCTGGCTTCCCAAGATCTGGGGCACCCGGGAGATCATGCCGCCGATGGATTCGATCGAGCAGTTGAACCATGTCCTGGGGCTGGTCATGCGTCACTACAACAGCATCATCGACCGACTGGAGGATCACCCGCGCGAGATCAGCCCTTACTGGTCGACGATGACCTACGAAGGCGACGAGCGGGAGTATGACGACGCTGAGATGTGGGCTTACGGCTTTGTTGAGGGAATGAGGCTGTGCTGGAATGAATGGAAGCCATTGTTGGCGACACCGCAAGGGCAAGCCTGGTTCAAGCCGATCGCGCTGCTTGGCGAAGATGAGTTCTCGCAGGAGCAGGACGAACTCACTGGCACGCCGGCCCTGCGGGCCGAACTGGCACTCCAGATCCCGCAAGCCGTCCTCGACATGCATGCCCACTGGCTGCCACTCAGACTCGCTGTCCACGAGCGGATGGTGGCCAGGTCCATGCAACCCAAGGTGGGACGCAATGAGCCTTGTCCTTGCGGGAGCGGCAAGAAGTTCAAGAAGTGCTGCGGCGCAGCGGCAGACCTTCATTGAGAGGACTCGCCGGCCAAGCCGGCGAGCGATTTACTGCGTTGTCAATCGCCAGGGCAGCAACGCCGCGTAGTCTTCAGCCGTCTGCGTCAGCGGCAGCCTCTTGAACAGCGCGGCCAGGTAGCGATACCCGTCAATGCCATTGACCTGGCACGTCTGCAGCAGCGAGTACAGGTTCGCGCTGGCATTGGCGCCGGCCACAGTATCGGCGAACAACCAGTTGCGTCGCCCGACACAGAACGGACGTATCGCGTTCTCCTGCGCGTTGTTGTCGATGCTGTACCGCCCGTCGTCGACGTAGCGCCGGAGCTTGCTCCACTGCGAGCCGAGGTAATGCAACGCCTGGCCCAGCAGGCTCTTGGGCAGTACGACGTGGACATTGGCCAACAACAGCGCCTCGATGTTGGCCAACACCGGAACGCTGTCGCGCTGGCGCCGGCGGCCGAGTTCTTCGGCATTGACCTCGTCGCGCCTGGCCTGGGCTTCGACGTGGTACAGCCGTCCGATCAATGCGATGAACCGCGCGGCCAGTTGATCCGGTCCGCGCTTGTCCTTGGGCAAGGCCTGCAGCGCGTCATGGAAGTAGCGCCGACAGTGCGTCCAGCAGCCAAGATGCACGAGCCCGTTGCTCTGGGCCACGGCGTCATAGACGTCATAGCCGTCCGTCATCAGTTGTTGTGCTTCAGAGTTAGCGCTAGTGAGCGTCACGGTTCATGCTAGCGGCAATTGGAGATAAGTTATTGATTTCGCTCGCAAAAATGCAAATTTCAGCGCCGGCCATTTCGTTGCGGGTGGGCAACGATCGACGATATCGGCAGTCACGGTTCGTGCGAGTACGGAGCATGCAATCAGAGTTCGCGCTAGTGTCGGGCCAATGGGGCTACGGACGGAAGCCCAGGCAATTGCACACATTTCCCCGGTGATCGGTTCGCAGACTCGTTGTGAATCTCGTGCTGATGGGAATCGGCACGGACGAAAAATTGACCTATGGCCTCAAAATCCACCCGACACTAGCGCGAACTATGGCGCTACTAGCACGAACTGTGATGCGCAACACGAGCTTCGTCAGCTCTGCTTCCTGTTCTTCACTGAGTACAACGACCGGGGCAACTCGCACTTGCTCGCTCCAAACTTACCGAAGTAGAGCATTGGAGCGAGGTCCCTTGAATAGGTTCAATCAAGACTCGAACACTACACTAGCCTGCCGCCAGCTTGAACGCTGCGACCGCTTCGGCCAGATGCGCGGCCTGCTCGCGCAGCGAGGACGCCGCAGCCGCTGACTGCTCCACCAAAGCCGCGTTCTGCTGCGTAGCCTGGTCAAGCTCATTCACCGCGCCGCTGATGTCGGCTATCCCGGCACGCTGCTCGCCAGCGGCCGCAGAGATCTCCGAGATTAGCGTCTTCACCTGCTGCACCGAGTCCCGCAACGCACTCATCGTCTGACCCGCATCGCGCACCTGGACGCTGCCGGCCTCCACCTTGGCCGAGGAATCGGCGATCAGTTGCTTGATCTCCCTTGCGGCCTCCGCTGAGCGCTGCGCGAGTTGGCGCACTTCGCCGGCCACCACCGCGAAACCGCGCCCTTGCTCACCCGCGCGGGCTGCCTCGACGGCGGCATTCAGCGCCAAAATGTTCGTCTGAAATGAGATGCCATCGATGACACTGGTGATCTCCTCAATGCGTCGCGCCGAAAGCTCGATATCGGCCATCGTCGTGACCACCTGTTCTACCGCAGCGGCGCCGCGCTTTGCGATCTCATGCGCCTGCGACGAGAGACCGTCCGCCTGCGTAGCGCTGTCTGCTGTCTGACGCGCCGCGGCGGAAAACTGTTCCATCGTCGAGGCGGTCTGCTGTAGATGGCTGGCCTGGCGCTCGGTACGTTGCGACAAGTCTTGGCTGCCGTTGGCGATTTCTTGCGAGGCGATGGCGATGAAGTCGGTGCCGCCGCGTACCCGTTCCACCACCAGTTTCAGCGCAGTCGCCATCGCATCCAGGGTACGGTTGAGGTCGGCGAACTCATCACGGCCCTCAGTCGCCACGTGCACCGCCAGGTTGCCCTGGGCGACCTCAGTGGCCACGCGGCTCGCCTCACGCATGCCGCGGTCCATGAGGCGCAGCAGGGCCCATACCATGAGACCGACCACCAGCAGCGCGCCCGCGCCCACCGCGCTGTTGGCAGCCCAGTACAGCCAGCCGGTGCGCTGCAGGTCGGTGTTGCGACGGACGAGTTCCTCTCGCTCCATCTTCACCAGTCGCACCAGCAGGTCTTCGTAGACATGGACGTTCGGGACGAACTGTTGCTGGAATGCCTTGGTCGCCGCAGCCTCATCCCCCGCCTTGCGCGCGCTCTCGATTGCGCGCAGGGCGTCGATGATGCGCTGGCCGGTCGCGTCGAATTGCTTGAACCAGGCGCGCTCGGCGTCGTTGCTTATCCATCCACGGATCTTGGCAGCCTGCGCATTGATGCGGCCAACCTTGGCGCCAATTTCGGGTCCGAATGTGGCCGCCAGCGCCGGATCCTTGCTCAGGTTGAGCGCGAGGATGCGGGGTGTGGTGTCGTTGGCCATCGCCATCAGCTCGTACACGTCCGCAAGGCGGCCCACATCCGCCTGCGAAATTTCGGCCAGCGCAGCATCGGAACGTCGTTGCTGCACCAGGCTCGAGCCCAGAAGCGTTATGCAGGTTAGTCCCAGCAGGACGAATGCGGCGGTCAGGCGTGTCGATACACGCAAGTGGCTCCAAGTGCTCATAGTTTCTCCGAAGGATGGGCACGCCTGGCCGGAAACGACTTCACTAGCAGGCTGCTCCTGATGTACCGGTCGCCGGCAGCAGCCTGTTATGCATCCAGACCAGTGACAAATCGGGTCTCGTTCGAACCAAAGACCGATGTCTCGACCCGTCGCGCGGGTCGCAACAAGAAGTGCGCCAGCGCGGGAAGCAGAACCAACGCACCCACCATGTTCCAAATGAACATGAACGCCAGCAAGATGCCCATGTCGGCTTGGAACTTGATGGGCGACAGCGCCCACGTGCCAACGGCAAGGGCCAACGTGACCCCGGTCAGCATCACGACGCGGCCTGTAAACTGGAGCGCATGGAGGTAGGCGCCTGACAGGGATTCACCGGCCCGCAGGCGCGCCAGCATCACGCTCAAGACGTACAACGCGTAGTCGACACCGATGCCGACGCCCAAGGCGATCACCGGCAGCGTCGACACCTTCACGCCCATGCCAAGACTGACCATCAGCGCCTCGCATAGGATGGAAGTGAGCACCAGCGGCAGTACGGCAACGATGACCGCTCGCCATGAGCGGAACGTCACCCAACACAGGATGACGACGGCGCCATAGACCCACCAAAGCATCTCATGCATCGCCTTCTTGACCACGATGTTGGTCGCCGCGGCGATCCCCGCAGGGCCGGCTGCCAGCATGAAGCGCTCTTCGTTTGACGAATTGGCGGCAGAAAATTTCTCGACCGTGTCGACCACTTCACTCAGGGTCTCGGCTCGGTGATCCTTCAGGTAGACATAGAGCGACAGGAAGGAGCACGCCTGGTTGAACAACTCGCGCGGCGCCCGAGTCTGCACCCCGCCCAGCGCACTCTCGTTGGGAATCAGCTCGTACCACTTCAGCTCGCCCTCGTTGTACCCCACCATCGCGAGCTTGGAGAGCGCAGCCATCGAATTCGTTGACTCCACGCCCGGCAGTTGCTCTAGCCGCCACGCCAACTGGTCGACCTTGGCGAGTGTCCCGTAGCGCGTGCACCGGTCTTCGGGCGTCGTGACCATCACGACCAGGATGTCGCTCGACGCGGCGTAGTGCTGCGTCACGTAGTCGTTATCGCGGTTGTAGCGCGAATCGGCGCGCAGCTCTGGCGCCCCCGGATCCAGATCGCCCACGTGCAGGTGCGTGCTGACGACGTAGCCAACGGCTGCGAGCAAGGCCGCCGCGACAATCGCCCAGGAGGCCGGCCCGCGGCGAGTGAACCGGTCGAGCATGTGCCAGAGCCATCCCGGACGAGCTACCGTACCGGTCACCTCGAACTCGGGAATCGAAGCAGGGTCGTCACGCAGACTGCGCCGCGCTGCCGGGAGGCTGACGCCCACATACGACAGCAGGATGGGCAGCAGCACCAGGTTCGTGAAGATGAGCGCTGCTACACCGATGCTGGCCGCCAACGCCAGATCCTCAATCGCCTGGATGCGGATCATCGCCAGCACTGCAAACCCTACGGCGTCGCACAGGAGCGCAGTCAGGCCAGCGACAAACAGGCGCCGGAACGTGTAGCGAGCCGCCACGACACGGTGTGTTCCGCGACCGACGTCCTGCATGATGCCGTTCATCTTTTGCGCACCGTGGCTCATCCCGATGGCAAAGACGAGGAACGGCACCAGCACCGAGTACGGATCCAGCGGCCGCCCCATGAGAGCAAGCGTTCCGAGTTGCCAGACGACGGCAACCAGGGAGCAGGCGACGACCAGCACGGTACTGCGGAGGCAGCGCGTGTAGGCGTACAGGATGGCCGTGCAGATCGCCAGAGCCGCCGCGAAGAACTGCATGACGGCCTTCAATCCGTCGATCAGGTCGCCCATTACCTTGGCGAATCCGGTGATGTGGAGCGCAATCGCATCGGTGTCGTACTTCGCACGCAACTGCTCGAGACGGCGATCCAGTTGGCCGTAGTCCAGCGCTTGTCCGGTTTGCGGATCCCGATCGAGCAGCGGAACAAAGACGATCGTGGACTTCGCGTCGGCCGCCACGATTTGGCCGATCTCGCCTGAGCGTTCGACGTTGGCGCGAACTTCCGCAATGGCCCGGGGGGAGCCATCGTAGGTGTCCCCCATCACGGTGTTGCCGTCTAGACCGTCCTCGGTCACGGCGACCCACCGCGTGTTCGCCGTCCACAGCGACTTCATGAACGGGCGATCAACTCCGGGGACGAGATAGACCTCGTCGTTGATCTTCTGCAGGGTCTCCAGATACTTCGCGTCGTAGATCGTGCCGTGGCGCGCTTCGACCACGATACGAACCGCGTTGCCTTGGGCGCCCAGGTCGCCCTTGTGAGCCAAGTAGTTGGCAATGTAGGGATGCAGCGTCGGAATCGACTTCTCGAAGCTCGCGTTGAGCGTCAACCTCGTCGCGCTCCAAGCCAGGCACAACGTCGCCACCAGGCAGATCAGCATCACCCAAGGCCGATGGTTGAACAGCAGTCGCTCGGGGCGTGAACCCGAGGACGTGTCGAAATCTTCGAGGCGGGTCGTCACCGGTTGCGCCGTGAACGTGTCGGAAGCATGCATTGCGTGCGATCAGAAATAGAGTTTCAATGGGCGGCGGCAACGCGCCGCGTACCGCGCAGGCTGGCGAAGATCCAGGCGCCGTCCGGTGCGACGCTCAGCCCGGCCGCGGGCAGCGCGCCCGCCGGCGTCGGGGTACGAGCGAAGGTGCGGCCATCGTCTTGGCTCACGTACAGATCACCGGTTTGCCCCAGCAGGACGAGCCCGCCCTTGGGACTCGTCAACCCGGCCTCGAAGGAGACTTGGGTATCCAGATCGACCCGATTCCACGTTTGGCCGCGGTCGGCCGAGCGCCAGGCGTTGCCTCGCAGCCCGTAGGCGACCAAGGTGCCCGAATCGGCGGCAACCAAGCCGAAGAGGCTGCCCTTGTACGGAAGGGCCATGACCGAGAACGTGGCGCCGTCATCCGACGAGCGAAGCGCCATGCCTTGCTCGCCGACGATGAACCATTCATGGCCGACCACCCGCACGCCGTACAGGTGAAAGCGCTTCGGGTTGGCGGCCGCGACCGGTAGTGGACTCCAATGCAGCCCACCATCGTGAGTCGCAAAGGCCAGTCCATACGCGCCCACCACGACAACGTACTGCGGATCCAGCACTTCGATGTCGAAGAACGGTTTGTCGGGCCCGTCCTGCGCCAGGTGCTCGGCGTCTCGCCGTGCGGCGTCGTCGCTGCCCGCTGCGGTTCTGACGACTTCTGCGAGCTGGACACCATCCAACTGCTTGACCCAGGTCAGTCCGCCATCGTCGGTCTTGAGGATCACCCCCAGGTGTCCCACCGCCCAACCTGTGTGGTCATTGGCAAAGCGCACGTTGGTGAGCGTGACCTCCACCGGAACGCTGGCCTGCCGCCAACTCTTGCCACCGTCGTCCGAGCAGAGCACCGTCCCGCGCTCACCGACAGCCACCAGTCGGGAGCCGGCGCGAGCCACGGCGAGCGTTGCCGCCGCCAAGGCTCGCGGCGTTGTTTGCGCAGGCTGCCGCAGCACCAGGGGAACATCGGCGGCGGCGGTCGTCGTCAGGGGGGACAGGGCTGCCACAATGGCAGCGCAGATGGCCGCCGCGCGCATTACCGCGTTCCTTCGTTGGCCAACTCGTCCGGGCTGAAGAAGGACTTCGGGAACGAGGGCACCGACTTGACCTGCGACGGCAGTTCGTTGCTGGCCATGTTGAGGAAGTACGCGCCGGTCTGCAGGTCGTAGCCGCCCCACATCACGCCGCCCAGCAATGCGGGCAGGTCGGGCGCCAGCAGCGTGAGGGTATAGGTGGAGCGCCAGAGGTCGCCCTTGGCGTCCCAGCCGTCTTCGAGGAGGATCTGCCAGCTGTCCTCGTCGACGTAGTACTTGCGGCGCGGCACTACGTGGCGCTTGCCGGCGGCCAGCGTCGCCTCGACTTCCCAGACGCGGTGCAGTTCCCAGCGCACGAGCGACGGGTTGAGCGTGCCCGGCGTGACCAGGTCGGAGACCTTGGCGAGCGCCGCCCGGTTGTTGTTGTAGGGGACGTACATCTCCTTTTTCCCGACGAGCTTGAGCTCATGCTTGTCGATCGGGCCCAGCAGCATGAACGCCTCGTCGAACAGACCGATGCCCGAGGTCACCGAGTCGGGCGTGTCGTAGCCCACCGACGGTGCCTTGCGCACGCGCCGTTGCCCGACCAGGTACTGCCAGACGGCGCGCTGCTTGGACGAATTCAGGTTCTCGTGCACGAGGATGGCCTCGCCGGCTTTGGAGCCGGGCTCCGTGCCGACGAATTTCAGCAGCGTCCGATAGCCGTCGATCTTGTCGAGGCTGCCGTCCTGGTCGTAGTACTGGTTGCGAAAGGTCTGGACGCCGCCGGAGGCCATCGACCGCTTGCCGTCCGCCGTGACGACCCACACGCGCACCTGGTCCTCGGTGTTGACGCCTTCCCAGCGGAGACGGAAGTTCTGGATCACCTCATAGGCGTCCTTCGGGATCGGGAAGGGAATGCCGCCGTAGGCACCGTCCGTGCCATACCCGTTGTCCACCAACTTCGCGCGGGTGGCATTCTTGAAGGTGTTGTCGTAGACGTATTGCGGGGCGGCCGCGGTGCGATGGGTCGGATAGACGTCGATGTGGAACTCGGGGTGCTTGACCATGAGCGCCTTGACGCCGTCAGTCAGGCGATCCGCGTACTGCGCCATGTTCTTCGAGTTGATGGAGAGCAACGGCTTTTCCGCGGCGAACGGGTCAGGCCTCGGATCGCCACTCTTGTAGCCGGCGGGAACCTTGCCGTAGCCGCCCTCCCAGGCGGGGATGGTGCCGTCCTTGTTGCCGGCACGCTCGCCGCCCAGCGGCGTCAACGTGGTCTTGAGCTTGGCGGCGTCTTCGGCCGAAACGCCGGCTTGCGCGATGGAGGCGAATGCCGCCACGACGACGGCGAGGAGATGCTTGGAGTGCATGATGGGCTCCGGGGATCAGAAGGTTCGGGAGACGGCGAGGGACACGTAGCGACGGTCCTTGAGCGACTGCCCGAAGCTGAGTTCTCGGGGCGAGGCCGTTCCCGCCGCGAGGGTCTCGGTATAGGTCTTGGCCTTGCCGAGGTAGTCCGTGTAGTTCAGGCCGACGTTCCAGGTGTTCTGGTAGGTGCCCTGCAGACCGATGCTGTAGTCGCCCGCGTTGGAAGCACCGCCCGCGAAATTGGAGACCGCCGAAGAGCGGCCGCCGAAGTTGTAGCCCAGCCCGATCGGCACCGACAGATCCAGGCCCGGCAGCACCTGGAAGTACTGCGGCGAGAAGAGCATCCGGTAGGCGAATGCGCCCTTGGTCGTGTGCGGATCGAGCCCGCCGATGCCTTGGCTGCTGCCGTCGGCGGCCGCGAAGATGTCCTTGGTGACCTTGAGCGTGTTGTTGTAGGCCAGTTCGGCCAGCACGACACCACCGCCCCATAGCGGACCTTGCTGCAGGACATACACGCCCGAGGCCTGCAGATGCGCGGTTCGGCCGACGGCGTAGCACGGTTGGTCGCTGGAGTCATTGTCGCAGGTGGTGATTGCCCCGACGCCGAGCACCGCTGGGTCGCTCGTCAGCGGCGCGTTCCAGCGCAACGATCCCTCCACGGCCCAGTTCAGTTGGCCGATGGACGAACTCACGCTCGCGCCAACGGTGCGGATGTCTCGGGCGTAGGCCAGGTGGACGTCACCGTTGGCGAAGTCGAAGATGAGGGCCGACGGCGTCTTGTCGTGGTACTGCGCCGCATACAGGCCGAACTCGTACTCGCCGCCGCTGGGGGTCCAGCGCAGTTGCATACCGCCCTGGCCATGGTTGCCCGGCGTCAGGTCCTTGCTCTTGTCGTACGGCAGCAGGATCGGGTTGCCTTGCGCGTCGGTTCCGAAGTTGACGACGCCCGTATCGGGCAGGTAGTCCTGGTTCGAGAAGTAGCTCCCGACGCCAGGCAGGCGGCTAGCGCGCCACTCGGTCTGGAGGTACCCGCCAAGCGACAGGCCATCGGCCACGCGCAGCGAGCCGGAGACCTGCCTGACCGGGAGCAGAACCTCCTTGAACTGCCAGCCCGGCACCGACAGGATACGTGCGATGTCCACGGGACCTTGGGCATTCGCGATGCCGTTCTGGCCGAAGAAGACGCTCTCTCCATAGAGAAGCGTGTGGCGGCCGATGCGCAGCGTGCCGTCCATGTCGCCGATCGACCCCTTCGCGAAGACAAAGGCGTCCATCAGTTCGGCGTCCCGGCCTTCTTCCCGTCGGGTGGACGGGAGGAACTGATTGGGCTGCTCGCTGGGCAGATTGTTGGCGGTGGAGACGACCGTACCCGTGGGAACGCCGCCCACGACCAGGGGCGTTCCGGCGTAGGCGTTGTCGCGCAGGTAGACCGAGTCGCGCCAGGCGGTGCCGCTGATGCGTCCGCCGAAGTTCGGACCGCTGATATCCAGTTCGGCGAGCAAGTCGAAGCGGCTGGAGATCAGCCCCTTCTTGAAGTTGTGATCGCCGTCGTCCTCGTTGGCGGTCCCGGGATCGACCGCAACGTCCAGGCCCGTCAGTGCGTTGGACGGGTTCTGCAGCCGCCACGCACTGCTGTACTTGGCCGTGAGATCGAGCCGGATCTTGTAGTCCGGCAAGGGCGAGTCGATGTCGATGGCGCGCGCTGCGGGCAGCCACGTCAGGGCGGCGGCGATCGCCACCAGGGATGGTCGATGGATCATGCTTGTCTCCTCTTTGGGATGTGTGAGGCATGCGCACAAGCTGCCGCCGCTGTAGCAGCAGTTGCTCGCTTCATGGCTGCCGCACTCGGTGATCTGTCACCCAGTCACCTGTCACGAGCGCGGCGGCTATTCCTGCACGCTTAGCTAGTCTGAGCGCAATCTATGCGTTTATGCACAAAAGAGGAAATTGGGGTTTCCCCTCCCGCGTCACGCCGCGGTGTAGGCCGTCTTCAGCGTGGTGAAGAATTCGACCGCGTGCCGGCCCTGTTCGCGCGGCCCATAGCTCGAGCCCTTGCGACCCCCGAACGGCACATGGAAGTCGACGCCGGCCGTCGCGACGTTGACCATCACCATGCCGGCCTGCGCGTGACGTTTGAAGTGCGTGGCGTGCTTCAGCGACGTCGTGCACAGGCCCGCCGTCAGGCCGTAGGGCGTGTCGTTGGCCATCGACAACGCATGCTCATACGAGTCCGCTGCGATCACGCAGGCGACCGGGCCGAAGATCTCCTCGCGAGCGACTCGCATCGCGGGGGATGCGTCGACGAACAAGGCGGGCTGCAGGTAGAAGCCTTCCTTGTCGCGCTTCAATCGCTCCCCGCCGCATGCCAGGCGCGCGCCCTCGGCGCGGCCAAGTGCGATGTACTCGAGGTCGGTCTCGAGCTGCGCTTGGTCGACAACGGGGCCGATTTGTGTGCCGGGTAGCCGCGCGTCGTCGACCTTGAGGGCACGCACGCGCTCCGTCAGCGCGGCAGCGAACACGGGCAGGACGCCCTTTTGGACCAGCAGGCGGCTGGACGCCGTGCATCGCTGGCCCGTGGAATAGAACGACCCTTGAACAGCGACTTCGACCGCGGTCGCGAGGTCCGCGTCATCCAAGACGATCAGCGGATTCTTGCCCCCCATCTCAAGCTGCACCTTCGCATGGCGCGCCGTTGCGCCGGCCAACACCCGCGCCCCCGTCTGCGACGACCCGGTAAAGGACATGGCGTTGACGTCGGGGTGGTCGATCAGCGTCTGGCCCACGCGGCTGCCGGCTCCCATGACGAGATTGAAGACGCCGGGCGTCAGGCCCGCGCGACTGATGATCTCGGCCAAGGACCACCCAGAGCCCGGGACGAGATCGGCAGGCTTGAAGACCACGCAGTTCCCATAGGCGAGCGCCGGCGCAATCTTCCACGCCGGGATCGCGATCGGGAAGTTCCACGGCGTGATCACGCCCACGACGCCCACGGGCTCACGCGTGATCTCGACGCTGATGCCGGGCCTGACCGACGGCAACTGTTCTCCGCCCGAACGAATCGCCTCGCCGGCGAAGAAACGAAAGATCTGCCCCGCCCGCGCGACTTCGGCCACGGCTTCGGGCAGTGTCTTTCCTTCCTCGCGAGCCAGGAGGTTGCCGAGTTCGTCGCGCCTGGCCAACAGCTCGGCCGCGATTCGTTCCAGCGCATCGGCTCGCGCCTGCGATCCCGCGAGCGACCACGCTGGGAATGCCGCAACCGCGGCGGCAACCGCCGCATTGGCCTGTTTCTCGTCGCCCCGGGCGTAGCGCCCGATCTCGTCCGAAAGATCCGAAGGATTGATGTTCGGGCGCGACGCTTCCGATTCAACCCACTCGCCGCCGATGTAGTTGGCCTTCATCATGTTGTCTCCGTTGCTGGTGTCGATCTCAACTTTATTATGCACAAAAGGTTTGTTCGTGCATACTTGTGAGTAAGACTGAAAGGCAACTCATGTCCGAAAACATCAGCGTGCTGGGCCTGTGCGGGAGCCTGCGCACCGCCTCTTACAACCGTTTCGCGCTCGACGCCGCTGCAGCGCTCATGCCCCAGGCGATGGAGATGCAGCACGGGTCGTTCGTTGGTATTCCCGTCTACGACGCTGACATACAGGCCCAACGCTGGCCAGAAGAGGTGCTAGCGCTCGGCGAGCAAGTGCGAGCGGCCGATGCAGTCCTGATCTCCAGTCCGGAATACAACTTCAGCGTGCCCGGGGGGCTGAAGAACGCGCTCGACTGGATCTCACGGCTGCCGGAGCAACCCTTTCGCGGAAAGCCGGTGGCCATCATGGGCGCGGCCACCGGGCCGGTAGGCACCGCGCGAATGCAATACGACCTGCGCAAAATTCTTCACTTCCTCGACGCCCACGTGCTGCTCAAGCCTGAAGTGTTCATCTCTGCGGCGCAGACGAAGTTCGATGCGTACGGCGCCCTCGTCGACGACGCGACGCGCACGTTCATCGGCAGCCAAATGCGGGCGCTGCACAGCTGGACCCTTCGCTGTCGTGCCCTGGAGACGATTTCCACTGCGGCGGCATAGGACGGCGCGCGGGTTTGCACCGATGGAAGGCCATTGCGGCCAACAATACTCTTTGCATAGAAAACTGTTTTGTGCACAGATAAGGAGACAATGATGACTACCATGACGGCCGCACGGCTGCACAATGTCGGCGAACCGATGAAGCTCGAACGGCTTCCGATTCCAACCCCCGGACAGAGCGACGTGCTGGTGCGCGTGCACGCGTGCGGCATCGTGCCCAATTTAGGCAACATTTTGGCGAACTGGACGACCTGGTTCCCCGAACTGCCGCTGCCGCCGCTGCCGGCGGTGTTCGGTCTCGATCCGGCCGGTGAGGTCGTCCAGGTCGGCTCGCACGTGCACGCGTGGCAACCCGGCGACCGCGTCTACGTGAACCCGGGCCTGTACTGCGGCGGCTGCAGGGCCTGCCGCACCGGCGACCTGATCAACTGCACGCACTACACCTTTAGCGGCTACTTCGGCTTCTCTCAGAACTCGCTCAAGCTGTACAAGAACTACCCCGGCGGCGGCCTGGCCGAATACATGGTCGCACCCCAGTACTCCCTGGTGAAGCTGCCCGCGAACGTCACGTATGAGCAAGCGGCGCGCTTCGGTTACCTGGGCACGATGTATTCGGCCATGCGCAAGGGCGGTCTGGGCCCGGGCAAGAGCATGCTCGTCAACGGCATCAGCGGCACGCTCGGACTCGGCGGCGCGCTGCTGGGCGTTGCCATGGGCGTCACCAAGATCCTCGGCACCGGTCGCGACAAGAAGCTGCTGGAGCGGGTCAAGGCGCTGGCGCCGGACCGCATCGAGGTCTTTTCGACGACGGACAACGAGCCCCTGGACACCTGGGTCAAGCAACGCACGTCCGGCCTGGGCGCGGACGTGTTCATCGACGCTCTGGGCCCCGGCGCGTCGCACGAGACGCTCCAGCAGGGCGTGCGAGCGCTCAAGCGAGGCGGCCGCGCCTACAACATCGGCGCGATCATGGGCCAGGTCGGCATGGATCTGCACACCATGATGGACGAGCAACAGAGCATCGAAGGCTCGGCGTGGTTCACGGCCGGTGAAGGCCAGGACATGGCAGACATGGCCGAAGCCGGCATGCTCGACCTGTCCGTGTTCGAGCACGTCACCTACCCGCTGGCGCAGGTCAACGAGGCCGTGTCGGGCATCGCCCAGCGCAACGGCGGCTTCAGCAACTTCGTGATCAAGCCCTGACGGAGCGCCGATATGCAGATCAGACGAGTGGTCGCCGCCGTCGGCCCGAACGGCAAGTCCTCGGTGCTTCAAGATGGCGTTGCGCCCCGCGCGGCGGTCTACCGGAGCGTGCCCGGGTTCGAATCGGCGCTCCTTTGGAGCAGCCCGGCTGATGCAATCGTCGGGTCGGGCAGCGGCGCGGTCGACACCACACCCAGGGCCAGCTTCGTTCCGTCGGCCGGTGCGACCCGCCTCATGATGGTGACGTTTCCCCCAGACTCGGTAATGACGCGACCGGATTTCGATGGCGCAGCGTTCGGCGCCGAGTTCGCGCAGAACGCGCCCGGCCTTGCCGAGGCGTTCGAGCTCGAACATCCGGGCATGCACACGACCGACACGATCGACTACGACGTCGTGCTCGAGGGCGAAATCACGCTCGAGCTCGATGACGGCGTCGAAGTTGCGCTCAAACGCCACGAGGTCGTCGTCCAGCACGGTACGCGTCACGCGTGGCGCAATCGAAGCGACAAGCCGGCCGTCATGCTGTTCGTCCTGGTGGGCGCCGTGCGCCGATAAAAGACCGACGACGAGCCATTTCGTGCATAAAATGCAGAACACGCAAGGAATTCTCGTCACCATGGCTGACTCTCCCCCCCTCGTCGACCAAGCCTTCCAACGCTTGCGCAAGGACGTCTTGATCGGCTCGTTCGAAGCCGGCGCCAAGCTCAAGATCGAGGAACTGCAAGCGGTCTACGGCTTCTCCAGCAGTCCGCTGCGTGAAGCACTCAGCCGTCTGACCCAGGAAGGCCTGGTGCGCGCCGACGAGCGGCGGGGGTTCCGCGTTGCGCCCATCTCGTCGGAAGACCTGGCGGACATCACGCGTATGAGGATCATGCTCGACGTCCCGGCCTTGCGCGAATCAATCGAGCACGGCGATGACGAGTGGGAGGCCTCCATCGTTGCCGCCTACTATCGGCTCGAGAAGGTCGAGGCACGCCTGGATGACGGCCCCCTCATCCTCGACGAGGAGTGGGCCGGCCTTCATCGCGACTTCCACGCGGCACTGTTGGCGGCGTGCCCCTCCGATCGCCAGCTCCTGTGGAGCGCAAGCTTGTTCGATCAGGCCGAGCGATATCGTCGGTATTCCGCGCGACATCGCAAAAGCGCGCGACGCAAGTCCAACGAGCACAAGAAGCTCATGGACGCGACGATCAAGCGAGACGCCAACACCGCCTGCACGCTGCTCCAAGAGCACATCCAGGGCACTCAAAGAAGTGTCGATGCGGTATTGCGCTCGAACGGTGCAGGCACGGCCGCCTGAGGTCTCCGCTCAAACGCGACCAACCTGGTCCGCGAGCTTCACCGAGTGCGTCATTCGTACCCAGCCTGCGCTGTTGAACGACCTCCTGCAAGCCTGCCGCTGATCTAGGAGCGATGCGTCGCGCCTGGCTAAGAGCCGCGCTCTGGCACGCCCGATCGGGACTTCATCGCAACGAAAGCCCCCGAGCATCGCCGCGTGCCTACAGTCGTGTTCTCCCATCTGCAGGGTCTTGCCACGAACGTCCCACCTCGATCTCGCCGTTTCGCCGTCGGTTTGTTGTTGGTGTTGCCATGTCTGGCTGCGAGTGCCGTCACTCAGCCGATCGAGGTGGAGATGGTGGCTGCCTGCTGGACAACAACAGGCCACGTCGAATACTTGCGCCGCCCCGACTATCCCCACGGATAGTTACACGTCAGCGGAGGCTGCGCCACGCTCATCGGGCAACGATTCGGCAATGGGACGATCGAGTTCGACATTGGGGAGGACGCCGACAACCAAGGCATCGCCGGTATCTGGTTCCGCGAGCGCGACGCCGACAGCGCCGAGAACGTCTACCTACGCATCGACGCAGGTTGCCCTCAGTCAGTCGAGTGCGTGCAGTACGCGCCAGTACGCCACGGCAATGTCCGGTGGGATGTCCTTCCCGAATCCGAGGCCAGCGCACCGTTGCACTCGTCGGGCTGGAACCATATGCGCCTGGTCGTTTCGGGTGCGCGGATGTACGTCTCCATCAACGGTCAAGCCGCGCCGGCACTGCGGGTTGGCCGCCTTGAAGGCGATGCATCGGTAGGTTTGCTGCAGCGACGCGACCCGCGCCAACTTGGTCGTCGCAGAAGGTGCCCTCGACAGCCTTCGTCAGCCCTCATGACGCGACGTTGCCACAAGCTCACCGTGTAGTGTTTTCACCAATCAAACGCTTTATGCATGTCTAATCGTTTTGTGCATAATACATGAAACGCCGCACGGGCGGCGATCCAACGGGACATGACATGAAACTCATTTCGTACCTCTTCTCCGGACAAGAATCCTGGGGCGCCGTCGTCGGCGATCGGGTTGTCGATCTGGCCGCTACCACCGGCCACCCGTCGCTGGCGGCCTTCATCGCCAGCCCGCAATACAGCGAACGCGATGCATTGCTCGCGCGGAGCACGCACACGTTGACGTTGGCCGAGGTCACCCTGCTGCCGGTCATCCCGCGTCCAGAGAAGATCGTCTGCGCGGTGCGCAACTACATGGATCACCACCAGGAGGTGCTGGCCGCGGGCATGCAACGTGAGCTGTCGGATTTCCCTCCCATCTTCCTGCGCATCTGGCGCTCCCAGATCGCTCACGGTCAACCCATCGTGCGCCCGAACGTCTCCGAGACGCTCGATTGGGAGGGTGAGATGGCGGTGGTCATCGGCCAGGGCGGGCGCAACATCCCCGAGGCCGATGCCTGGAAGCATGTGGCCGGCTACAGCTGCTACAACGACGCCAGCGTCCGCGAGTGGCAGTTCCACGCCAAGCAGATCGCTTCGGGCAAGAATTTCGAGAACACCGGTGCGTTCGGCCCCTGGATGGTGACCGCAGACGAGATCGCTCCTGGTCGCGAACTCAAGCTCGAGACGCGCCTGAATGGTGAGATCGTCCAATCCAGCCACACCGGCCACATGATCTTCCCGATTCCGCGGCTGATCAGCTACGCCTCGACCATCTTCACGCTGGTTCCGGGCGACGTCATCGTCACCGGCACGCCGGCCGGCGTGGGCTGGAGCCGCAAGCCGCAGCGCTTCATGAAGCCCGGCGACACGGTGGAAGTCGAGATCGAAGGCATCGGCATCCTGCGCAACCCCGTCGTGGCCCAGGCCTGACGTCTGTCCCAAGGAAGTCGCCATGTCCCTCGTTCAAATCCGCAAGCGCAACCTCACAATCGAGACCGTCTTCCATGAAGGGGGGCCGGCGCCGGCACAACCGCTGCGTCTGGGCGCATCAAGCGCCGTGATCCGAAATCCGTACACCGGGCGGTTCGAGCCCGATCTGCTGCCCTTCATGGCGGAACTGCGTGATCTCGGTCGATCGCTGGCGACTGAACTGGCAGAAGCGCTTGGCGGCCCCGAGCGTATCGAGGCCTACGGCAAGGCCGCCATCGTCGGTGTGAATGGCGAACTGGAGCATGGCGCGGTCTGGCACGAAGCCGGTGGCTGGGCCATGCGCCAGGTGCTCGGCGAGCCCAAGGCCATCGTCCCGTCGGCCAAGGCGATCGGCCATACCGGCTTTCGCCTGATGGTTCCCCTGCACTACATCCACGCGGCCTACGTCCGCAGCCACTTCAACACGATGGACCTCGGGATCCAGGACGCACCGCGCCCGGACGAAATCCTGTTCGGGTTGGTGATGGCCGATGGCGGGCGCATCCACGCCCGGCTGGGTGGACTCGCCAAGGACAAGGTGTCCGTCAACGACGGCCAGCGCTGAGCGCACGCGGACACTTCAGAACGATAAGGAGACGCCCATGCCCTCGACCTTTGCTCCCAAGCTGTCGCACTTCGGCGTGTTTTGCCGCGACATCGACAAGCTCAGTGCCTTCTATCGCGACGTCTTCGACATGGTCGAGACCGATCGCGGTCAAGGCATCACGTTTCCCTCCACGCTGGTATTCCTCAGCGGCAGCCCGGATCAGCACCACCAGCTCGCGCTGGCCTCGGGCCGTCCGGCCGAAGGGCCGAGCACGGTCATGCAGCTTTCGTTCAAGGTGCAGTCCATCGACGATCTTCGCGAGGCCCGCAAGCGTGCCCTCGCGCGCGGCGCATCGCGCATGCGTGGCCTGAATCACGGCAACGCGCTGTCGATCTATTTCAGCGATCCGGAGGACAACACCGTCGAGGTCTATCTCGACACGCCCTGGTACGTCTCGCAACCTCACGGTGATCCGCTGGACATCGACCGTCCCGACGACGAGATCTGGGCCGATACGGAACGCAGCTGCCGCTCAGATCCGACCTTCAAGCCCAATGACGAATGGCGAGCCGGGTTCCTGCGCTCGCAGGGGTAGATGGCAGCCAGTCCAAGCAGTACACGATACCGAGGCACGAAATGGTTGAAGTCGATGTGATCATCGTGGGCATGGGGCCCACCGGGGCCACCCTTGCCGGGTTGCTGGGTCAACGTGGCGTTCGCGTCGCGGTCTTGGACCGCCTTCCGGATCTTTTCCCGCTGCCTCGCGCGGCTGGGCTCGATCATGAAGTGATGCGCATCATGCAAGAGCTTGGCATCGCCGAGCGCCTCGCATCGCACATTGAGCCGTATCGACCGAGCGAATACCGCGGCATGGAGGGGCAACTCATCCAGCGTCTGGACTCCACGCCGCCGCCATTTCGTCTGGGATGGGCGCCGAACTACGTGTTCGAGCAGCCGGCGTTCGAACGCGCCATCCGGACGCGGCTCGCCGAATTGCCCAACGTCCAGGCCGAGTGCAACGCTGAGGTGGTGGCTGTCGGACAAGAAGCCGATCACGCCTGGGCGGACGTAAAGCTCCCGGGCCACGATCTGATCGAGCACTACGTCGGCCGTTACCTAGTTGCCTGCGACGGCGGCTCGAGCCCGATTCGCAAGCAGCTCGGCATCAAGCTCGAAGACCTCGGCTTCGACGAGCCCTGGCTGGTCGTCGACGCGATCGTGTCGGATCAAAAGCTCGCCGAGCTGCCGCAAACACAGGTGCAGTACTGCGAAGCAGCTCGCCCCGCCACCTATGTCGTGGGCGTCGGCAAACACCGTCGCTGGGAAGTGATGCTGCTGCCGGGCGACAGTCTGTCTGCGGAATTCCCGTCCGAAGAACTCTGGCCCTTGCTCGAGCGTTGGCTCAAGCCCGGGGAGGGCGAGATCTGGCGCGCCGCGGCGTATCGGTTCCACGGCCTAGTGGCCAATGAGTGGCGCCGTGACCGCATCCTGCTGGCCGGCGACGCGGTGCACATGACGCCGCCGTTCATGGCCCAAGGCATGGTTCAGGGCCTGCGTGATGCTCTGAACTTGGCGTGGAAGCTGGAGCGGGTGCTCACGAATACTTCGAGCGATCAACTCCTCGACAGCTACCAGATCGAGCGTCGACCACATGTGGTTGCGACCACGGGCACTGCGATGCAACTCGGCCGCCTGATCTGCGAGCGCGATCCCTATCGCGCCAACGAGCGCGATGCCCGCTTGCTCGCCTGTCAGGGCGGGAAAGTGACGACTCGTTTCAGGCAAGATCTCATCCCAGGACTGCGCGCCGGTGTCATTGAAGTCAACTCCCCGGGCGCCGGCGCGATCCTGCCCCAGCCTCAGGTGCAGACTGCCAATGGTCTCGAGCGACTCGATGATCTGACCCAATGCCGCTTCCGTGTCGTCGCGCTCGGGCCGCTCTCGCAGGACGAGCGCGATGTTCTGGTCGCCGCGCTGCCGGAACTCGAAGGAAGACTGGTGGAAATTGGTCACGTCGACTCGCGACGAGACGGCTCCTTCCAGGTCGTCGAATTCCAACCCGTGCTCGAACCGTGGCTGAGCGAGCTCGGACAACGTTTCGCGGTCGTGCGACCCGACCACTACGTCCACGGAACCGCGACCTCGGTCGAACGCACCGTTGACTTGCTGCGATCGCTCGAGGCCCAGCTGGCCTGACCTCCTGAGTCGCGCTCCAAAGCGTTCACCAGAGTCGCGCGGACGTCGATCGCGCGCCTTACGAAACATCCGCACCCAAAATGAAAGCACTCATCCCCGTCAAGCGCGTCGTTGACTACAACGTGAAGGTTTGCGTCAAGTCCGATGGCACCGGCGTCGACATCGCCAACGTCAAGATGAGCATGAACCCCTTCGACGAGATCGCCGTCGAAGAGGCCGTGCGCCTGAAGGAAAAGGGCGTGGTCACCGAAATCATCGCCGTCTCGTTCGGCGTCGCGCAGTGCCAGGAGACCCTGCGCACCGCGATGGCCATCGGCGCCGATCGCGGCATCCTGGTCGAGACCCCGGCCGACCTCGAGCTGCAGCCGCTGGCCGTCGCCAAGCTGCTCAAGGCGCTCATCGACAAGGAACAGCCGAGCCTGGTGATCCTGGGCAAGCAGGCGATCGACGACGACTGCAACCAGACCGGCCAGATGCTGGCCGCGCTCGCCGACCTGCCGCAGGCCACGTTCGCGTCCAAGGTCGAACTGACCGCTGATTCCGTCACCGTCGCGCGCGAAGTCGACGGCGGCTCCGAGACCCTCAAGCTCACGCTGCCGGCCATCGTCACCACCGACCTGCGCCTGAACGAGCCGCGCTACGTGACGCTGCCCAACATCATGAAGGCCAAGAAGAAGCCGCTCGAGGTGGTCAAGCCCGACGCGCTGGGCGTGGACGTGACGCCGCGCATCAAGACGCTCAAGGTCAGCGAGCCGCCCAAGCGCGGTGCCGGCGTGAAGGTGCCGGATGTCGCGACGCTGGTCGCCAAGCTTAAGAACGAAGCCAAGGTCATCTGACCGTCGCACGGAGACATTGATCAAATGACCACCCTCGTCATCGCAGAACACGACAACGCGACGCTCAAGGGCGCGACGCTCAACACCATCACCGCCGCGGCCCAGGTCGGCGGCGACGTCCACGTGCTGGTGGCCGGCGCGAACGCTGCCGCGGTCGCCACGGCGGCCGCCACCATCGCGGGCGTCACCAAGGTGCTGCACGCCGATTCACCGGCCCTGGCCGAAGGCCTGGCCGAGAACGTCGCCGCGCAGGTGCTTGCCGTCGCGGCCAGCTACAGCCACATCTTTTTTCCCGCCACCGCCCACGGCAAGAACGTCGCGCCCCGCGTCGCCGCCAAGCTCGACGTGGGCCAGCTGAGCGACATCAGCAAGGTCATCTCCGCCGACACCTTCGAGCGCCCGATCTACGCTGGCAACGCCATCGCCACGGTGCAGTGCTCGCAGGCCGTCAAGGTCGCCACGGTGCGCACCACGGGCTTCGATCCCGCCGCCGTGACGGGGGGGGCGGCCGCCGTCGAATCCATCGCCGCGGTCGCCGATTCCGGCAAGAGCACTTTCGTCGGCAAGGAGATCGCCAAGCTCGATCGCCCGGAGCTGACCGCGGCCAAGATCATCGTCTCGGGCGGCCGCGCGATGGGCTCCAGCGAGAAGTTCAACGAGGTGCTGACGCCGCTGGCCGACAAGCTGGGCGCGGCACTCGGCGCCTCGCGCGCCGCCGTCGACGCGGGCTACGCCCCCAACGACTGGCAGGTCGGCCAGACTGGCAAGATCGTCGCGCCGCAGCTGTACGTGGCCTGCGGCATCTCGGGCGCGATCCAGCACCTTGCCGGCATGAAGGACTCGAAGGTCATCGTGGCGATCAACAAGGACGAGGAGGCGCCGATCTTCTCGATGGCCGACTACGGCCTTGTCGCCGACCTGTTCGTGGCCGTGCCAGAGACGATCAAGGCGCTGTGAGCGCGCTGGCTCAGCCAAGGCCTCGATGCAGTGTCAAAACACGTTTCTAGAACGCAATCCTATGGGCGTTCTAGGACACCGTCGCGCGACTCTCGAGCATCCGACACGCTCCGGCGTTCGAACCTGTCGTCCCTGCAGTCTGAGCTACTACGCACGCACGCGATCGCGCGCCTTCGCAGCGGCTTCGTACCGCCTGAATTCAAGCGCTTCGCAAGGCTCATTCGCCAGATTGGCCTTTCGGATCATCGGCAGGCACTTGAGGAACTCGTCCCTGCGGGCCCCCGAATCTCTTGGTACCGAAACTACCTCCTGGCACCGCAACGCTGATGCCTTTGGCATGACAATCACCAGATGCGGCTGCAGGCGGCCGAGGCTGTGTGAAAACGCGTCGACAAGCTAACTACTCGCTTAGTCGCAGCGTCAGAACGCGGATAGCGCGGCGATCGCAGCCTTGGGAAGGGTAAAGCGACCCCCGAATTTGTGCGCGGGACGCGTTTTCACACAG
>Ga0302314_10004270_pt1 | contig 26298 bp, 22 predicted proteins | sample III_Palsa_N2_3_FD_200533 | JGI IMG/M metagenome (GOLD analysis project Ga0302314, IMG submission 200533) | Peat permafrost microbial communities from Stordalen Mire near Abisko, Sweden - III_Palsa_N2_3 | ecosystem: Environmental > Terrestrial > Soil > Palsa > Peat permafrost | place: Sweden...
CAGCCCGCGCCAGGAGGAGATCGCCCGGCGCATCTACACCCGGCTCCGGGCCGGCGACCAGGTCGACGACCTCAGGGGGTTGATCGCGGAGCTGAGCCGGGAGGCGACCGGCGAGGCGGCGCGCCGCCGGGTTGCCGGGCCGACGGGGCCGACCGGCACCGGCACGGGCAGTGCCCGGATCGGTCTCGGCGGGGTGGTCTCGTGATCCCGCCGCTGACCTCCTTCACCGTCCTGCCGGAGTACGGCCGCAGCTGGACCGTCTACGACGTGGTGCCCAAGGGCGAGTCCAGCCCCGTGCTCCGGTTGCGGAAGGAGAGCCGGTACGACAGTCAGCAGCCGTTCCACGCCTTCACCGGTCCGGGACTGGACCAGTTGGACGGCTATGTGACGGTCGGCGCGGCGATGGGCGCGGACCGGGTCAAGCACGGCACGGTCGGCCACCGCAACGGGTCCGCGCTGCGGTCCGAGGAGTGGAGCTTCGCCCAGGCGGGGCTGCCGGTGCTGGAGGGCGAGCCGGCGGGCGCCAGCGCCCTGCGGCACTCCTTCCCGCTGCGGGCGGTGCTGGCCAACGGCATCGCCGACAGTGCCCTCTCGTTCCGGCTCCGCTACCGGGGACCCGGCTCGGCGGGGTTCGAGTTCACCCGGCTCGCCGGGGCCAGGGCCCGCTACACGGTCGAGGTCCACGACGATCGGCTGAGTCGGCTGCTGGTGCTGGCGGCGGTGCTGCGGCACAGCGTCTTCTCCGACAGCGACGTCCGCCAGTACCGGGTGGACCTGACCACCAACCCGCTGAAGGGCTGAGCCGGACCGGTCGTCGCGCGGGCCCGCTCACCGGTCGGGCGCTGTCATCTCGGTGAAGGCGCCGCCCAGGTACTCGTACTCGGCGCTGCCGGGGGCCGGTTCGCCCCGGGCGGCGATCAGCGCGGCGGCGTAGGGCTCGGCGTCGTCCTGCGGCCGGTAGCCCAGGGCGCGGGCCGGGGCCAGGTCCCACCAGCCACGGGTGTTGGCGGAGGTGCCGTAGACCACGGTGTGGTGCACGTCCGGCGCGCCGAGCGCGGCGTGGAAGAGCCGGCCGGCGTCGGCTGCGCTGAGCCAGGTGGCGAGCATCCGGTAGCTGGTGGGCTCGGGGAAGCAGGAGCCGATCCGGATGGAGACCGTGGACACCCCGAACCGGTCGGCGTAGAGCTGGGCGAGGGACTCGCCGAAGCACTTGGACAGCCCGTAGAAGGTGTCCGGGCGGTAGGGCGTGAGGACCGGCAGGTCCTCGGTCGGCTTCGCCGGTCGCGGGGTGTAGCCGACGGTGTGGCTGCTGCTGGCGAAGACCACCCGGCGGACGCCCTCCTGCCGGGCCGCCTCGTAGAGGTGCTGGGTGCCCCGGATATTGACGTCCAGGATCCGGTCGAAGGTGTTCTCCAGCGAGAGTCCGCCCAGGTGGACCACGGCGTCCACGCCCCGGACCGCCTCGCGGACGGCGTCCTGGTCGCGGAGGTCGACGAGGAGCGCGTCCGGGTCGCCCGGCACCGGGACGATGTCGGTGCTGCGCAGCCGGTAGCCGTAGCCGGGCAGGCTCGCCCGGAGGACGGTGCCCAGCCCCCCGGCCGCCCCGGTGAGCAGCACGGTGCGCGGGGCGGTGTACGCGTCGGCGCCGCTGTCGGGGCCGGTGTCGCCGTCGGCGGAGGAGGTCGGATTCGGTGCGGTCATGCGGGCCCCCAGGCGGTGGGTGGTGTGCATCGAGCGCGGGCGCGGTCACTGGCGAAGTCCATCCATGGATATGGATGTCATTCACATATATGGTTAGCCTAGAAGGGGTCACTCCGGACCGTCAACCGTTGTTCCCCGCCCGGCATTCGAGGAGAACTCCGTGCGCACCTCTGCCTTCCTCTACCCCTGGGACGTCCTCGGCGACCCGGCCGCTCCCGCGCGGCTGGCCGAACTCGGCCTGGACGGGGTGACGCTGGCCTCCGCGTACCACAGCACCCGGGCGCTGACGCCCCGTCATCCGGTCACCCGGGTGGTCACCGCCCCGCACGCGGCGGTCTACTACCCGCCCGCCGCCGACCACTGGACCGGCCACGACCTCCGGCCCTACCGGCAGGAGTGGCTGCCCGGGGACGACCCCTGGGGCGAGGCGGCGGCGCTGCTCCGGGACGCGGGCCTGGAGGTGGACAGTTGGGTCGTACTGGCCCACAACTCCCGCCTGGGGGACGACTATCCGTCCAGCTCGGTGTGCAACGCCTACGGCGACCGCTACCCCTGGGCGCTGTGCGCGGCCCGGCCCGAGGTGGTCCGCTACTGCGCCGTGCTCGCCGCCGAGGCCGGGGCGCGGCCGGGGGCGGGCGGCACCGAGCTGGAGTCCTGCGGCTGGTACGGGCTGGCGCACCTGCACGGCCACGACAAGATCGGCGGGGTCCCGCTGGACGCCGCCGCGCAGTACCTGATGTCGCTCTGCTTCTGCGACGTCTGCTCGACCGCCCACGTCGAGGCCGGGGTCCCGGACCTGGACGCCGCGGTTCGGGCCGCGCTGGCCCCGGTCTGGCGCGGCGAGGGGCCGCCCCCCGCCTCCGGCGGCGCGGCCGAGGAGTGGGCGGCGGTGGAGCAGCTGCTCGGCCCGGACCTCGCCCGGCTCACCCTGGAGTTGCGCGCGGCCCGCGCCCGGGAGCTGCAGCGGGCCTGCGTCGGCGCCGTCCGCGCCGCTGCCGGGCCGGGGTTCCGGGTGCTGCTGCACGCCGATCCGGCGCCGCACCGCACCGGCGCCAATGTCGGCGTCGAGCCGGCCTGGCTGCTGGCCGACGCGGCGGCGGGCGGGGGTGGGGCGGACGGGCTGGTGCTGCCCTGTGCGAGCGGCACCGCCGCGCTGGACGCGGCCCGGGCCGCCGTCCCCGGGGCGATGCTGGCGGCCAACCTCACCGTCGTCTCCGGGATGGGCGGCGACCCGCGCCGACCGGCCGAACCGCCGGCCGGCGCGGACGAACTCCGGCTCTACCACGCCGGCTTGGCCTCGGACCCGGACCTGGCCGCGCTGCGCGCGGCGCTGGCGGGCTGAGGCGGGGCCGCCGCGGGGCCCGGCACGAGCCCCGCGGCGGCATCTGATCGACGGGCAGGAGGACGGCCGCTATTCCGTGCGGTCGTCCTTCGACGGGGCCCTGCTGGCCGATGTCGAGCTGTCGAACCTGGCTGATGCGGTGGCATCGTTGATCTGATTCCGGGCGTGCCGCGCGCCCCCGGAGCCGACTGCCGGCTCCGGGGGCGCGGGCGTTCGCCGTTACAGGTGCCGGGTGGCCATGGTGAGCCGGTCGCGGGCGGCGAAGAGGGCGTCGCGGATCATCTGCTCGCGGCCCGGGGTGAGCCGGGCGACCGGGACCGAGCAGCTGACCGCGTCCCGGGCCGGGGTGCGGTAGGGGATGGCGATGCCGAAGCAGCGCAGCCCGACCGTGTTCTCCTCGGCGTCGATCGAGTAGCCGCGCTCGCGGATCTCGTGCAGGTCCTCGATCAGCGCGTCCAGGTCGGTGAGGGTGTGCTCGGTCAGTGGTTCGAGCCGCTGCGGGAGCAGCCGGCGGACCTCCTCGTCGGTGTGGGTGGCGAGCAGCGCCTTGCCGAGCGAGGTGGAGTGGGCGGGCAGCCGGCGGCCGACCCGGGTGAACGGCCGGAGGTAGTGCTGGGACTGGCGGGTGGCCAGGTAGATGACGTCCGCGCCGTCGAGCCGGGCCAGGTGGATGGTCTCGGTGGTGTCGTCGGCGAGCCGGTCCAGCGCGGACTTGGCGGCGGCCACCACCTCGTCGCCGTCGATGTAGGAGGTGCCGACCAGCAGCGCGCGGACCCCGATGCCGTAGCGGGTGCCGGTGGACTCGGTCTCCACCCAGCCGAGCTCGACCAGGGTGCGGAGCAGCATGTAGAGGCTGCTCTTGGGGTAGCCGACGGCCTCCTGCACCTCGGCCAGGCTGTGCATGCCGGGGCGGCCGGCGAAGTACTCCAGCAGTTCGACCGTTCGCACGGCGGACTTGACCTGTGCGCCGCCGGCACCGGCGTCCGCGGGGAGGCTCTGGGCCATTGAGGGTTGACCCCTTTTCTGGGAGGGACGTATCGTCAGGGGCGTTCAGGGTACTGGACAGCGTTCACTATGTGGAATGTTCGCGTGCGGAGGCCGCCACCATGAACACCCTCCCAGTGTGGAGCGTCGACGCCCGGACCGGGGCCGAGTCCGCGCAGGTCACCGTCGAGTCCACGGCCGAGGACGTCGACCGGGCCGTCCGGGCCGCCCGCGCGGCGCTGCCCGCGCTCGCGGCGCGCCCGGCGCGGGCCGCGCTGCTGCGGGCCGCGGCCGAGCTGCTGGAGCGGCGGAGCGAGGCGCTGATCGCCGCCGCCGACCTGGAGACCGCGCTCGGCGCGGTCCGGCTGTCCGGTGAACTCGCGCGCACCACCTACCAGTTGCGGGCCTTCGCGGACGCGGTCGACGAGGGCGGCTTCCTGGACGTGGTGATCGACCACGCCGACCCCGGCGCCCGGCCCGCGCCCCGGCCCGACCTGCGCCGCTGGAAGATCCCGCTGGGTGTGGTCGCGGTCTTCGCGGCCAGCAACTTCCCCTTCGCCTTCAGCGTCCCCGGCGGCGACACCGCCAGCGCGCTGGCGGCCGGCTGCCCGGTCGTGGCCAAGGCCCACCCGGACCACCCGGCCACCTCCGAGCTCACCGCCGCCGCGATCCGCGACGCCGCCGAGAGCGTCGGCCTCCCCGCCGACGTGCTGGTGCTGGTGCACGGACGGCAGGCCGGGGTGGACCTGGTCCAGCACCCGCTGATCGGCGCGGCCGGCTTCACCGGCTCGATCCCCGGCGGCCGGGCGCTGTTCGACCTCGCGGCGGCGCGCCCGGTCCCGATCCCGTTCCACGGCGAGCTCGGCAGCCTCAACCCGGTCGTGGTCACCGAGCAGGCCGCCGCCGAGCGGGCCGAGGAGATCGGCGCCGGACTGGCCGGCTCCTTCACCCAGGGCATGGGCCAGTTCTGCACCAAGCCGGGACTGGTGTTCGTCCCGGCCGGGGCGGCCGGCGACCGGCTGGAGAAGGCGCTGACGGCCGGGGCCGAGCAGGCCGCGACCGGGGCGCTGCTGGACGCCCGGATGCGGGCCGGCTTCCTGACCGGCTTCGCGGCCCGGGCCGCACTGCCCGGCGTCACCGCCCCGCTCGCCGCCGAGCCCGTGGCGAACCAGGGGCAGGCGGTGCGGGCCGGGTACGTCAGCCTCCCGGCCCGGCTGCTCGCCGAGGACGCCTACGAGGCGCTGCTGGAGGAGTGCTTCGGCCCGCTCACCGTCGTCGCCCGCTACGACGGCCTCGGCGAGGTCGGGGCCGCGCTCGGCCGGCTCGGCGGCAACCTCACCGCGACCCTCCACGCCCAGCCCGGCGACCCGCACGCGCCCGAACTGCTCGCGCTGCTCACCGGCCTGGCCGGCCGGGTGCTGCACGGCGGCTGGCCCACCGGCGTCGCCGTCGCCCCCGCCATGCACCACGGCGGCCCCTACCCGGCGACCACCAGCACCAGCACCTCCGTCGGCGGCACCGCCGTCGAGCGCTGGCTGCGACCGGTCGTCTACCAGAACGTCCCGGCCGAGCTGCTGCCGGCCGAACTGCGCGACGAGAACGAGCTGGGCGTACCCCGGCGGGTGGACAACCTGCTGGAGCGCTGAGCGGACCTCCGTTGCCGGCCCCGGTCGGGGAGGAGGTCCGGTACCGGTGCTCGTGCTGGGCCCGGGGATGAGGCAGCATGATCTGCATGCCCGCACTGACTCGCGCCGAAGCCGTCGCCCGCCGCCTCCTCCTCGACGTCCGCAGCAGCACCGTGGACCTCGACCTCACCCGGGGACACGAGCTCTTCGGGTCCACCACCGTGATCCGCTTCGGCTGCGCCGAGCCCGGCGCGGCGACCTTCGTCGACGTCAAGCCGGCCGAACTGCTGGCGGTCCGGCTCAACGGCCGCGCGCTGGACCCGGCCGCGCTGGAGGACGGCAGGTTCCCGCTGGACGGCCTGGAGGCCGAGAACGAGCTGCTGGTCGAGGCGCTGATGGCGTACTCGCACACCGGCGAGGGCATGCACCACTTCACCGACCCCGCCGACGGCGAGGTCTACGTCTACACCCAGTGCTTCCTGGACGACGGTCCGCGCGTCTTCGCCGCCTTCGACCAGCCCGACCTCAAGTCGACCTACGAGGTCGCGGTCACCGCGCCCGAGGGCTGGACCGTGGTCGGCAACAGCACCGGCCGCCAGTCGGAGTCGGTGGCCGGGCGCTGGGAGTTCGCGCCCACCCAGCCGATCAGCAGCTACCTGGTCGCGGTCGTCGCCGGTCCGCTGCACTCGGTCCGCAGCGAGCACGACGGCATCCCGCTCGGGCTGCACTGCCGCCGCTCGCTCGGCCCCTACCTGGACGCGGACGCCGCCGAGATCCTGGAGCTCACCCGGCAGAGCCTGGACCACTACCACCGCAACTTCGGCATCCGCTACCCCTTCGACTCCTACGACCAGTCCTTCGTCCCGGAGTTCAACGCCGGCGCGATGGAGAACCCCGGCTGCGTGACCTTCCGTGAGTGGTTCGTCTTCCGCTCCGCCGTCACCGACGCCGAGCGCCAGCTCCGGGCCGTGGTGATCGCCCACGAGATGGCCCACATGTGGTTCGGCGACCTGGTCACCATGCGCTGGTGGGACGACCTCTGGCTGAACGAGTCCTTCGCCGAGTACCTCGGCACCGACACCGTCGACCGGGCCACCCGCTTCAACGGATCCTGGACCGCCTTCAACGTCCGCAAGGCCTGGGGCTACGACGCCGACCAGCGGCCCTCGACCCACCCGGTCGCCCCCTCCGAGGTCGCCGACACCGCCCAGGCGCTGCAGAACTTCGACGGCATCTCCTACGTCAAGGGCGCCTCGGTGCTGCGCCAACTGGTCGCCCGGCTCGGCGAGGAGGCCTTCCTCGCCGGCCTGAACGCCTACTTCGCCGCCCACGCCTTCGGCAACGCCGAACTGGACGACCTGCTCGGCGCCCTGGCCGAGGCCAGCGGCCAGGACGTCCGGGGCTGGGGCGAGCGCTGGCTGCGCACCACCGGCGTGGACACCCTGCGGGTCGAGGGCGAGCGGATCCTGCACACCTCGGCCGACGGCGTGCTGCGCCCGCAGCGGATCACCGCCGGCTGCTACGGACGCCGTGCTCCCGGGAACCTCGCGGCCGGCGCGCTCACCGGCGTCGCCCGGATCGACCTCGACCTGGCCGGCGTGCCGGACAACACCTGGGCCGAGCCCGGCGCCGACGAGCCCGACCTGCTGCTGCTCAACGACACCGACCTCGGCTTCGTCAAGATCCGTTTCGACGAGCGCTCCTGGCAGACCGTCAGGGACTGCCTCGGCGACATCCCGGAGGAGCTGGCCCGGGCCGTCGCCTGGGAGGCCGCCCGGGACCTGGTCCGCGACGGCGAGCTCGACCCGTCCGAGTACCTGCGGCTGGTCGCCGACCACCTGCCCGGGGAGGAGTCCCCGCACCTGGTCGAGGCGGTGCTCGACTTCGCCCGCAACAGCGTCGCCGACGGCTACCTGGCGCCCGCGCTCCGCCCCGAGGCGCTCGCGCTGATCGGCGGCGTCTGCCGGAAGCTGCTGCGCCGCACCGAGGGCACCGAGGACGGCAGCGGGGTGCGGCTGCTCGCGGTGCGCGCCCTGATCGGCGCCGCGCTCCGGCCGGTCGACGTGGCCGAGCTGCAGCAGTGGCGCGAGGAGGACACCGTCCCCGGCGGCCCGGTGCTCGACCCCGACCTCCGCTGGAAGCTGCTGCAACGGCTGTGCGTGCTCGGTGCGGCCGGTGAGCCGGAGATCGCCGAGGAAGTGGTCCGCGACCCCAGCTCCACCGGCGCCGAGGGCGCCGCCCGCTGTCGCGCCGCGCTGCCGGACGAGTCCGCCAAGACCGCCGCCTGGCACCAGCTCTTCCACGGCGAGGCCTCCAACTACCTGGTGATGGCCCTCGCCCAGGGCTTCTGGCAGCCCGAGCAGGCCGATCTGCTGGCCCCGTGGACGCTGCGCTACTTCGACGACGTCCCCGCCGCCGCCGAGCGGCGCGGCCCGGCGGTGGCCCGGCGCCTCGGCCACCAGGGCTTCCCGGCCTACGCCGCCACCGAGGAGGTGCTGCTCGCCGCCGAGGCCTGCCTCGGCCGCGACGACCTGACCGCCGCGCTCCGCCGCCACCTGGCGGACCAGGTCGACGACCTCCGCCGCGCGCTGCGGGCCCGCGAGGCGTCCAAGTGAGCGCCGCCGGAGAGGCGTTGCGGGTCAAGGGCCGGATACTGGTCGGTCCCGAGGAGGTCAGGGACGAGCTGTGGGTGGTCGGCGGACGGATCACCTTCGACCGGCCCGCGGCGGCCGCCGGGGTGCTGACCGTCGAGGGCTGGGCCGTGCCCGGCCTGGTCGACGCCCACTGCCATGTCGGCCTGGACGGCCACGGCGCGGTCGACGAGGCCACCAGCGAGAAGCAGGCGCTGGCCGACCGCGACGCGGGTGCACTGCTGCTCCGTGACGCCGGGACGCCGACCGACACCCACTGGGTGGACGACCGGGACGACCTGCCCCGGATCATCCGGGCCGGCCGCCACATCGCCCGCACCCGCCGCTACATCCGCAACTACGCCCACGAGATCGAGCCGGGCGACCTCGCCGCCTACGTCCGGGCCGAGGCCCGGCGCGGCGACGGCTGGGTGAAGCTGGTCGGCGACTGGATCGACCGGTCCACCGGCGACCTGGCGCCCTGCTGGCCGCGCTGGGCGCTGGACGAGGCGATGGCGGCGGCGCACGCCGAGGGCGCGCGGGTCACCGCGCACTGCTTCAGCGAGGACTCGCTGGCCGACCTGGTCGACGCGGGCATCGACTGCGTCGAGCACGCCACCGGGCTGACCGAGGAGACCGTGCCGCTGTTCGTCGAGCACGGGGTGGCGATCGTGCCGACCCTGGTCAACATCGACACCTTTCCCGGGATCGCCGCCGCGGCCGAGTCCAAGTTCCCCGCCTACGCCGCCCACATGCGGGCGCTGCACCAGCGCCGCCACGCCACCGTCGCGGCGGCCCACGAGGCGGGCGTGCCGGTCTTCGTCGGCACCGACGCGGGCGGCTCGCTGCCGCACGGCCTGGTCGCGGCGGAGGTCGCCGAGCTGGTCCGGGCCGGGTTGCCGCCGCTGGCCGCGCTGTCGGCGGCCACCTGGGCGGCCCGGGACTGGCTCGGCCGCCCGGGGCTGACCGAGGGCGCCTCGGCCGACCTGGTGGTCTACCCGGCCGACCCGCGCGCCGACGTCCGGGTGCTGGCCGCGCCGAGCGCGGTGCTGCTGCGCGGGGCGCCGGTGAGCGGCTCGGCGGTGGCCGGCGGCTAGCCGTGCCGGGCGGCGCGCCCGTGCCACCGCTCCCGCAGCGAGCGGAGCCGGTCCACCGGGTTCCACGGCGCGCCGCCCCGGCCCCGGGTCAGCGGGTAGCAGGCGAGACCGAGCAGCACCGAGGTGAAGTGCCCGACGTCGGTGAAGGTCCGCCCGTGCACCAGCGCCTGCCCGTACCAGGCCAGCACCCCGACCAGGTAGACGTACCGCCAGGGCGGGGCGATCCGGTAGGCCAGCACCGCCTGCGCCCCGGCCAGGGCGTAACTCACGCCCACGTCCAGGGTGTTGACGGCGGAGGCGGGCGCCCGCCCGTGGTGGATCGCCCAGTAGAGCACGCCCTCGCTCAGGTAGGTCGCCCCGACGTGGGCGACGGCGACGACGGCGAACCAGCGCAGGGTGCCGAGCCAGCGCTCGGCCGGCACGTGGAAGAGGTTGTAGAGCACGAACATGCCGAGCCAGCCGCCGCCGTCCAGCCACAGCGTGCTGGCGAAGAGCACCCGCACCGGGTTGGTCGCCAGCTGGTGCAGGTTGGTGGACCGCTTCCGGAGGAAGGAGTCGGCCATGGCCGGGTTGATCCGGTGCATCACGTAGGTGGTGAACAGCAGCACCAGCAGCCAGAGGTAGGTTCCCGGCGCGCGCCTGACGTAGTCCAGGACGGCTGCGCCGGGTCCACGGCGCTCGTGCAGGGGCGGGGATGCACTCATGAGGGTGATTCTGTCGTGGATGGGGTGCTTTGTCCTGAATCAGAAAGCAGGGCCACTGTGGCATTAGAGTGACGCCATGGCAGCGCGACCCTTGAGCGAGATCGTCGAACCCGGCTGGGCGAAGGCCCTGGAACCAGTGGCGGGGCAGGTGGCCGCGATGGGCGACTTCCTCCGCGCGGAGGTCGCCGCCGGGCGCACCTACCTCCCGTCCGGAGCGAACGTGCTGCGCGCGTTCCAGCAGCCCTTCGACGAGGTCAAGGTGCTGATCATGGGTCAGGACCCGTACCCCACGCCCGGACACGCGGTGGGGCTCTCCTTCTCGGTCGCGCCGGAGGTGCGGCCGCTGCCCGGCAGCCTGGTCAACATCTTCCAGGAGTACCAGCGCGACCTGGGCCTGCCGGCCCCGTCCAACGGCGATCTGACGCCCTGGACCCAGCGCGGGGTGCTGCTGCTCAACAGGGCGCTGACGACCGCGCCGGGCAAGCCGGCCGCGCACCGGAGCAAGGGCTGGGAGGCCGTCACCGAGCAGGCGATCCGGGCGCTGGTGGAACGCGGCCCGGCACTGGTGGCGATCCTCTGGGGACGCGACGCCCGCAACCTCCGCCCGCTGCTGGGCCCCGCGCCCAGCGTCGAGTCCGCCCACCCGAGCCCGATGTCCGCCGACCGCGGCTTCTTCGGCTCCCGCCCCTTCAGCCGCGCCAACGAGCTGTTGGTGCGCCAGGGCGCCGAGCCGATCGACTGGCAGCTGCCCTGAAACCGCCAGGCCTCGGCCGGCTGTCGGATGCCGTGCGGGTTGCCAGCTGAAGACCCAGGTCGGCCGCACCGCTATCGCCACCCGGCCGGGGGCGTCCTCGGGGGTGATCCGGGCGCCCTCGTAGCGCTCGGACATCGGCCGTGGTCTCGTCCTCCCGGTCGAGGACCGGGCGCACGCCGATCTCGCCCGCCGCGGCCGCCCGCTGCTCCGCTGCCACCGGCCGGGCCGTCTCCGGCGCGACCTGCTGCTGGATCCGGTCCGGGCCCGGCCGGCCGAGCGGCTCACCTTCCGGCGCGTGCCGGTCCTGGTCCGCTCCGAACTCGGCGACCTGGCCGGCTGCCTGGGCGCCGGGCTGCGGGCCTGGGGGACCGTGGGCCTGGGGGGACGTCCGGTTGACGGGCGGATGCCCTGAGCAGGAGTGATTTTTGGGGAAACCGAGGTTTCGTCACTCTTTTGGGTGAACTGACGCTGTGTGCCGCCAGAGTGACGCAGGGTTCGCCAAGGATAGGCCGAGTCCGAGATCACCTGTGGGCGCCCTGGGTTCCATGGGGGTGGGCGCCCTGCATCTTCCTGTGGGGGTTTCCTCTATGCACGCATCCGTCCGTCCCGCCGCCGCCCTGGGCGCGCTCACCGCGTGCGCCCTGCTGGGCGCGGCCCCGAGCGCGTTCGCCGGCAGCGGTGCCGGCCGTGGTCCCGCCGTCGGCACGGCCTCCGCCACCGTCGCCGCACTCGACCTGGACGTCAATCTGCTGAACGGCACCGTGGACATCCCGGTCAACGTCAGCCTCAACTCCGTTCAGGCCCCCGGCTCCGAGAACGAGACCCTGCTGACCGCCGGTGTCCAGGGGGTGAAGGGCGACAACGGTGGCGTCGGCGGCCCGCTCACGCTGGTGCGGGCCAAGGTCGCGCAGTCGGTCGCCTCCGCCGACGCCAACGGCTCGAAGGCCACCGTCGACCTGGCCAACGCCAGCGTCGGCCTGCCGGGGCTGCTCGGCACCTCGCTGCTCGGACTGGACGCCGTGCACGCCGAGGCCGACTGCCCGGCCGACGGGCGGCCCAGCGCGGACGTCCGGTTCGTCGGCGACGTGAAGGTCCTGGGCGAGACCGTGTCGGTCACCGCGACCGGTCCGACGCTGGTCAAGGTCCCCGGGCTCGGCCAGGTGAGTCTGTGGCTGTCCAAGCGGAGCTCCACCTCGACCACGGCCGCCGCCGTCGCCCTCGACCTGGAGGTCTCGGTCAATCCGCTGAACCTCAACGTGGCGGCGGTCACCGGCCAGGTGCAGCTGGCCGCCGCCGATTGCACCAGGGCCGATCCCGGCCAGGGCGGCGGCGGTTCGAACGGCGGCTCCGGCGGCTCGGGCGGCTCCACCGGCTCAGGCGGCGGTTCGGGTCAGGGCTCGCCGTCCTCGTCCTCGACCCCGTCCGCCTCGGCGTCCTCGGCGCCCGGCGCGTCGGCGAGCAGCCCGTCCGGGTCCGACCCGGCGCCGTCGGCGAGTTCCAGCGGGGTGGACGCGGTGCCGGCTGCGGACTCCTCCGATGCGGCCGACCCGGCCGGCGGCACCACCAGCCTGGCCGAGACCGGCGGCGGCGGTGACGCCACCACCATCGGCGGGGCCGGGCTGGTGCTGCTGGGCGGCGGTGCGGCGGCGATGTTCGTGGTCCGTCGCCGTCGCCGTTCCTCCTGAGGTTGCCCGACCGGGCGCTGTCCGGCCGGGCCGGGGGGTCGGCTCAGCGGGACAGTTGCACGGTGCGGGCCGTTCCCGGCAGGCCCTGGGTCAGATCCAGGGTGATCACCGGCGCCGCCCCGCCCAGGGCGATGGAGACGCCGGGGTCGTCGCTGACCGCGCGCCGATAGCCGCTCGCCCCGGTGAGGGTGACGGTCAGTGAGGTCTGGGTGCAGGTCGGGTCGCTCACCGCGACCCGGAGCCGGCCCGCCGCGTCCGCACGGATCAGTACGGACGCCGCGCCGCTGGTGCTCACGGAGGGGAGAGCACCGGCGGCGAAGAAGTTGGCGGCGGTCAGACCCGCCGCCGTGCTGTGGACCGCCTGCAGGGACGTGGTGTTGGACAGGACGGTGACGTCCGGCCGCGCGGCCCTGCGGGCGGTCTCCTTGGCCGTGGCACCCGGCAGCACCTGGTAGACGTAGCTGTCGCCGGTGGGGTTCACCCCGTGGTCCAGCCACAGGGTGACGAAGGTGTTGGTGCAGGGCACGGTCGTCCCGGCGGTGCTGGGGCCGTTGTCGATCGCAGCCCAACTGCCGGTCCGCTGCTCGCGCAGCGCCCGCAGCACGGCCGTGCCACCGGCGTCGGCCGGGACGACGTATCCGGCCACGCCGTCCAGGTGGGCCCAGCCGCCGCCGCTGCCGAAGGCCGCGCTCCAGCCCGGAGTGCCGGGCTGCACCTGTCCGTCGACGGTCAGCGCATTGGTGCCGTCGCCGTGCAGGCTGCGGTTCTCCAGCGTGGTCTCGACGGTGAAGCCGCTGCTGCCGGTGATCCCGGCGCCGAGCGCCACCACGCTGTCGTCCAGGCAGAACCACGACTTTCGGGCGCGCAGCGGCGAGCCGAAGGGCACCAGGTCCAGGCCGATCGCGCCCCAGCTGCCGTCCAGCTCCGCCCCGCCGGACCAGGTGGTCGGCGGCAGGGTGCCGGTACCGGCGCCGGGGGCCAGCGGCAGGGTGTCGGCGGTGACCCCGGGCAGCCGGGTGGCGTCGACGGTGGGCCAGAAGTTGTCGGTGTACTGGCCGTTGTCGGCGTTGTAGAGCCAGGTCGCGCCGTCACCGACGTGCCAGCCGTTCTGGTTCTCGCCGTTGATGGCCTCCATCCGGGCCACCCGGCTGCTGGAGAGGCCGATCGCCCAGGTCCAGCCGGGGCGGCGGTGCACCGCTCGGCCGATCGAAGGCTGCTGGAGGTGCCCGATCGGCGGCTCGGCGGCGCGCACCCGGCGGTCGTCCAGCACCGTCTTCAGCAGGGCGGTCCGCTCGGGGGTGGAGGTGGCGGCGATGGGCGCGAAGGTCTCCCGCTCCACCCAGCCCTTGACCAGGGACTTCCACCGCTTCTGCTGGTCCCGGGAGCCGAAGGGGGTGATCCGGCAGATCGCCTCGGTGATGAAGTGCCCGCCGTCGTGGTCGCGTTCGTTCTCCCGGGACAGGAACCGCCCGCGCACGCTGTCCATGACCAGGCCGTTCTCCATGAACGGGGCGTAGCTGAGGTCCACCGCGTCCAGCACCACCGACAGATTGGGGTCGGTGATCGGCCAGGGGCTGCCGGTGAGCAGCACCAGCAGCTGGCTGATGTCGCCGAGCACCACGTAGGCGTAGTGGCCGTTGTAGGGGATGACGGTGTGCTGGAAGAAGCCCCCGTCGCGGTAGTAGCCGTCGGAGACGGTGACATAGGGGAAGGCGCCGGAGAGGGCGTCCCGGCCGGAGGCGATCAGCGCGGCGTCCCTGCCGAGGATGCCGCGCAGGATGACGATCTGCGACATGTCGGTGCGGTTGGCGCCGGTGGTGGTGACGGTGCCCTGCTGGAGCGTCGGATCGGGGGAGAACACCGCGACGGTGGCGAGGTAGGTCGCCAGGTCGGCGGCGGGCAGCGCGTCGCCGAGCACGGCGCAGATGTTGACCAGGTCCTGCGGGGCGGCGATCTCCCAGTGGTACCAGTTGCCGACCTGGGGCTTGCCGCCGTTGTAGTACTCGGTGCTGATGGTCTCCAGCGAGGAGACGATCTTCGCCAGCACGGTGTCCGAGCGGTAGTTGGCCGAGCCGGGGGTGGCCCAGGCCAGCGCGGTGTTGAGCAGCCGGCCGTAGCTGAGGCTGATGTACTCGATCCGGACGAACGGCAGGTCGGTGTAGATCCCGGCCGGCGTGGCCGAGTTGTCGTACAGCGCCGCGTCGGCGGCGACCAGGCTGTCCAGGTAGGCGATCGAGGCGGCGTAGTCGGGGTCGGCCGGGTCCACCGCGCTGCCGCCGGTGAGGATGTCCGACCAGGTGTCGCGCAGCTGGTCGAAGACGTCCAGGGTGCTGGTGCTGGTGCTGGTGCTGGTGCCCGGTGCCGGGATCCCGGGGACCGGACTAGCCGCCCGGGCGGCGGTCGCTCCGCTGCCCAGCCCGATCACCGCAGCCCCGGCGACCGCCGCACCCGCGCCGAGCAGGTGTCGCCGGCGTACCTCGGGGCCGACCGCGACTCGTGCATTTCCGCTGTTCACGTCCATGGCGTCCGTCCTCAACTCGCTTTTAGGGCATGTTGGTTGATGCACAGGGGCACGCGAGGGAGCAGTGCGGCGCTGTGAGGACATCACACGGCCTGAGGCGGGGCCCAGTCAAGAGCTTGGACGCAATTCAGATATATGAACCTCTGGACTGGAAAGGTGCACAGATAGCGCTAGCCGGACAGGGCCCGGCCTGGCGTGCGCTGTGACCGCATTGCGCCAGCCCGGTTGGCCGGCTTGTGGTCACGGCGTCAGGAGGCGTCCTCGACGGTGCCGGAGAGGCGGTAGGCCGTGGAGGTGTCGACGCCGAGGGCAGCGAGCAGGTCGAGGGCGGCGGTGAGGGGCGGGGCTCCGGCCAGGCGGGCGCCGGCAAGGGGGGCGGGAAGGCGGCCGACGCCGATCAGGGCTGTCCACTGGGTTGCGGAGAGGGCGAGGTAGCGCAAGCCGGGGAGATCGGCCAGCAACGCCAAGTCCGTTGTGGGGCAACGGGACAGGTCGAGGGAGCGAAGCGCAGGCAGGGTGCGCAGCGGGGCGAGGTCGATCGGGGTCTCCGAGCCGACGGCGAGTGAGGCGAGGTGCGGGTGGCCGGCGAGCGGCATGAGGTCGGCCTCGGAGGCGAGGTCGATGGCCAGATCCTCGACGGGAAGTGCTGCCACGGGGGACAGGTCGGTGGTGGCGCAGCGGTTGAGGTGCAGGCGCCGCAGGTGCGGTGTGGCGGAGAGCGGGACGAGGTCAACGGGCGACGCGGCGTCATTGAGATGGATCGCCTGGACACCCGACGCGAGCTGCTCGTCCAGAGCTGAGACCACCAACTGGCGCGATCCGTCCCCGGACTGCTGCGCGGGGTGGGGATCGGGCCGACCCAGGACCTGGCCGAGCCAGGCGGTGACGGAGGAAGCGACATAGCGCGGACCGTCGTTGAAGTCGCGGCCGACCTCGATCACCTGACCGGGACGGCCGTCTGCGGCAGGCGCGAGGTCGACCGCGAAGAAGTTGCCGTCGAACCAGGTGGCGAACGGAAGCCAGCCCGGATGCCCCGAGCAACGGCGCACCGTGTTCGGCGGGTCGGCGTCGAAGACCACCTGGCGCCAGCCGAGCTCCCAGTCAAACCAGGTCGGGACTCCGATGTAGTCGTCGCGCGCGGCCAGGGCCCCGCTGAGCGGCAGCCAGCAGTACCCGGCCAGCGCCTCGCTGCCGCCATCCCCGTCTGCCTCCAGGTAGAGCGCCCGAAGGTCTGCGGGCAGCGGTCGGCCGAGGTGGCGCTCGGCGGCGGCGAGCTGAGCCTCGGTGACGGGCGCGGGCATCTCCGCTTCCGCGCCGACGCGTTCGGCGTGCTGCCGGAGTACGTCCCGCAGCCGCTGGACGGCCTCCGCCGGGTCCCCGGCCTGGCGCAGCCCGGACGGTTCTTCTCCGTCGGCTGCGCCCGGTTCGGACAGTTGGAAGCCGGGATCGACGGTCAGTGTCCAACCGTCCTCGTAGCCGCTCCCGGGCTGCAGCGCGCCCCGGAACACCACCAGCTCGAAGCCGCCCGACGGGCGGCAGGTCAACTCCAGGACGATGGACTCCCAGCCGTGGGTCTCCCGGAACGAGGACGCCAACTTGGCGAGGCCCTGGTGCGGGGAAGGCAGCCCGAAGAAGAGGCCCGGACGGCTCGGCACGACGTACCCGCCTCCGGAGAGGCCGGTGCTCATCCGGCTCCCGTGCCCCCGCAGCACGCACTCCGTCCAGCCCTCCGGCGCCTGGGCCACGACCTCCGCCGTGATCTCCCGTGCCACCTGTTCCACCGCCAGGTCCATGCCCGCCCTCTCGCCCGCACTGTTCGGACAATCATGTCAGCAGGCTGCGACAGAGCGACCGACAGCGGGCGCCGTCAGGGCTCGCCGAGGAAGGCCTCAGTGCCGCCGGCGGGGGTGGCACGGAGACCTATGGAGCGGACTGGAAGCGTCAGATTGCGTCGAACTCGCCACTCTTGGCGCCGGCCAGGGCAGCGGCCCACTCGGAGCGGGTGAAGGCGAGGGCCGGGCCGGTCGGGTTCTTGGAGTCGCGGATGAACACTGCACCGTCGGCCGAGGCGATCTCGACGCAGTTGTTGTCGTTCCCCGACGCCGACGACTTGGTCCAGCTGACGGGCAGGGTGGAGGCGTCCTCGATGTGCTTACTCACTGATCTTGTCCCTCAGTTCGGTGATGAAACGGAGCGATGCGTCCAGGGGCATGGCCTCGGCCGTGATCTTCTGGAAGGCCGCAGCGTACAACTCGACTTCTGCCCTGTCCTCGACATAGATCGAGTTCAGCAGACCCTCGGTGTGGACCACGTCGAGGTCGTGCTGCTCGGAGAAGCCGAGGATGGTGAAGGCACCGCCCAGGCCCGGGTGCGGCGCCGAATTCGCCGGCATGATCTGGATCTCGACGTTGGGCATCTCCGACATGTGTCGCAGCCGGTCGAGCTGATCACGCATCACTGCCACGTTGTCGATCCGGATCATCAGGGCGGACTCGTGGATCACGCCCCAGAAGGTCGGCGGGTTCGGCTTGGTGAGCACCGCCTGCCGGGCCATCCGGATCTCGATCTGGGACTCGATCGGCGTCCCCCGGTCTTCCAGTCGCGTCGCCTTGATCGCCACCCGCGCGTACGGCGAGGTCTGGAGGAGTCCGTGGAGCAGGGACGGCTGGTAGGCCATGATCCTCGATGCGCCGTCCTCCAGCGTGACCAGGTCCCAGTTGAACGGGGAGAGCCGGTCCCGGTAGGCGAGCCACCAGCCGCGCTGCCCACCGTCCTTGGCCAGCGACAGGAGCAGTTCCCGGCCGTCGCCCTCGAACTCGTAGAAGTCCAGCAGTCTGACGATGTCGGGCAGCTTGGCGGCGCTCTTCGCGGTCTCCAGTCGGGAGAGCTTGGCCGAGTCGATGCCGGTGCCCCGCTCCACGTCCTCCAGGAACAGGCCCTTGCTGTCGCGAAGCTTGCGCAGTTCGGCGCCGAGTTGCCGGCGACGGACTGTCGGTGCAGTCATCTGTGTTGCCCTCCCGGATGTTCCGTTGGTCAGTTTGCCCGCTGACTGAGGTCACGCGCTACTCGGTACCCACACCTGCGAGCCGCCCATGGCAGCGTAGCTCCAATTGCATATTTGCAGTCTGTTACATGCGCTTGCGCTGATTCATGATCAGGGTTCATGCTGGCTGTGACGTGCTGTCACCAACTGGTGATGCATTGTCAACTGTTCCTGCATGCCGTCGACATGCCGAGCGAGCTGTCGCGTTGCACGAGTCGCATGCCCTCTCTGGAAGCAGTCGGAGGATCACGATGTCCTCATTACCCCCTACGAACAGCGCCGCGTGCGCAGCGGTGGGACCGCTTGCGCAGCCCGGATCAGCCGAAGACCTGCGGATCTGGGGAATGGCATTCCCGCCCAGGCCGAGATCGGTCGGGCGCGTCCGCGCCCAGGTCCGCAGCGTCCTCGACGAGTGGAGGATCCAGGACGAGACCGTGGACGCTCTCGTCCTGGTCGCCTCCGAGTTGGTGACCAACGGCATCCGCGTCTGCTCCAGCGCCAACATCGTCCATGTCCAACTGACCATGGAAGAGGGCAGCTTGTTGCTGGAGGTCTCCGACCCCAGCGCGATCTGGCCCTGCGAGGTCGCGGCGGGCCCCGAGGACGAGAGTGGACGCGGACTACTGCTGGCCCGCGAACTTGCCCAGGAACTCGGAGCGGTGGCGCGCGATCACATCGGAAAGACCGTCTGCGCCCGCTTCACACTCCCGGCCGGCAGGCCGGGCGGGTAGGCCGGGCGGGTAGGCCGAGCGGCTAGGAGTGCAGCGCCGCCCAGGCGGTCAGCAGCCGCCCGGTGGTGGCGGGGTCGCGGACGGCGATGCGGAGCCAGTCGGGGCCGAGGCCCGGGAAGGTGTCGCCCCGGCGGAGAGCGAAGCCCTGCTCGCGCAGTCGCTCGCGCAGTGCCGCCGCGCCGGGGAGCCGGACCAGGACGAAGGAGGCGGCCGGGGTGCCGAAGACCTCGACGCCGGGGATCCCGGCCAGCCCGCGCAGCAGGAACTCCCGGTCGGCGGACAGCTGTTCGGCCGCCGCGTCGGCCTCGGCCAGGGCGGCCGGGGTGCTGCACGCCTCGGCCGCGACCAGGGCCGGGGCGGAGACCGGCCAGAGCGGCTGGGCGGCGGAGAGCGCGGCAATGGTCTCGGCGGCGGCCAGGGCGTAGCCGATCCGGAGGCCGGCCAGACCCCAGGTCTTGGTCAGGCTGCGCAGCACCACCAGACCGGGCAGACCACTGCGACCGGCCAGACTCTCCGGCTCGCCGGGGACGGTGTCGGCGAAGGCCTCGTCCACCACCAGCGTCCGGCCCGGACGGGCCAGCGCCGCCAGGTCGGCGGCCGGGTGCAGCACCGAGGTCGGGTTGGTCGGGTTGCCGACCACCACCAGGTCGGCGTCGGCCGGGACCCGGGCCGGGTCGAGCCTGAAGCCGTCCTCCGGGCGCAGCAGCAGCCGCTCCACCGGGTGGCCGGCGTCCCGCAGTGCCGCCTCCGGCTCGGTGAACTGCGGGTGCACCACCATCGCCCGGCGCGGCCGCAGCGTCCGGGCGAGCAGCACGAAGGCCTCGGCCGCGCCCGAGGTGAGCAGGGTCTCGGCGACCGGGCGGCCGTGCCGGGCCGCGACGGCCGCGCGGGCGGCGCGGCCGTCGGGGTAGGCGGCCAGTCCCGCCAGGCTGTCGGCGAGCAGCGAACGCAGCCACGGCGGGGGCGTGCCGGTGCGGACGTTCACCGCGAGGTCGACCAGGCCGCCGCCGGCGACCTCGCGGTCGCCGTGGTGCCGGAGGTCCGGCTCGGCGGCCTGACCGGTGGCAGTCCGCTCGGTGGCAGTCCGCTCGGTGGCAGTCCGCTCAGTGGGCATGGGAGTGGCTGCCGTGCGAGTGGCTGTGCCCGGGGTCGTCCGGGTGGTGGTGGGGGCGCTGCTCGGCGCCGACCCGGTCCTCGAAGCCGGGCATGGCTATCCGGTAGACGCAGGTGTCGCAGTTCATCCGCAGGTCCCCGGCCAGGGCCTCGCGGTAGCGCTCCAGGACCAGCTCGGCCAGCTCCTCGGAGGCGCCCATCACCGCCGCCTGCCGCACGTCGACCCCGGAGTGGGCCGCCGCCCAGTCGGCCGCCTGCTGCTCGACCCGGGTCGGCAGGATGCCGGTGAACAGGAAGTAGGGCAGCACGACTATCCGCTTCGCGCCCAGCAGCCGGCAGCGCTCCAGGCCGGAGGGGACGTCGGGCGCGGCCAGCGAGACGAACGCGGTCTCGACCCCGGCCAGTCCCCGGCCCTCCCACAGCAGCCGGGCGACCTTGACCACCTCGGCGTTGGCGTCCGGGTCGGTCGAGCCCCGGCCGACCAGCAGCACGGTGGTCTCCGCGCGCAGCTCGCGCGGCAGCACCTCGTCCAACCGCCGCTCCAGCACGGTCAACAGGGCCGGGTGCGGGCCGAGCGGGCGGCCGTAGCCGAAGGAGGTGCCGGGGTGGCGCTCGCGCTCGCGCACCAGCGCGGCCGGGATGTCGCCCTTGGCGTGCCCGGCCGAGACCAGCACCAGCGGCACCGCCGCGAAGCGGGTGGCCCCGCCCGCGACCAGCTCGGCGACGGCGTCGGCCAGCGGCGGCGGGGAGAGCTCGATGAAGCCGCCGCCGACGGGGGTGTCCGGCAGCCGGTCGCGCAGCCCGGCGACGAAGGAACGGAACGCCTCCGCGCCCTCCTCGTCCCGGGTGCCGTGACCGACCAGCAGCAGTGCGGGGGGGTTCATACGGAGGGCTCCTCAGCGTCGTTCGGGGCGGCGTCGTACAGGTCGGCGTCGTACAGGTCGGGGTAGAGCAGGGCGTTCGCGGCGGCCGCGGCCACCGCCGAACCGCCCTTCTCGGAGATGTTGCTGACGGCGGGCAGCCCGGAGGCGCGCAGCGCCGCCTTGGACTCGGCCGCGCCGACGAAGCCCACCGGCAGGCCGATGACCAGCGCCGGACGGGCGTCCAGCCGCAGCAGCTCCTCCAGCGCGGTCGGGGCGCAGCCGATCACCCAGACCGCGCCGGGGCCGACCTCGGCCAGCGCCATCCGGACGGCGGCGGCCGAGCGGGTCAGCCCGGTCGCCGGGTCGCCCTTGGCCTCGCGCACCCGGCACAGCGCCCGGCGGGCGGTGATCCCGGCGGCCACCATCTCGACGTCCGCGACCAGCGGCGCCCCGGCGGCCAGCGCGTCGGCGGCAGCCCGGAGCACCGACTCCTCGGCGATCACCAGCTCGTCCAGGTAGCCGAGGTCGGCGCTGGAGTGGACGATCCGCTCGGCCACCGCGCGGGTCAGCGGCGGCAGGTGGCTGGTGTCGGCGCGGGCCCGCAGCCGACGGTAGGACTCGCGTTCGATGGGGTGGACCTGGCGAGGGGTCATCCGGGCAGTCCTTCCAGGGGGTCGACGGCGGCCGGGGCGGGAGTCGGCGCGGAGGTCGCTGCGGAGCTCGCTGCGGGGGTCACCCCTGCCACCGGTAGCCGCGCGGGGTGACCATGCGGCCGGCGACGGTGCGCGAGGCGGTGTTGCCGACGACCACCACGGTGGTCATGTCGACCGTGGTCACGTCGATCTCGGCCAGGGTGGTGACGGTGTGCCACTCGTCCGCGCGGGAGATGGCGTGGGCCACGCCGACCGGCGTGGTGGCCGGCTCCCGGTGCTCGGCCAGCAGCGACAGCGCCTTCGGCAGCTGCCAGTCCCGGCCCCGGCTGCGCGGGTTGTAGAAGGTGACCACCAGGTCGGCCTCGGCGGCGGCGCGGACCCGGCGCTCGATCACCTCCCAGGGGGTGTGCAGGTCGGACAGGCTGATCGAGACGTGGTCGTGGCCCATCGGCGCGCCCAGCAGCGAGGAGGCGGCCAGCGCGGCGGTCACCCCTGGGACGCCGACCACGTCGATGTCCGCCCCGGCCTCGGCCAGCGCGGGGGAGGCCATGGCGTAGACGCCGGCGTCGCCGCTGCCGATCAGCGCCACCGCGTGGCCCTCCTCGGCCAGTCGGACCGCGCTGCGGGCGCGCTCCTCCTCCGCGCCGAGGCCGGTCTCCTCGATCCGGGTGCCGGGGCGCAGCAGGTCGCGGATCTGGTCGACGTACTGGTCCAGGCCGACGATCACCGACGCCCGGCGCAGCTCCTGCCGGGCGCGCGGGGTGAGCAGGTCGCGCGCGCCGGGGCCGAGCCCGACCACGGCCAGCCGGCCGCGCACCGGGCGGCGGGCGACGGCGACGGTGCACATCGCGGCCCGGCCCTCGGGCTCGGACTTCCGCTTGGCGACCACCAGTTCGCCCCCGGACTCCAGCAGCGCCGCCGCCTCGGCGACGCTGGGCGTGCCGACGGCGGCCAGCGGCGCGGCCGAGGGGTTGGGCACGGCGACGGCGGCCAGCGCCTCGGCCGGGTGGGTCAGCAGCTCGACGCCGAGCGTCCGGGCGGCCTCGACCAGCCCCGGCTCCTCGGCCTTGGCGTCCACGCTGGCCAGGCAGCCGACCGCGAGCGGGCTGAGCCCGGCCTCGGCCAGGGCGGAGCGGACCAGGTCGAGCACCTCCTCGGTCGGGACGCCCCGGCTGGCGCCGACGCCGACGACCAGGCTGCGCGGGTACAACTGGACGGTGGGGACGGTCGATCCCGCTGCCGGCAGCCGGTCGCTGAGGCAGAGGGTCGGGGCGTCCGCCGCCGCGTCGGCGGAGACGTTCGGCGGCAGCGCGGGCAGCGGGTGGACGGCGTCGGCGACCAGCCGGACCGGCTCGCCGTCCAGCAGCGCCCGGCTCAGCGCCGCCAGGTCGCCGGTGACCGGCAGGCCGAGGGTGTCCAGACCGGGGACGCCGGTCGCGTCGGTCGCCGTGGTCACCACCGGCTGTGCCTCCAGCGCCTCGGCGACCCGGGCGGCCAGCGCGTTGGCGCCGCCCTCGTGCCCGCCGACCAGGGCCACCGCGAAGCGGGTGGACTCGTCGACGCAGACCACCCCGGGGTCGGTGTGCTTGTCCGCGAGCAGCGGGGCGATCAGCCGTACGGTCGCGCCGGTCGCCAGGAAGCAGACCAGCTGCTCGCACTCGGTCCAGGCCCGGCGCACGGAGGCGGCGACGGTCGGCTCCGTGTAGAGGGCGAACTCCGGGTCGGCGGCGGCGAGCCGGGCGGCGGACCGGCGGCCGGCGGCGGTGGCCGCGATCAGGCCAATCACTATGAGTCTCCCGATGGTGCGGTGGTTGCTGATGAGTCGACAGGTATGGACCCGGGGGCGGTCCTGGTGCCCCAGAGCACGAAGACCGGGTTGATCGCGGCCAGTCGGCTCACTCCGCCCGGCAGCGGCGCCAGCCGGGCGGCCTGGAGCTGGACGCCCTCGGCGGTGAACCCGGCCGCGAGCAGCGCGGCCCGGACGTCGGGGACCCGGTCCAGGGCGGCCAGGGTGACCACCACGGTGCGCAGCGCCCGCTCGGCGCAGGCGGTGACGACGGCCGGCAGGTCGGCCCCGCCGCCGCCGATGAAGACCGCGTCCGGCGCGGGCAGGCCGTCGAGCGCCCCGGGTGCGCTTCCGTGCACCACTCCGACGTCGACGCCGTGCGCCCGCGCGTTCGCGCGGATCCGGCGCACCCCGTCCTCGGTGCGCTCCACCGCCACCACCGCTGCGCCCAGCCGGGCGCACTCGATCGCGACCGAGCCGCTGCCCGCCCCCACGTCCCAAACCAGGGTGCCCAGCCGGGGCCCGAGCCTGGCCAGTGCCAGGGCCCGCACCTCGGCCTTGGTGACCATCGAGTCCCGGTGCTCGAACGCCTCCTCGGACAGTGCCCAGCCGTCCGGGCCCTCGGTCGGCCCGGCCAGCGCGCGCATCGGGCCGACCGCACCGTCCGCACCGCCCGCACCGTCCGCGACGGCGAGGCAGAGCACCACCTGGACGCCGGGCCAGTCCCGGGCCGCCGCCTGGGCCGGCGTCAGCTCCTCGACCCGCTCGGTCGCGGTGCCCAGGTCGGTGGCCACCACCAGCCGCCGCTCGATCCCGGGCACGGCGAGCAGCGCCGCGCCGATCTCGGCCGGTCCGGCGCCGGGCGCGGTCAGCACGGCGGTCTTGCGCTGCGAGCGGCAGGCGTTGAAGGCGGTGCGCGGGTCGCGGCCGTGGGCGCTGACCACCACGGCGTCGTCCCAGGGCAGGCCGATCCGGGCGAAGGCCTCGGCGACGCTGCTGGTACCGGGCCTGACGTCGAGCGCGTCCGGCCCGAAGCGCTCGGCCAGGGCGCGGACGATGCCGAAGAACCCCGGGTCGCCGGAGGCCAGCACCAGCACCCGGGCGGTCGTTGCCGACGCCCCGTCGCTGGGTGCGGGTGCGGGTGCGGGTGCGGACGCGGGTGCGGGGGCGGACGCGGGGGCGAGCGCGGCGACGGCGTCCAGCGCGGGCGCGAGCGGGCCGAGGACCAGCGCGCGGTCGGCGGGCACGCCGGCCGCGTCCAGGTTCCGGCGTCCGCCGAGCACCAGGTCGGCGTCGGCGACCAGCTCCGGGCGTCCGGGGAGCGGCCCTGAGCCCAGGACCGTGATCCACCGCTGCGGTACGCCGCTCACCGGGCGCAGCGCGGGGCCGGTCATGGCTTGGCGGCCCGCAGGGCGCGCCGCGCCTCGGGATCCGCGCGCCGGAAGCCGTGGAAGTGGCCGGGGTGGTAGAGGTGCGAGCGGGTGCCGGTGGCGGCCAGCGCGGGGCCTACCAGGAACAGCGTGTGCTTCCACAGCTTGTGCTCCTTCACCTGCGCCTCCAGCGTCTCCAGGGTGCCGGTCAGCACCAGTTCGTCGGCCCAGGTCGCCTGGTAGGCGATGACCACCGGGGTCTCCGGCGGGTAGCCGCCCTCGGTCAGTTCCTCCACCAGCTGCTTGGCCCGCGCCGCCGAGAGGAAGATGGCCATGGTGGTGCCGTGCCGGGCGAAGTCGCGGACCTCCTCGCCGGGCGGCATCGGCGTCTTGCCGCCGCCGAGCCGGGTCAGGATCACGCTCTGGGCGACCTCGGGAATGGTCAGCTCGCGCTGGGCGATGGCGGCCACGGCCGCGAAGGAGGAGACGCCGGGGACGATCTCGGTCTCCAGGCCGAGCTCGCGGCAGCGGTCCAACTGCTCCTGCACCGCGCCCCAGAGCGAGGGGTCGCCGGAGTGGATCCGGGCCACCTTCCGGCCCTCGGCGGCGGCACGGGCGTAGACCGCGAGCACGTCCTCCATCGGGATCAGCGAGGAGTCGAGGATCTCGGCGTCCGGCCGGGCGTGCTCCAGCACCTCCTCCTGGACCAGGCTGGCGGCCCAGATGACGGTGTCGGCCTCGGCGATGGCACGGGCGGCGCGGAAGGTCAGCAGGTCGGCCGCGCCGGGGCCGGCGCCGACGAAGGTGATCCTGCCGACCGGTTCGGACTCGGCCGTCGGATCGGCCTCAGGGGTCGCGCTGCTCACAGCTTGCCTCCGCGGGTGGTTCGGGTCGCCGGTGCGATCAGCGTGGACAGGTAGGGGAGCGGACCGTCGAGGGGGTGTCCCGCCGGTCGGATCTGTTCGTCGGGCAGGCCGAGCGAGGCCCCCCAGACCGCGTCCCGGTCGCGCCCGGTGTCCGCCAGGGCCGCCTTCACCTCGGCCGCCAGCCGGCCGAACTTGTAGGCGACGACGGTGCCGGGACCGGCCAGGGCGTCCCGGAGGACGGCCGACCCGGCGGTGACCGGGACCAGGGTCAGCGGCTCGGTGCCCTCGGCCAGGACGGTGCCGCTGCGCGCGGCGAGGTCCTGCATGGCGGTGATCCCGGGCACGGTCTCCACCGCCAGCCCGGGGATCAGCGCGGTCAGGGTCTGCGCCAGATAGGTGAAGGTGGAGTAGACGTTGGGGTCGCCGATGGTGGCGAAGGCCACCAGCCCGTGGGTCCGCAGCAGTTCCGCGACCCGGGCCCCGGCGGCGTCCCAGGCGGCCTCGCGGCGGGCCCGGTCCTGACGCTCGTTCAGGGCGAAGACGATCCGTTCGACCTTGGCGGCGGCGGCGTGGTGCAGCACGGTGGCCTCGGCCCGGCCGGTCTCGCCGCTGTCCATCACCGGGACCACGACCACGTCGGCCTCGGTCAGCAGGCGGACGGCCTTGACGGTCACCAGCTCCGGATCACCCGGTCCCATGCCGATGCCGACCAGTCGGGCGGCCGGGGCAGGCGGGGGTGCGACTGGGCGCATGGTGGCAGTCCTCACTCGGGGTCCGCGCCCCGGATCGTGGTGACGGCGGCCAGAGTTCCTGGCTCGCGGACGGTCCGC
>Ga0302314_10004271_pt1 | contig 26295 bp, 29 predicted proteins | sample III_Palsa_N2_3_FD_200533 | JGI IMG/M metagenome (GOLD analysis project Ga0302314, IMG submission 200533) | Peat permafrost microbial communities from Stordalen Mire near Abisko, Sweden - III_Palsa_N2_3 | ecosystem: Environmental > Terrestrial > Soil > Palsa > Peat permafrost | place: Sweden...
TTTAGTTACGGCTTTATCCCGCCCGGCCTCTTCGCTCAAGTGAAAGCGAGGTTCCTGGAGCTGTATGAGACGGGACGAGCAGGCGGCGTGCGCCGATGAATGCCTCTGCAAAACGTGTTTAATGCTACCGACGCTTAACGTGTAATCAGGAGCAAATTAAGTTGGTTGCGCGCCCGCGATTTGAACCTGCGAGCTAGCGTCCGCTATAGTTTCCTGCTGGCCAGTATTGTAACCGGTCTGAACTTGATGATTTCCGCCCGTTCGAGACGGCTCGGGATCGGCCCGTCCCAAGCCGAGATCGCGGCGTCCATTGCCTCGACGTCGGATGCGGACACCGTTTCGGCCAGAACGGCAAGTGTGACATGGGGGGCGTATCCGAGACGGAGAGGGCTGATAGCGCCCGTCTGCGTTTCCAGTCTCCGCCATTCGTCTCCACGCGAGCGGTGGCAGCATCGTCCAGTGGCAATGTGACGGCGTAGCGCGCGGGCATGACGAGGTTAGGCGTCCAGTATTGCCGCCAGACTGGCCAGGTCCTGCATGATGTGCCCCAGCGATTTGTAGAGCGTGACGTCCTCGGCATTCCTGCGGCCGATTATATCGCCCGCCAGCACCTGGCCGATTTCGGCGATGATGTGGTCGTCGCCGATCAGGCCGGCTTCCTTGGCTTTGAGGAATTCCGCGCCGGCCAGCATCACATTGACGCGGCTGTCGGCGACGTAGCGCGATCTCACCACCAGATTGTTGTCCACCTCGACCGGGCCGGGCACGCTCGATCCGACCGCGTTGATATGCGTGCCGGGCTTCACCCACTCGTCCAGCAGGATCGGATCCCGCGCATTGGTCAGGGTGCAAATGATGTCGGCGTCGGCGGCTTCCTCGCCGTTGGCGACGGCGGTGACGGGCAGGCCGGTATGATCGCTCATTTTGTCGGCGAACGCCTTGGCCCGCTCCGGGGAGCGGCCCCACACCGTGACGGCGGTCAGCTTGCGGACGCGGGAGATGGCCTGCAGATGCGTTTCCGCCTGTTCACCATAGCCGAACAAGGCGAGGCGCGAGGCGTCCGCGCGAGCCAGTGCGTCGGTGGCGACGGCGGAGGCGCAGGCGGTGCGGATCGCGGTGATCTCGCCGCCATCCGCCATGGCCATCGGTTTGCCGCTCTCGCGGTCGAACAGCACGACAACGCCCTGATGCGAGGGAAGGCCCTTGTCGAAATTATCGGGGAAGACGCTGATCAGCTTGGCGCCGAACGGGCCTCCATCGCCCAGCGCCCCCGTCATGGTGCCGAAGATGCGGCCCTGTTCGAGCGGCAGATAGCCGCGCGGCAGCTGGCGGGTCTCGCCTTTGGCCAGCGCCGTCATGGCGGCGCGCACCGCGGGAATGCAGATATCGAAGGTGAGTTTGGCGGCGACATCGTCGCGGGAGAAGAATTTCATTCCGTTTTTTTAAATCAAGCCGGCCCGTTCGTCGATGGAGATACGCCGTTGGTCGTCCGCCAGTCGCACCGGCAGAGATCACCGCGGCGCCGGTCGAAGCTGGCGAGACGGGGCCCGGCGGCAGGTCTAGTGTCTGGCTCAGCGGTTTCCCCCCTGCCGCTGACCAGACCTAGGAGACCAACGATGTTCGCTAAAACCGCCGCTATGATCGCCCTTACCACGGCTGTGCTGGCGGCCAGCCCCGCCGCTGTCTTCGCCGCCACCCCGACCAGCGTCCAGGTTCGCCTCAGCGACCTCGATCTCGCCTCGGCAGCCGGCCATGCCGCCTTGATGGGCCGCGTCCACCAGGCCGCCGCCGCCGTCTGCGGGGGAGACGAAGCCCATCGTGGGCTGGGCGACCAGCAGCAATACCTGATCTGCCGCTCCGAAACCGTCGCCAACGCCATGCCGCAGCTCAACGCCGCGGTCGCCTCGGCGGAGCATCCCGAACAATACGCCATGGTGCGTCACGCCAATTCCCAATCGGCCGCGGATTGAAGATCCCCTAGCTCCTCCGAGCGGCTGATAGAGCGGGAAGCGAAAGCTTCCCGCTCAGATTGCTGACAAAGCCCTCGCGTTAAGCGGGGGCTTTTGATTCAATGGGTCATGCTGAAGAAGAGCGGCCCCCAACAGTCGGAACTGGAGATGGTGACGATCGCGTCGCTGGTTCCGGCGGACCACCTGCTGCGCAAGATCGACGCGGCGATAGACTTCACCTTCATCCACGAGCGGGTAGCGCCGCTCTATTGTCCCGACAATGGGCGACCGGCGCTTGATCCTGTCGTTTTATTCAAGATGCTGTTCATCGGCTATCTGTTCGGAGTTCGCTCCGAGCGTCAGTTGATGCGCGAGATCCAGGTCAACGTGGCGTACCGCTGGTTCCTGGGGCTGCGTCTGACGGACAAGGTTGCGGATGCCTCGACGCTAAGCCAGAACCGGCGGCGGCGCTTTACCGACAGCACCATCTATCAGGACATCTTCGACGAGATCGTGCTGCGCGCAATCCAAGGAGGGTTGGTGGAGGGGACGGTCCTCTACACCGACAGCACGCATCTGAAGGCCAACGCCAATAAGAACAAGTACGACCTGGCGATGGTGGCGAAGTCGCGGGCGGACTATCTCGATGCCTTGGACGAAGCGATCGACGGCGACCGTGCAGCCCACGGCAAGAAGCCGCTGAAGGCGCAGGAACGCGAGCCCGAGATCAAGGAAACCAAGGTTAGCCGAACTGATCCGGATGCCGGTTATATGGTGCGCGACGGCAAGCCCAAGGGCTTCTTTTATCTCGATCATCGTACGGTGGATCGCAAGCACGCTATCATCACCGATAGTTTCGTCACTCCCGGCAATGTCCACGACAGCATTCCCTATCTCGGCCGTCTTGACCGTCAGCGCGAGCGCTTTGGTCTGGATGTTCGGGCCGTAGGACTGGACGCTGGCTATGACACTGCGGGTATCTGCAAGGGGCTGGAGGATCGCGGCATCGAGGGCGTAATCGCCTACTGGCCGTCAGCTCATCGGCCCGGTTATTTGCGCAAGCGGGATTTCCACTATGAGGCGGAGCTTAACGGCTATCGCTGCCCACAAGGCCAGCTATTGGCTTATGCGACCACCAACCGCGACGGCTATCGGGAGTACAAGAGCGATCCCGCCATCTGTCGGGTATGCCCTTTATTGGCTTCCTGCACCAGCAGCGCCAACGCCACCAAGGTGGTGACCCGCCATGTCTGGCAGGACGCCAAGGAGCATGTTCGCGCCAATCGGCTGACCCCTTGGGGCAAGCGGATTTATGAGCGGCGCAAGGAAACGGTCGAGCGCAGCTTCGCCGACGCCAAGCAACTGCATGGCCACCGATACGCTCGGATGCGCGGCATCAAAAAAGCGACCGAACAGTGCCTGCTCGCCGCCGCATGCCAGAATATGAAGAAAATCGCTCTGATCCTGGCCAGGATCGACCCATCGGCCGGAAAAACTGGCCTTAAAAGCCTCTTCCGCTCGATCTCACGCTTTATAGCGTCGATGATCGAGACCAATCCGATCAGCAGCAGCATCAACGCCTGAAACCGTCCAAAACAAAACCCCGTCGAAAATCGACGGGGTTTGTCAGCAATCTGGGATGCCTCACAGAGGCATCCCTTTTTTTCGCCACCTTGCTATGAGCGGCCGGCGTCACTATCTTCCAGCGCAAATCTTCAAGGAGTGTGGTTTTGCCCATCGATCTGCCGCACCCCGCGGCGCCGGCCCCCAGGCTGACCGGCACGCAGCGGGTCCGCGCCTTCCTCGACATGTGGCTGGTCGATCACGGCTTCATCCGCGACATTTATTGGAACCTGCATGAGGTGTGCCCCGGCGTGTGGCGCGCCGCCCAGCCGGGTCCCCGTCAGTTGCGCCGCGCCAAGAAGCTCGGGGTCAAGACCATCCTCAATCTGCGCGGCAAGCGCGAGGATTGCGGCTCCTACATCCTGGAACGCGAGGCCTGCGAGGAGTTGGGACTGAAGCTGGTCGATTTCCCGATCCGCTCGCGCAGCCCGCTCGACAAGGAGACCCTGCGCGCCGCGGTGCGGATCTTCGACCAGATGGAATATCCCATCCTGCTGCATTGCAAGTCCGGCGCCGATCGCGCCGGCTTCATGTCGACGCTCTATCAATATGTCAAAGGCGGTCAGCCGCTGGCCGAAGCGATGAAGAAACAGCTGTCGCTCGCCTATGGTCATATGCGCCAAGCCAAGACCGGCGTCATCGATTTCTTCTACGAGACCTACATCGCCGCCCATGCCAAGACGGGGATCTCCTTCCTCGACTGGATCGACCGGGAGTACGACCGCGACAAGCTCAACGCCTCCTTCAAGGAGAATTGGGCCTGGGGCATCCTGGTCAATTACATCCTGCGGCGGGAATAGTCTCTTCGGAAGCCGGAAGGCCGATCGCGGCCAGAGCCTCGGCGATCTCGGCCAGGATCTGCGGATCGTCGATGGTTGGCGGCACCTTATAAGGCTCACCCTTGGCGATCTTCTGCATGGTGCCGCGCAGGATCTTGCCCGAGCGCGTCTTGGGCAGCCGCTCGACGATCGTGGCCAGCTTGAAGCAGGCGATCGGGCCGATCTCCTCCCTCACGCGCACCATCACCTCCCGCACGACCTGGTGGCGGGCCTGGCCCACCCCCGCCTTCAGCACCAGGAAACCGAGCGGCACCTGGCCTTTCAGTGCGTCTTCGATACCAATCACCGCGCATTCGGCCACCGCCGGGTGGGCGGACAGCACCTCTTCGAGGGCGCCGGTGGACAGCCGATGGCCGGCGACATTGATGACGTCGTCGGTGCGGCTCATCACATAGACATAGCCGTCGGAATCGATGAAGCCGGCATCGGCGGTCTTGTAATAGCCCGGCGCCTCGGACAGATAGGTGTCGATCAGCCGCTGGTCGGCCTGCCACAAGGTCACCAGGCTGCCGGGCGGCAGCGGCAATTTGATCATCAGATCCCCGCTCTGGCCCGGCGCGCAGGGCTTGCGAGCCTCGTTCAGTACTTCGAGCTTCCAGCCGGGCACCGCCTTGGTCGGCGAGCCGGGCTTGACCGGGAAGCGGCCGAGTCCGAGGCAATTGGCGGCGATCGGCCAGCCCGTCTCGGTCTGCCACCAATTATCGACCACCGGCACCTTGAGATGAGTTTCGGCCCAGCGCAGCGTGTCGGGATCGAGCCGCTCGCCAGCCAGGAACAGGCTCCTCAGGCTGGAGATGTCGTGCTGCGCCAGTAATTTCGCATCCGGATCCTCGCGTTTGATGGCGCGGAAGGCGGTAGGCGCGGTGAACAGGGTCTTGATCTTGTGGCGCGCGATCACCCGCCAGAAGGACGCCGCGTCCGGGGTGCCGACCGGCTTGCCCTCATAAAGCACCGTGGTGCAGCCGGCCAGAAGCGGGGCATAAACGATATAGCTGTGTCCGACCACCCAGCCGACGTCGGAGGCGGACCAGAACACTTCGCCTGGCGCTGCGCCGAACACGTTGTTCATTGACCAGGCCAGCGCCACCAGATAGCCGGCGGTGTCGCGCACGATGCCTTTGGGCTGCCCGGTGGTACCCGAGGTGTAGAGGATGTAAAGCGGATCGGTCGCCGCCACCGGCACGCAAGGATGCGGTTCGGCCCTCTCCGCCGCGCCGGCCCAATCGACGTCGCGGCCCGGCACCAGCTCGGCGGCGCATTCCGGACGGGCCAAGATGACGCAGTGGCCGGGCCGGTGCGTGGCCAACTCCAGCGCCTTGTCGAGGAGCGGCTTGTAGGGCAGCACCTTGCCGCCCTCGATGCCGCAGGAGGCCGAGACGATGCAGGCCGGCTTGGCGTCGTCGATGCGGCTGGCCAATTCCGGCGAGGCGAAACCCCCGAACACCACCGAATGCACGGCACCCAGACGCGCGCACGCCAGCATGGCGATCGCCGCCTCCGGCACCATCGGCATATAGACGATGACCCGGTCGCCCTTGGCAACGCCCAGCGAGGCCAGCACGCCGGCGAAGCGCGCCACCAGATCGGTCAGTTCGCGATAAGTGAATCGCTGGACATTGCCGGTGACCGGGCTGTCATGGATCAGCGCGACCTGCTCGCCGCGCCCGCTCTCGACATGACGGTCGAGCGCGTTGTAGCAGGCGTTGAGCTCGCCACCCGCGAACCAGCGGTAGAAGGGCGGTTTCGAAGAGTCTAGCACCGTGTCCCAGCGCCGGCTCCAGCTCAGCGCTTCCGCCGCCTCGCCCCAGAATCCCTCGGGATCCTCCAGGGACCGCCGATAGGCGAGATCGTACTCCGCACTCATTGACGCACCTCCGATACGTGACCTCTGGCTCCGGCGCCGAATTTGCGCTATTTTCCATTTTGGAAACTTTTTATCTTTTTCGGAACGAGGCTCTTATGAAAACTTTTCTCGGTGTTTTTTGCACTCTTCTCCTGCTGACCGGCGGCCCGATTCTGTCATTGACCGGCGGCCCGGTCATGGCGGCGTCCTCGCCGGCCAAGATCGAGACCGCCGACACCGTCAAGGCGGACATGAAGGACCAGATGGCCAAGCTACATGCACAGCATAAGGACCAGACCGCGAAGCTGCGCGCCCAGCAAAAGGATCAGCTGGTCAAGCTCAAGGCCGACCAGAAGCAGCAGGTCGCCAAATTGAAGGCGGACCAGAAGGTGCGCTGGCAGAAATTCAAGGACCAGGAAGGGTCGGACGAAACGTCCGTCTCCGCCAAAAAGGTCAAGAACTGAGGGAAATCGCTCCCGGCGCTTATACGACGCCTGCGCTCCGCTTCGGCGGGGCTCAGGCGCCGCTCGGGCTTGAGAGCATTCCGCAATTCCAAGGAATCGCGGGATGCTCTAGCGAAAGCGCGCCGGGAGTAGCCCTTTCCGCGTCAGAGCGAGGCCGTCAGGCGCTCGAGCTCATCCTTTATTCGTAATTTCTTGCGTTTCATCTCGGAGACGGCGCCGGCGCTAAGCTGCGGCCGGCGGATTTCGGCCTCTAAGGCCGCATCCAGGGCTGCGTGCTTGTCCTTGAGCGAATCGACGCGATCGTGAAGGCTCATGAAAATCCTCCGTCGAAATTGCAAGTTCACGCAAATTAGTCTATTCCCCGGACATTCTTTTTTGCCAGCATAAAAGCATGGAAAAGCTCCCACTCCTGGTCGGCATCACCGGCGCCTCCGGCGTCATCTACGGCATCCGCATGCTGGAGGCGCTCCGCGCCCTCGGCGTCGAGACTCACGCTATGATCAGCCGCTCGGCGGAGATCACGCTGGCCTCGGAAACCACTCTCAAGCTAGCCGATCTGCACAAGCTGGCGGATCATGTCCATCCGGTCGCCGACATCTCGGCTCAGCCCGCCTCAGGCTCGTTCCGCACGCGCGGCATGGTGGTCGCGCCCTGTTCGGTGCGCACCATGTCCGAGATCGCCACCGGCGTGACCAGCAGCCTGTTGACCCGCGCCGCAGACGTCACGCTGAAGGAACGCCGCCGCCTGGTGCTGATGGTGCGCGAGACGCCGCTCCATACCGGCCATCTGCGCACCATGACGGCTTTGTCCGAGATGGGCGCGGTGATCGCCCCGCCGGTACCGGCCTTCTATACCAATCCGGCCAGCCTCGACGAGATGGTCGACCATACGATCGGCCGCGTCCTCGATCTGTTCGAGCTGGATCATGACGGCGTCAAACGCTGGACCGGTCCGAGACGTCCTCGGACCCTGGCAGTCTGACCGTCCTTTCTGTTAGTGTGCGGACGCCCAACCCCCAAAAGGCAGCATGATCGATTATCAGCAGGAAGAAGTGCGGCGGAAGCTGGAGGACCTCAAGGTCGAACATCGCGACCTCGACGATGTCATCATCCGGCTGGCCCAGGATGCGCCCTTCGACCAGCTGCAGCTGAAGCGGCTGAAGAAGCGTAAATTGGCGCTCAAGGATCATATCGCGATGCTGGAAAGCTCGCTGGTTCCCGACATCATCGCCTGATCCGCCGCCGCCAGCAGGCGCTCCGCGGTTATTCCGCTCTCAAAATGAACCATCCCGACGGAGACGCCCAGCACGACCGGCGTCTCTTCCCACAGGAACGACGTCGCCGCCAGGGTCCCGGCGATGCGGTCGATCTTGGCTTTGGCCCCCTCCGGCTCGGCGACGGCCAGGGCGATGCAGAAATCGCTGGAATCCAGATAGCCCAGCAGATCGGTCTGGCGGAGTTCGGTCATGATCTCCTCGGCGACGAAAGTCAGGGCCGCCGAGGCCGCCGCCAAACCATGCGCCTCCCGCACCGCCTCGATGCCGGCGACATGCAGGAGCGCCAGCGTGCCCGGGAGCTCGGCGCGCTCGGAAGCCTGCAGCAGCCGGCCGAGCGCCCCCATGAAGGCGCGCCGGTTGAGCGCCGGCAGCGAAGGATGGCGGTCGGCGGCGTTTTCCAGCCAAGTCTCATGCATGCGGACCCGTTCCAGTTCCTCGCGCAGCCGCTCGACCTGTTCGACCAGTTCGAGGACACAGGCCTGCATCGCCGGCGACAAAGCCTGCTGGGCGTCACCCAGCACGCCGGCGACGTCGACGGCGGGAGATTGGCTATGCGCGGCCGACTTCTGGTCGCGCGGCGGCTGGCGGCCGGCAAAACCGCCGTGCCCCCCGGCCGGCGGGACCGGGGGCGAAATGTAAGCCAAGGGATCGATATGGTCGACCATCGCACCACCCCGCGAGCGGATTGGAGAAGGTGAATTTACCTATAAAGCTTTAACGCTTCGTTCGCCCCGGCCGGGCGCAAATCCTTGCCTTCGCGATCCGCCTGCCTATAATCCCGCCTTTCGTTAACGTGAGTAGGTCGATGAGCGACGCGACAGTGGGAATCATCATGGGCAGCCAGTCCGATTGGCCGACCCTGCGCCACGCCGCGGAAACCCTGGCGGCGCTTGGGGTTTCCTACGAAACTCGCATCGTCTCGGCCCATCGCACGCCGAAGCGTCTCTATGATTACGCCAGCTCGGCGGCGGGCCGCGGTCTCAAGGTGATCATCGCCGGCGCCGGCGGCGCCGCCCATTTGCCGGGCATGGCGGCCTCGATGACCCATCTGCCGGTGTTCGGCATTCCGGTCGAGAGCAAGGCCCTGTCCGGCATGGACAGCCTGCTCTCCATCGTGCAGATGCCGGGCGGCATCCCGGTCGGGACTCTGGCGATCGGCAAGGCCGGCGCCATCAATGCCGGATTGCTGGCCGCCTCGGTGCTGGCCCTGTCCGACCCGGCCCTATCCGAGCGGCTGCAGGCCTGGCGCGCCCGCCAGACCGAGTCCGTGGCTCTCGAGCCGGTAGACGAAACGCCAGATGCCCATTGATCGGAAGCGAGTCGTCGGCCCCGGCGGCACCCTTGGCATCATCGGCGGCGGACAGCTGGGACTCATGACCTCGCTCGCCGCGGCGCGCCTCGGCATTAAGTGCCATATCTATTGCCCAGAAGCCGCCAGCCCGGCCTTCTCGGTCTCGGACGCCCATACCTGCGCGCCCTATGAAGACCTCGACGCCCTGGCCCGCTTCGCCGACAGCGTCGACGCCGTTACCTTCGAATTCGAGAACATCCCGGCCGACAGCGTCCGCGTGCTGGCCGAGCACGTGCCGGTGCGGCCCGGTTGGAAAGTTCTCGAGACCGCGCAGGAACGCGTCACCGAGAAAAGCTTCTTCAACGGTCTCGGCATCGAGACCGCGCCCTGGCGCGCGGTGGCCAGCCGCGACGCACTCGACACCGCGGTGGCCGAGATCGGCCTGCCCGCCGTGCTCAAGACCTGCCGCTTCGGCTATGACGGCAAGGGTCAGGCCAAGATCCTTGAGCTCACGGACCTCGATGCGGCCTGGGCCGCCATGGCCGGCGGGCCGGCCATCCTGGAAGGCTTCGTCGATTTCACGATGGAGGCTTCGGTGCTGGTGGCGCGCGGGCTGGACGGGAAGGCCGCCTGCTTCGACCTGGTCGAGAACCGCCACAAGAACCATATTCTCGACGTCACCATTGCGCCCGCCCCGTTGCCGGCCGACAGGATGGAGCAGGCCCGCGACATCGCGCTGCGCGCCGCCGAGGCGCTGGATCTAGTCGGGCTGCTGGCGGTCGAACTGTTCGTCACCGCGGATGGGCGCCTGCTGGTAAACGAGATGGCGCCCCGGCCGCACAATTCCGGCCACTGGACGATGAATGCCTGCTACACGGACCAGTTCGAGCAGTTCGTCCGCGCCGTTTGCGGCCTGCCGCTGGGCAACCCGGCCCGCTTCGCCGACGCCGTCATGACCAACCTGATCGGCGATGATGTCGATCGCTGGCGAGATTTGATGGCGGAATCCGGCGCGATGCTGCATCTTTACGGAAAATCAGAAGCCAGACCCGGCCGAAAAATGGGTCATGTCACGCGCATTTTTTTAAGGACGGATCTGCCGGGTGGAACAGTGGATCATAAATCTCACCAATAATTACGGTGAGTTAGCCTATCTTGCGATCTTGGTCTGGACCTTCCTGGAAGGCGAGACGATTGTCCTTTTGACTGCCGCGGCCCTATCCGGCGGTATAATTAACTTAAACATTTGGATCGTGCTGCTGGTGGCGTTTCTCGGCAGCTTTTCGGGCGACCAGTTGTGGTTCGCGATCGGACGGCGCTACGGCGCGAGCGTCCTGGCGCGATGGCCCTCGCTGGAGGACAAGACCGCCGGCGTGTTCCGGCTGCTCGACCGGCACAACGACCTGTTCATCCTGACCTTCCGCTTCATCTACGGCCTCAGGAACATCAGCCCCTTCGCCATCGGCATGACCCATGTGTCGCGCCGGCGCTTCGCCGTGCTGAACGCCCTGGCGGCGATCACCTGGGCGAATGCGTTCGTGTGGGGCGGCTATTTCCTCGGCCGCGCGCTCGAGAAATATCTCGGCCAGGCCTCGCAAGCGGCGCTCGGCATCCTGGTGGTGGTGATGCTGGTCGGCTGGGTGGCGAAAAGAAGCTTCAAATCAGCCTGAGCAAGAACTGAGTCTGGGAGGGTTCGCCTGTAGGCGAAGCGAGAGAAACCCTCTCGCATCGCCGTAAGGCGATTCCCGCGGCGCCTGCTGATTACCCCCGCTTGACGCCGAAGCTCCGCCCTTCCTTCCGACGGGTGGCGGCGGCCAGCATCTTTTCCAACGGCTTGGTCACGCTCTCGGCTCTCTTCTTCGCCCCGGCGACCACCTTGGGCAGCAGAGAGAGATCCGCCAAACGGCGGTCGAGAAAGGCCCAAGTCTCGGCAGCCCCCTCGGTCTCGTCGGACATCCAGCACAGCAGCGTCGTCGAATAGACCACCGACAGGGTGGCCCGCTTAGTGTAATAGGAGAAATCCACCGCTTCGTCGCCGGCCAGGTGCCACATCCGATCGGCGGTGGCCCAGGTGGCGCGCGTCGCCTTGGCCATATTGCCGGGCAGCGACAGGACCACCGAGGCGCGGCGGATCGCCTCGCGATGCTCGGTCCAGGCCTCCAACCGGTGACGGACCAGCCAGCGGATACGGCCTGTCAGGCGCAGTCCGGCCAATCCGTCCTTCCCTGCCTCCTCGGCCAGGCGGCGATCACCCAGATCGATGAAATGCAGCACCGCCTCGGCCACGCCGCCGGGAAAGGCGCGCTCGGCCATCGAGGCGTCGAGACCGGCGGTCTTGGCCGCCTGCTCCAGCGCGGCCATGCTCCAGCCGGAGAACGGGATCTCGGGCAGGACCGCGGCAATCAAGGCGTCCTTGGTGTCCCGCATCGGGTCGGCGTTCATAATTCCTCCTTGGCAGAAACCAGACGCGCCAGTTCGTCGCGATAGGCCAGGCTGCTCAAATCCTTCATGCGCGATATATATAACCGCCCGAACAGATGATCGCATTCATGTTGCACGACCCGGGCGTGAAAACCGCGCGCCTCGCGCTCGATCACCTTCCCCTCCAGATCGAGCCCGCGATAGTGGATATGGGTCCAGCGCGGCACAATGCCGGTCAGGCCAGGCACCGACAGGCAGGCCTCGTAGCCTTCCGCCGTTTCCTCCGACAGGGGAGTGATCTCGGGATTGACCAGCACCGAGAGCGGCAACCCGCCCTCCTCGCTGCGAGAGGGCGGCACGAAGAACATCACCAGCTGCGCGTCCACCTCGACCTGGGGCGCCGCCAGCCCGACCCCGCCGGCGGCGGCCATGGTTTCCTTCATATCCTCGACCAGCAACGCCCAGCGCGGATCGGTGGGATCCTCGATTTTCGCGGCGATTCGGGCGAGAATCGGATGCCCCATCTTCGTAATCGTCAAAACGGGCATAAACGGCTTCCATTCCCCAGGGGCATATGATAGAGAACTGCTCCTTCGGGAGGACAGGTGTCCTGCCCGGCTAGTTTTTTTGTTCCCTAAAAGGAGCGGTGGCGAAACGTGCAAGTTCTCGTTCGTGACAATAATGTCGATCAGGCGCTGAAGGCCCTCAAGAAGAAAATGCAGCGCGAGGGTGTGTTCCGCGAGATGAAGCTTCGTCGTAATTACGAGAAGCCGTCCGAAAAGCGTGCTCGCGAGTCGGCGGAAGCCGTCCGTCGCGCCCGCAAGCTGGAGCGCAAGCGTCTGGAGCGCGAGGGCTTCTAAAGCCCTTTCGTCGCAGGCCCTGATCACCTCAGGGAGCGATTGCGATGACGTCAGACTCTCGTGAGACCTCGATGGCGCCCGGCGCCGTCGGAGGATCCGAAGATCAGATCTCCCATTTGGTCGAGCTGTTCTACAGTCGTGTCCAGACGGATGATCTGATCGGCCCGGTGTTCGACCAGTTCGTAAGGAACTGGGATCATCACCACGATACGCTGATTAATTTCTGGCGCACCCAGCTGCTGGGGAGCGGCACCTATCAGGGCAACGGCTTCGTCGCCCATCAGCGTCTTCCTCTTGAAGAAGAGCATTTCGCCCGCTGGCTGACCCTTTGGGAACAGACCGCGACGGAAGTGCTCACGCCTGCCCTCGCCCAGCGCGCGATCGGGCGCGCTCGCCATATGGCCACTCAATACAAGGCCGGCCTGCTGCCCTATAAACGCCCCGACGGCAGTCTGAGCCGCACGCCGGGCTGAGGCATTCGGCGATGAGCGGCGATCCTTTCGATCTGGCCCGCTTCGTCGCCGCGCAAGACCCCGTCATCGATCAAGTCCGCCGCGAACTTGAGGCCGGCCGCAAGAGCAGCCATTGGATGTGGTTCATCTTCCCCAGCTGCGTGGCTTGGGCCATTCCGCCATTGCCCAGCATTACGCCATCGCCTCGCTCGACGAAGCGCGCGCCTATCTCGACCATGCGATCCTCGGTGATCGGCTACGCGACTGCACCGAGCTGGTCCTGCGGCATCCCGACCGAAGCGCCCATCAAATATTCGGCTCGCCCGACGATCTCAAATTCCACTCTTCGATGACGTTATTTGATTTCGCGGCCCACCAGACGGCGCCATTTAGTATTGCGTTGCACATTTATTTTAATGGGAAACGGGACGAAGCGAGCTTGCGCAGCCTCGGCGGATAGTGTCTCCTTTTTCGCACAAAGCAGTATCCGGGGAGCCGTCATGTCCTTGACCATAGGTGTTCCGAAAGAGATTTTCGCGAACGAGAAGCGCGTCGCCACAGTCCCTGACGTGGTGGAAAAGCTGATCAAGCTGGGCTTTTCCATCCTGGTCGAGAGCGGCGCCGGCGATGCCGCCAATTTCTCCGACGACAGCTACACCGCCGCCGGCGCCAGGATCGCCCCCACCGTCAAGGATCTGTGGGACGGCTCGGACATCGTCTTCAAGGTGCGCGCGCCCTCGCTCGAGGAAGTGGGCTCGATCAAGCCAGGCACCACCCTGGTCAGCTTCATCTGGCCGGCGCAGAACCCCGACCTGATGCAGGCCCTGGCCGCGCGCCGCGTCACTGTGCTGGCGATGGATTCGCTGCCGCGCCTGTTGTCGCGGGCGCAGAAGATGGATGCCTTGACTTCGATGGCGGGCGTCGTCGGTTATCGAGCGGTCATCGAGGCCGCCAACCAGTTCGGCCGCTTCTTCCATGGACAGGTGACGGCTGCCGGCAAGATTCCCCCGGCCAAGGTCTTCGTCGCGGGCGCCGGCGTCGCCGGTCTGGCTGCGCTCGGCGAGGCGGTCAGCATGGGCGCCATCGTCCGCGCCAATGACACGCGCGCCGAAGTGGCCGATCAGGTCAAATCGATGGGCGCCGAATTCGTCAAGGTCGATTATGAGGAGGAAGGCTCGGGCGGCGGCGGCTATGCCAAGGTGATGAGCGAAGGCTTCCAGGCCGCGCAGCGCGATATGTATGCCCAGCAGGCCCGCGAGGTCGACATCATCATCACGACGGCGCTGATCCCGGGAAAACCGGCACCGCGCCTGATCACGGCCGAGATGGTCCAAAGCATGAAGCCCGGCAGCGTCATCATCGATCTGGCGGCCGAGCAGGGCGGCAATTGCGAATTGACCGAAGCGGACAAGGTGGTGGTCAAGCACGGTGTCACCATCGTCGGCTACACCGATTTTCCCTCGCGCCTGGCCCGGCAGTCCTCGACCCTGTACGCGACGAATCTGTTCCGCCTCGCCGAGGAACTCTGCAAAACCAAGGACGGCGTCATTAACGTCAATATGGAAGACGACGCCATTCGCGGCCTGACCGTCATCAAGGACGGCGAAGTGACTTGGCCGCCGCCTCCGCTGAAGCTGCCGGCGCCACCTCAGGCTAAACCAGCCGCCGCCCCGGTTCCCGAGAAGAAATCGAGCCACGGCCACGGCGCCTCCGCGCCGATGCCGGCCAAGACGCTGGTGATGGTCTTCCTGGTCGGCGCCATCCTGTTCGCGCTGGTCGGCGCTTTCGCCCCGGCCGCCTTCCTCGGCCATTTCACCGTCTTCGTGCTGGCCTGCTTCGTCGGCTACATGGTGGTGTGGAACGTGACCCCGGCGCTGCACACGCCGCTGATGAGCGTCACCAACGCCATCTCCAGCATCATCGCGATCGGCGCCCTGGTCCAGATCGCTCCACCGCTGGCCGGCACCGATCTCCGGCCCGAGGCCTGGATCTTCGGCCTGGCCTTCGCCGCCTTGGTGCTGACCTCGATCAACATGTTCGGCGGCTTCGCGGTGACGCGGCGCATGCTGGCGATGTTCCGGAAATAAGGGGAACCCCATGACCGCTAGCCTCGCCACCGCCTCCTATATCGGAGCGACGATCCTCTTCATTCTCAGCCTCGGCGGCCTGTCGAACCCCGAGACCTCCCGCCGCGGCAATCTCTACGGCATGATCGGCATGGCCATCGCCGTGCTGGCCACCATCTTCGGCCCGCGCGTCACGCTGGATGGCGTGCCGTGGATCATCCTGGCCATGCTGATCGGCGGAAGCATCGGGCTGTTCGCCGCCAAAAAGGTGCAGATGACCCAGATGCCCGAGCTGGTTGCGCTGATGCACAGCCTGGTCGGTCTGGCTGCCTGTCTGGTCGGCTTCGCCAGCTATATCGACAGCTCGATCCAGCTCGAGGGCGCCGAGAAGAGCATCCATGAGGTCGAGATCTATGTCGGCATCCTGATCGGCGCCATCACCTTCTCGGGCTCGCTGATCGCCTTCGGCAAACTGTCGGGCAAGATCGGCGGCAAGCCGCTCCTGCTGCCCGCCCGCCATTGGCTCAATCTGCTGGGCCTGCTGGTGGTGGTCTGGTTCGGCAGGCAGTTCCTGCAGGCCGAGACTATCGATGCCGGCCTGATCCCGCTGGCGGTAATGACCGTGATCGCGCTGCTGTTCGGCATCCATATGGTGATGGCGATCGGCGGCGCCGACATGCCTGTCGTGGTGTCGATGCTGAACAGCTATTCCGGCTGGGCGGCGGCGGCGACCGGCTTCATGCTGTCCAACGATCTGCTGATCGTGATCGGCGCTCTGGTCGGCTCCTCGGGCGCGATCCTGTCCTACATCATGTGCCGGGCCATGAACCGCAATTTCATCAGCGTCATCGCCGGCGGCTTCGGCACCGGCGGCGGCGCGGCGGCGAAGCCCAAGGCTGACGGTGAGCCCGCCGGCGAGGTCACACCGATCAGCGCCGTCGAGACCGCCGAGCTGCTGAAAGACGCCAAGAACGTCATCATCGTGCCGGGCTATGGCATGGCGGTGGCCCAAGCGCAGCATACGGTCTACGAAATCACCAAATACTTACGCGAAAAGGGCGTCAATGTCCGCTTCGGCATCCATCCGGTGGCGGGCCGCATGCCCGGCCATATGAATGTGCTGCTGGCGGAAGCGAAAGTGCCCTACGACATCGTCATGGAAATGGACGAGATCAACGACGACTTCCCCACCACCGACGTCACGATGGTGATCGGCGCCAACGACATCGTGAACCCCGCCGCCCAGGAGGATCCGACCTCTCCCATTGCCGGCATGCCGGTGCTGGAGGTATGGAAGGCCAAGACCTCGATCGTGATGAAGCGTTCGATGGCGTCCGGCTATGCCGGCGTCGACAATCCGCTGTTCTACAAGGAGAACAACCGGATGCTGTTCGGCGACGCCAAGAAGATGCTCGATGAGGTGCTGACGGCGCTGAAGGGGTAACTCGTATGCGCCCGCCATTTCGGGTGGCCGCCGCAGCCGCATTGCTGCTGGCGGCGCCCGCGGCGATGGCCGACGATTATGCGGCTCCCGACGGGTTGGTCGACGCTCAAATTTTAGTCGCTGGCCCGTCCGACTGCGAATCGATGGTCGAAATTCATCGCGGCGCGGAAAAGCTGGGCAGCGCGGATTATCGCTCGGACGATCATGAACACGGCGAATGCGTCGACCAAGCAAGCTGGACAGCGGATTCGAAATTCTTCGTATTCAGCCTTGAGAATGCCGGCGGACATCAGTCCTGGAACGCCCATGTCATCGTCTTTTCGCGCGAAACAGGCCGCTTCCTCGAGTTGGAGCGGAGTCTGAAGGATCCGATCACTTCGTCGGCCTTCACTCTGTCGGCACCGGACATAGTCGAGGTCGAGATTACGGAACTGCCTCTCGACGACAGCCACAAGCCTCATCGGCAAATCATAAAACTCGGTACGCTTTCGGCACAGTGAAAGTCGCAATCGCTGCGCTCCCTCCGTCGTGGCCGGGCGACGCCAACCTATAGGTCATTGACCCATGTGGTTCTTTGACCTATAGTTACTTTCATGAAATTCGACTGGCATCCGCAGAAGAGCGCAAAGAACGCGCGGGATCGCGGATTGCCGTTCGAAATCGCCATGGCGCTGTTCGATGGCGACACAGTCGAATTCGATGATCGGCGGCAAGACTACGGTGAGCGACGGATCATCGTCTACGGAGCCATCTCTGGCCGTGTCATGGTCTGCGTATATACCTGGCGTGGAAGCGCAGATGACCCGATCCGTTGGATCATCAGCCTCCGCAAAGCCAAGCAAGGAGAAATCGATGCCTACCGGCGCACATTCCCGCAGTGATCTCGATCTCTCCAAGGTTGATTGGAGCCGGTTCGATGCGACGACCGACGAGGAGATCGACCGGCAGATTGCCGGCGATCCCGACACCGCCCCAGTTTTCAGCCCGGAAGAATTCGCCGCAGCCGGCCGGCGCATCGAACGCGACACCATCGTCGATGTCCGAGTCTTGCGCGAGCATCTGGGGCTTTCCCAGAGCGGTTTCGCCAAACGCTATGGGTTTTCCGTGGAAACGATTCGCCAATATGAACAGGGGAAGCGCACACCCTCCGGACCGGTGCGTACGCTTCTCCAAGTTATCGCCGCCGAACCGGACGCGGTCACTCGAGCCCTGACATCACGCCGATAACCAAGGCTACTCGCAGGCGTCGACCCAGCTCGCATTGACCAGGGCGGCCAAACGATCCGGCGCGACCCGCAGCGAGCTGTTGCGGTTGCCCGCCGCCGGGATCACCTCCTCGAACGCCTTCAGCGAGACATCGCAATAGACCGGCAGCTCGCTGGCCAGGCCGAACGGCGTGACGCCGCCGACCGGATGGCCGGTGATCGCTTCGACCTCCTCCGCTCCCAGCATGCGAGGCTTGGCGCCGAAAGCGGCCTTGGCCTTCTTGTTGTCGAGGCGGGCGTCGCCCCGGGCCACCAGCAGCACGATCTTGTCGCCGAGGCGCAGACTCAGGGTCTTGGCGATCTGGCCCGGTTCGCAGCCATGAGCCAGCGCCGCGTCCAGGACGGTCGCGGTGCTGAGCTCGTGATGGATGATGGCGATATCGGGGGCGATACGGGCGAGTTCGTCGCGGACCGACTCCAGGCTCAATCCAGCTTCTCCAACTCGTCGATCATCCCCGACACCACGTCGAGGCCCTTGGCCCAGAAGGCCGGATCCGAAGCGTCGAGGCCGAATGGCGCCAGCAGCTCCTTATGGCGCAGCGTGCCGCCGGCCTTGAGCATGTCGAGATATTTCTGCTCGAAGCCCGCCATGCCGCCCTGATAGACCGAGAACAGCGCGTTCACCAGACAGTCGCCGAACGCATAGGCGTAGACATAGAACGGCGTGTGGATGAAGTGCGGGATGTAGGTCCAGAAATACTGGTACTCGTCCTCGAAGCGGATGGCCGGCCCGAGACTCTCCTTCTGAACGTCGAGCCAGATCTCGCCGATCCGCTCGCTCATCAGTTCGCCCTCGCGGCGCTCGTCATGGATACGGCGCTCGAATTCATAGAAGGCGATCTGGCGCACCACCGTATTGATCATGTCCTCGACCTTGCCGGCCAGCATGATGCGGCGGCGGGCGGGATCCTGCTCGGCCTTCAGCAGCGCCTGGAAGGTCAGCATCTCGCCGAACACCGAGGCGGTCTCGGCCAAGGTCAGCGGCGTGTCGGAGCGGAACAGCCCCTGCTCGCTGGCCAGCACCTGATGCACGCCATGGCCCAGCTCATGCGCCAGGGTCTGCACGTCGCGGCTCTTGCCGAGGAAGTTCAGCAACAGATAGGGATGCGCCGACGGCACGGTCGGATGGGCGAAAGCACCGGGTGACTTGCCGGGACGGGCGGGCGCGTCGATCCAATTGTTCTTGAAGAAGCGCTCGCCGACATCGGCCAGGGTCGGCGAGAAGGCGCGATAGGCCGACAGCACCGTCTTCTCGGCTTGCTGCCAAGGAATCAGCTTGTCGTCATCCTCGGGCAGCGGGGCGTTGCGGTCCCAGTAATCCAGCTGCTCCTGGCCGAACCATTTGGCCTTCAGCTTGTAATAGCGGTGCGACAGGCGGCCGTAATTGTCGGCGACCGCCTTGGACAGGGCGTCGACCACCTCGTCCTCGACCTGGTTGGAGAGATTGCGGTAAGAGGTCGGGCGCGGATATTGACGCCATTTGTCATCGACCTCTTTCTCCTTCGCCAAGGTGTTGGTGATCAGGGCGAACAGGCGGACATTGGACCCCAGCACTCCGCCCAGGGACTTGGCGGCGATCTTGCGGGTCTCGCCATTCTTGCTGCTCAGCAGATGCAGGATCTCGGCCGAGCTCAACATCCGGTCCTCGAAGGGGAATCGGAGTCCCGCCATGGTCTCGTCGAACAGACGTACCCAGGCCGAGCGACCGGCCACTTCGCGCTCATGCAGCAGCTTCTCGGCCTCATCGGACAGCTGGTGGGCGCGGAAGACGCGCAGATCGCGCAGCCAGGAGGCGTAGTGCTTGACCGCCTCGGAGGTCAGCATCTTGTCGATCTCCGCCTCGTCCAGCCGGTTCAGCTCCAGCGTGAAGAACAGGGTGTGGGTCGAGATGTCGGTGACCCTCTCCTGCATGGTCTGGTTGAACTTGGCGTTCTCGGCGTTCGAGAGATCCGCGGCATAGCGCAGCGACGCGAAAGCCATGACGCGGTAAAGGCGCTCGCTCATCGCTTCATAGCGGGCGATGGCCTCGCCGAATTCGTCGGGCCGCAGGAAGGCCAGCTTGCCGTGATAGTCGGTGTGAAACTGCTTGGCGTCGCGCTCGGCGGCGGCGAGGTCGTCCTTCAGCTCCTGACTATCCGGCGCCGGATAGAGATCGGCCAAATTCCATTCCGGCATCGGCCCCAATTCTTCCGACGGGGAGGAATTCAGCATCTTGTTCATCTCGGCGCTCCTTGGGTAACGTTCATATAAACAATAATGGGACCTAGTTCCGGGAGAGACAATGTCCGCCATCGATTATCGGGCCTGCCAAAGCCTGACCGCCATGTTATTCGCCCAAGCCGAGGCATTCGGCGACCGCCCGTTCCTGTGGCGCAAGAGCGAAGGGCGATGGCGCGCCTTGAGCTGGAAAGAAACCGCCTCCTCCATCGAAACCCTGGCCCGCGGATTGGTTGCCGTCGGGCTCAAGGCCGGCGAGCGCGTGTTGCTGGTGTCCGAGAACCGGCCGGAATGGCTGGTCGCCGACCTCGCCATCATGGCGGCGGGCGGCGTCACCGTGCCGGCCTACACCACCAACACCGTCGCCGACCATCGCCATCTGATCAATAATTCGGGCGCGAAACTCGCCATCGTCTCGACCCGCGCCCTGGCCGAGCGGGTCATCGGCGCGGCGCTCACCTCGGACCGCGACTGCACGGTGATCGCCATCGAGCCGATGAATTTGCAACAAGACCCGGGCATCGAGCTGCGCATCTGGGACGACATCATGGCCGCCGGCCGCGAAAGCGACCTGCCCATCCGCGACACCATCGCCCGGCAGCGCCGCACCGACACCGCCTGCCTGATCTACACGTCGGGCACTGGCGGCGCGCCCAAGGGTGTGATGCTGAGCCACGGCTCGATCCTGGCCAATTGCCAGGGCGCCCACGACGTGCTGGCGGAGATAGGGCTGGGCGACGACGTGTTCCTGTCCTTCCTGCCCCTCTCCCACGCCTATGAGCATACCGGTGGGCAGTTCTTTCCGATCTCGATTGGCGCGCAGATCTATTACGCCGAGAGCATCGAGCAGCTGGCCGCCAACATGGCCGAAGTCCACCCGACCATCATGACCGCCGTGCCGCGCCTCTATGAGATGATGCGCGGACGCATCCTGACCACGCTGTCCCGTCAGGGCGGCCTGAAGGCCCAACTGTTCCTGCAGGCGGTCTCGATCGGCGGCAAGCGCCATGAGAAGAAGCGCCTGGCCTTCTGGGAGCCGCTGGCCGACAAGCTGCTCGACAAGCTGGTGCGCCGTAAGGTCGCCGAACGATTTGGCGGAAGGCTTAAGGCGCTGGTCAGCGGCGGCGCGCCGCTGAACTACGAAGTCGGGCTGTTCTTCACCGCGCTGGGCGTGCGCATTCTGCAGGGCTACGGCCAGACCGAAGCCGGCCCGGTCATCTCGGTCAATCCGGTCAATGCCATAAAAATCGACAGCGTCGGCAAGGCTCTGACCGGCGTCGAGGTGAAGATCGCCGCCGATGGCGAGATCCTGGTGCGCGGCGAAGGGGTGATGCAGGGCTATTGGGCCGACGAGGAAGGCACGGCGCGGGCGATCCAGGATGGCTGGCTGCATACGGGCGACATAGGCGTGGTCGATGCCCAGGGCTACATCACCATCACCGACCGCAAGCGCGACATCATCGTCAATTCCGGCGGCGACAATATCTCGCCGCAGCGGGTCGAGGGCTTCCTCGCCCTGCAGGCCGAGATAGCACAAGCAATGGTCTATGGCGACCGCCGCCCGCATCTGGTGGCGCTGATAGTGCCCGACGCCGAGAATGCCCGCGCCTGGGCCGAGAAGCATGGCAAGCGCAAGGGGCTCGCGGCGCTGATCGAGGATGGCGATTTCCGCAAACATGTCTCCGACGCGGTGGAGCGGGTCAACCAGCATCTCTCGCCGATCGAGAAGATCCGCCGCTTCGCCCTGATCGCCGAGCCTTTCACGGTGGATAACGAGATGGCGACGCCGACCTTGAAGATCCGCCGCCACGTCATCACGGCCAGCTACGAGGACCTGCTGGCCGCCCTTTACCAGGGCAAGAGCGCGCCCGTGTAATCAAGGAACTTCAAGGGCTGGCCGGGCTGTACCGCTTCGATCTGGCGGCGCATCCCGGCGATGCTCTCCTCGGCGGAGATCAATGCGTTGGGACCGCCCATATCGGTCCGGACCCAGCCGGGATGGAGCAGAAGGGTGGTGACGCCGCGCGGCTCGAGGTCGATCGACAGCGATTTGACCGCGGCGTTGAGGGCCGCCTTGCTGGAGCGGTAGATATAGGCGCCGCCGCTCGAATTGTCGGCGATGCTGCCCATCTTGCTGGTCACGAACACCATCAGCTTCTTCTGTCCCGCCATCAGATGCGGCAGAAAGGCTTCGGTCAGTTTCAGCGGCGCGATAGCGTTGATCAGCATCACCCGCTCCCACTCCGCCTCGGACAGGCGGCCGAATTGCTGGCCCTCGCCATAAACTCCGGCATTGTTGAGCAGGATATCGAAACTGCGCCCCCGCAGGGCCTCGGCGGCGCGGCGGATCGACCCCGGATCGGCCAGATCCAACGCGACACTCTCCACCCCGAGAGCGGCCAAGTCCGGCGCACGGGACGGTTCGCGGCAGGCGACGGTCACCGTCCAGCCGGCGGCGGCATATTGGCGGGCGAATTCGAGGCCAAGGCCGCGGCTAGCCCCAGTGATGAATATGCTCGGCATTGCAATCCCTTGACTGGCAGAATGAAAACTCCGCCCCATATGGGTTGGCAGCGAAAGCTGGTCAATCCCGGGATCCTGTCCATGGAGAGCGCCTCATGAGAAAGACGTCATTCCTGTTCCTGTCGCTGCTGGCCGTGTCCGCGTCGGCCCCGGTGGCTTTCGCCGCCGATCCCACCGTCAACATCTATGCCCTTACCGACACCGGCGTGGGCGATCCGATCGGCACCATCACCCTCAAGGACTCCAGCGCCGGCCTGGTGTTAACGCCGAAACTGATGAAATTGGCGCCCGGCCAGCACGGTATTCATGTGCATGCCCTGCCCGATTGCCGCGCCGTCGAGAAGGATGGAAAATCGGTCGCCGGCCTGGCCGCCGGCGGGCATTTCGACCCCGACCAGACCACCAAGCATCTCGGCCCGGCCGGAAATGGTCACAAGGGCGACCTGCCTTTCCTCACCGTCGACGACAAGGGAAACGCCACCCAAGCCTTGACCGCCCCGCATCTGACCCTGGCCGACCTCAAAGGTCACGCCATCGTCATTCATGAGGGCGGTGACAATTACAGCGACGATCCCAAGCCGCTCGGCGGCGGCGGCGCCCGCATCGCCTGCGGTGTGGTGGAGTAATCAAGAGGCCGCCATCCGGTGGGATGACGGCCTTTTTCTTACGAGCCGGAAGACCTTCGGTTATGGGCCATCTGCGCATCCACCACGGCCAGGGCGGTGATATTGACCAGGCCGCGCACCGTCACCGACTGGGTGACGATATGGGCCGGGGCGGCCATGCCCAGCAGGATCGGTCCGACCGTGATGCCGTCGGCCAGCATCTTCAGCATGTTCAGCGAGATATGCGCCGCATCCATGTTCGGCATCACCAGCAGATTGGCGGCGCCCTTCAGCGTGCTGCCCGGGAAGCGGGCCTTGCGGATCTGCTCGGACAGGGCCGCGTCGGCATGCATTTCGCCGTCCACTTCCAGGGTCGGCGCATGTTCGCGCAGCAATTCGAGGGCTTCGCGCATCTTGTTGGCGGTCGGGCTGGGACGACCGCCGAAATTGGAGTGCGAGAGCAGCGCCACTTTCGGTTCGATACCGAAACGGCGCACTTCGTCCGCCGCCAGCACCGTCATATCGGCGATCTGCTCGGCGGTCGGATCGTGCGAGACGTAGGGATCGCACAGGAAATAGGTGCCGCGATCGAGGATCATCAGGCTCATGGCGGCGGCGGTCTTGACCCCCGGACGCTTGCCGATCACCGCGTCGATATGCTCGAGGTGGCGGGCATAGAGTCCGATCGCGCCGCACACCAGCGCATCCGCCTCGCCCCGGCGCACCAGCAGCGAGGCGATGATGGTGTTGCGGGTGCGCACCAGCGTCTGTGCCGCTTCCGGCGAGATGCCCTTGCGGGCCATCAGACCGTGATAATCGTGCCAGAAATCCTCATAGCGGGGATTGTTCTCCGGATCGACCAGCTCAAAATCCTCGTCCAGCTTGAGGCGCAGATCGAGCGCCTTGAGCTGAGCGATGATCTTGGCGCGGCGGCCGACCAGAATCGGCTTGGCCAGTCCGTCATCGACCACCGTCTGCACGGCGCGCAGCACGCGGGTGCTTTCGCCCTCGCTATAGACCACGCGCTTGGGCTCGCGCCGGGCGCGGTCGAACAGCGGCTTCATCACCAGGCCCGAACGGAACACGAAGCTGGACAGCTTCTCGCAATAGGCCGCGTTGTCGGTGATCGGCCGGGTCGCCACGCCGCTTTCCATCGCCGCCTTGGCGACGGCCGGCGGGATCTTGGTGATCAGACGGGAATCGAAGGGCTTCGGGATCAGATACTCCGGCCCGAAGGACAGCGACACCGCGCCATAGGCCGCCGCCACCCGCTCGTCGGATTCGGCGAACGCCAGCTCGGCCAGGGCGCGCACCGCGGCCAGCTTCATCGGTTCGTTGATGGCGGTGGCGCCGACATCCAAGGCGCCCCGGAACAGATAGGGGAAGACCAGGACGTTATTGACCTGGTTGGGGAAGTCCGAGCGCCCGGTGGCCATGATGGCGTCGGGGCGGTGCTTCTTCACCACGTCGGGATGAATCTCGGGTTCGGGATTGGCGAGCGCGAAGATGATCGGCTTGTCGCCCATCTTCTCGACCATCGCCGCGGTCAGCACGCCGGGCGCCGACAGGCCGAGGAACACGTCGGCTCCGGCGATGACCTCACCCAGCGTGCGGGCATTGGTGTCCTGGGCGAAGGGTGACTTGTACTCGTCCATCAGTACGGTGCGGCCCTTATAGACCACGCCCTCGATGTCGCAGACGGTGATGTTCTCGCGCTTGACGCCCAGGCCCATCAGCAGATTGAGGCAGGCCAGCGCGGCCGCGCCGGCGCCCGAGGCGACCAGGCGGATCTCGGAGAAATCCTTCTCCACCAATCTCAACGCATTGGTCAGCGCGGCGCCGACGATGATCGCGGTGCCATGCTGATCGTCATGCATCACCGGGATCTTCATGCGCTCTTTCAGCTTCCGTTCGACGACGAAGCATTCGGGCGCCTTGATGTCTTCCAGATTGATGCCGCCGAATGACGGCTCGAGCGAGGCGATGATGTCGACCAGCTTGTCGGGATCGCGCTCGTCGATCTCGATGTCGAACACGTCGATGCCGGCGAACTTCTTGAACAGCACGCCCTTTCCTTCCATCACCGGCTTGGCGGCCAGCGGACCGATGGCGCCCAGGCCCAGCACGGCGGTGCCGTTGGTGATCACCGCCACCAGATTGCCGCGCGAGGTCATGCTGGCGGCTTCGGCCGGATCGTCACGGATCAGTTCGCAGGCGTAAGCCACGCCCGGCGAATAAGCCAGCGCCAGATCGCGCTGGGTCGCCAGCGGCTTGGTGGCGGTAACGCTGATTTTACCGGGAGTCGGAAGGCGGTGATATTCGAGCGCGGCTTCGCGCAATTCGTCGGACATATTTTCCTTCTCAGTCGATGAGGCTGGTTTTCTTGGTGTCCCGCATGGTGGCGTAGATCAGCAGAGACAGGAATATGACGCCGCTCAGATAATAGTAAAAGTAGCTCTCGGTGCCTCTATCCTTGAACCACAGGGCGATATAGTCGACCGTTCCGCCAAAAGTGGCAACCATGAGAGCATAGGGTACTGCCACGCCAGTCGCACGGACTTCGGCAGGAAACAACTCTGCCTTGACCACCGCATTGATCGAGGTATAGCCCGCAACAATCATCCAAGCGGCGCCCACCAGCAGCAGGCAAATGAGCGGGCTCTTTGCGTCGTGCAGCGCCATCAAAAGCGGCACGGTGCAAACCGTACCCAGGATGCCAAAGGCCATCAGCACCGGCTTGCGGCCGATCTTGTCCGAGATCGCGCCGTAGATTGGCTGAAGCACCATTGCGAAGATCAAAGCTGAAAGCGTGACAAAGGTCGTCTGGCTGTCGGTCAACTTAACCGACAGCTTCAGGAATTTCTGGACATAGGTCGTCCAGGTGTAGAAGGCCGCCGTGCCGCCCATCGTGAGGCCCAGCACAAGAGCGACTTCGCGCGGATAATTCTTCACGAGCGAAACCAGGGTCGACCCCTTGCGATCGGCATTTTTGGTCCGCTCGAACTGCTCTGTCTCGGGCAGGGTACGCCGCATTAAAGCGCCGACTACGGACAAAAGCGCACCGATCACGAAAGGAATTCGCCAACCCCACGCTTTCAATTCAGCAGAGGTAAGGAAGACCTGCTGCAACAGCAGAAGAACGCCGACAGCCGTTAC
>Ga0302314_10004273_pt1 | contig 26291 bp, 22 predicted proteins | sample III_Palsa_N2_3_FD_200533 | JGI IMG/M metagenome (GOLD analysis project Ga0302314, IMG submission 200533) | Peat permafrost microbial communities from Stordalen Mire near Abisko, Sweden - III_Palsa_N2_3 | ecosystem: Environmental > Terrestrial > Soil > Palsa > Peat permafrost | place: Sweden...
GGGTGAAGGGCGACGTCGGCATGGCCGGCGTCGCCATCGACTCCATTCTCGACATGCGGACACTGTTTTCCGGCATCCCGCTGGAGAAAATGAGCGTGTCGATGACCATGAACGGCGCGGTCCTGCCGATCCTGGCGCTATACATCGTCGCGGCGGAAGAACAGGGCGTCGCCCACGCGCGCCTCTCCGGCACCATTCAGAACGACGTGCTCAAGGAGTTCATGGTCCGCAACACCTACATCTACCCGCCTGACCCTTCGATGCGGATTATCTCCGATATCTTCGCCTACACGGCCAGGGAGATGCCACGGTTTAACTCGATCTCGATCAGCGGCTACCACATGCAGGAGGCCGGGGCGTCACTCGACCTCGAGCTCGCCTACACCCTCGCCGACGGACTTGACTACGTGCGCGCGGGGATCGGCGCGGGCATGAGCGTCGACGCCTTCGCCCCTCGCCTGTCGTTCTTCTGGAACGCGGGCATGAACTTTTACATGGAGATCGCCAAACAGCGCGCGGCGAGGCTCCTGTGGGCCAAGCTTATGCGGACGCATTTCAATCCGTCCGATGCGCGCTCACTCTCCCTGCGCGCCCACACCCAGACCAGCGGCTGGAGCCTGGCCGCCCAGGATGTGTTCAACAATGTGCCGCGCACGGCGCTTGAGGCCATGGCGGCGGTGGCCGGTCAGACCCAGAGCCTACACACCAACTCGTTGGACGAAGCACTGGCCCTACCGACGGATTTCTCCGCCCGTATCGCCCGCAACACCCAGCTTTTCCTGCAAGTTGAGAGCGGCTTGACGCGCGTCATCGACCCGTGGGGGGGAAGCTGGTTCATGGAGCGGCTCACCCACGATCTCGCGGTGCGGACTCTCACTCACATCGAGGAGGTCGAGAGCCTCGGAGGCATGGCCAAAGCCATCGCCGAGGGTCTGCCGAAGCGGCGGATCGAGGAGGCCGCCGCGCGCACGCAGGGCCGCATCGATTCCGGCCGGCAGATCATCGTCGGCGTCAACCGGTTCCTGACAGACGGGACTGACGACATTCCCATACTCGCCGTCGACAACAGCGCCGTTCTTGCGAGCCAGATGGAAAAGCTGGCCCGCTTGAAGTCCGAGCGCGACCCAAAGCGATTGGAGGCTGCACTCGCCGGGTTGGAGGCGGGCGCTCGAAGCGATGGCAACCTGCTGGAACTGAGCATCGAAGCCGCCCGCGCCCACGCCACGGTGGGCGAAATCAGCCTGGCTCTGGAAAATGTGTTCGGGCGCCACAAGGCGAAGACCGAGGTGGTCAAGGGAGTCTATGCCGCCGAAACAGGCTCGGACCCGACCGTCGCCCGCACCAGGTCCATGGTCGCCGCCTTCACCGAGGCCGATGGACGGGCGCCGACGATCCTGGTCGCAAAGATGGGACAGGACGGTCACGACCGCGGCCAGAAGGTTATCGCCACTGGCTTCGACGACCTGGGCTTCGCCGTGGACGTCGGTCCGCTGTTCGCCACGCCCGCCGAGACCGCCCGCGAGGCCGTGGACAGGCGGGTTCACGTGGTGGGAGCAAGCTCGCTCGCCGCCGGCCACCTGACACTCATCCCGGAGCTGAAGGCGGAGTTGGCCAAGCTAGGCCGACCCGACATCATGATTGTTGTGGGCGGAGTGATCCCGCCCGACGATTTTCAAGCCCTGAAGAACGCCGGCGCACGCCTGATCTTCCCGCCCGGCGCGGTGGTCGCTGAAGCCGCCGCGGCGATCCTGGACGAACTCAACCGCGACCTTGGCTATGCTCAGGGAAGTTGACCGCCCGCGTTACGCGGCGGTGCACAGAAAACGTCCGCCGAGGGCGCCGTCGCGCAGATAGACCTGAATCTCGGCGGCCTCACCGGCCCCGGCCAGGCTGGCGCCCAATCGCCGGGCGGCCTCTTCGGCCTTGGCCCCGCTGGTGAACACCTGGGAATTGTCGACCGAAGATTGCTTGACCGCCCAACCGTGGGCGAAGGGCTCGACGACGATGATGCGCAACATAACTCTACTCTACTCCACTCCCCCGCTTCCTCTACGCGCCCCCCGTCCTCCTCGACTGATGTGAGCGAACTGTTCTTTGCCAGAGGAACATGACGCCCGTTTGACGGGACGGGCGCCATTGTTCGGCCGGCAACGCTTAGATTGCGACCGAGATCGCCCCGCGTCCACCAAGGTCGCGCGGCCATAACGCGCATTTGATCTAGGTGTAACCTGACCGCGAGAACCAACGAACTAGGGACCATGCGCCGTCTCCGCCTACTGATTGCGATCATCGCCTGCGCGTGTGGCGGGAACGCTCTGGCCGCCGACGCCTCGCACCCGACGGTGGTCGAGCTGTTCCAGGCCCAAGGTTGCTCATCTTGTCCGCCGGCCAACGCCAATCTCATGGCGCTCGCCTCGCGCCCGAACATCCTGGCCCTATCCTTCGGCGTCACCTACTGGGACCAGCTTGGCTGGAAGGACACCTTCGCCCAGCCCGCCTTCACCGCCCGGCAATGGGCCTACGCCCACGCCCTCCATCACCCGGATGTGTTCACACCCCAGGTGGTGGTCAACGGTCGGCGCGATGGCGTCGGCGCCAATCCGGAGGAGATGCGCGGTCTGGTCGCAGCGGCCGATCGCGGGACGGGCGGCCCATCTCTGGCGCTCAGCCGCCGCCAGGTGACCGTCGGTGCAGGCGACGCGCCGGCCGGCGGCGCCGACGTGTGGCTGGTGCGTTTCGATCCAAGAATCCTCCAGGTCCCTGTGCAGCGCGGCGAGAACTCTGGCCGGACTCTTCCGCATCGCGACGTCGTGCGAAGCTTGATGCGGCTGGGCGTGTGGAGCGGGCGACCGATGGCCTTCCGCCTGCCACCGCCCTCCGATCCCGCGTTTTCGGACGCGGTTCTGGTGCAGACCCGCGGCGCGGGGCCGATTCTGGCCGCGGCCAGGGACTAGGTAGACAATGGAAACCGCGCGCCCGAGTCGCTTCGGAGCGTTCGCGAGGGTCGGAGCCATGCAGCCGTGACCGCGGAAACGCCCGAAGAATTTGAGTCAGTCGACACAGCAGGCCCCCCTGAAACCGCGGAGGCGGTCGAGGCGGTGGAGACAGGCAGCCCCGCTGACATCACCGAGACAATCGAGCCCGCGCCGTCATCAACGGGGCGAGAGGTTATTCGCCGCCACGGCGTGATAGTGCGCCTCACCCATTGGACCAATGTGCTGGTCCTCTCCCTACTGCTGATGAGCGGGCTCAACATCTTCAACGCCCACCCCAGGCTCTATTGGGGGCAATACGGCGCTGACTACGATCACGCATGGCTCGAGCTGACGAGCGTTGGCGGCGCACATCCACGGGGTGTCCTCCGTGTGGGCGGCTCAGAGATCGCCACCACTGGCGTGCTCGGGCTCTCCAAGGGACCGAACGGCGCCTGGCTCGCGCAAGGGTTTCCCACCTGGGCGACTCTCCCCACCGACCGCGACCTGGCCACGGCCCGGCGCTGGCACTTCTTCCTGGCCTGGCTGTTCGTGATCAACGGCGCCGTCTACTATCTTGCGGGCCTCGCGGGCGGCCACCTGCGGCGTGACATCGCGCCCACCCGGCGAGACCTCTCGCCTCGGAACATCTGGCGCAGCATCGTGGACCACATCCGCCTCAAGCATCCCGTGGGCGAAGAGGCCAAGCGCTACAACATCCTGCAGAAATTCGCCTATCTGGCGGTGATTGGGGTGCTCCTGCCTGTCATGGTGCTGACCGGTCTCACCATGTCGCCGGGCGTCGACGCCGCCGTTCCCTGGTTGACAGACCTCTTCGGCGGTCGCCCGTCTGCCCGGGGGATCCATTTCATCACCGCCAACCTCATTGTCCTCTTCGTCATTGTTCACGTGGTGGAAGTGTTCCTGGCCGGGGCGTGGAACGAGATCCGCTCCATGGTCACCGGCCGCTACGTTGTCCGGACGGAGGCGCACTGATGTCCGGCGCCTCCAGACGCGGCCTGCTGGGCGCCGGGCTCGGCGGCCTGCTGCTCTCGGGGTGTGACCGCCTTACCAACTCGCCGTCGATCGAAAGCTTCGTTGGTCGTGGCCAGGATCTGACACTCCACGCCCAGCGCCTGCTGCTCTCCGGCCAGCCCCTGGCGCGCGAGTTCAAGGCTTCGCAGATCTCACCGGTGTTCAAGGCCAACGGCACATTGAAGCCCGCCACCGACGCCTACACCGCGCTACTGGCGGACAACTTCGCCACCTGGCGACTAACGGTGGACGGGCTGGTGGCCGCGCCCATGAGTTTCAGTATGGCGGAATTGAAGGCCATGCCGTCGCGCACCCAGATCACTCGTCACGATTGCGTCGAGGGTTGGAGCGCCATCGGCGGCTGGACCGGCGTACCGCTCGGCCACGTCCTGCGCCTCACCGGACTGCACCCCGACGCCCGCTACATCGTGTTCCACTGCGCCGACGACCTCGCCGGCTCGGCCGACGGTTCGGGGCTCTACTACGAAAGCATTGATCTCTTCGACGCTTTCCACCCCCAGACGATCCTCGCCTACGCCATGAACGGCATGCCGCTGCCCGTCGCCCACGGCGCGCCCCTGCGCCTCAGGGTGGAGCGGCAACTCGGCTATAAGCAGGCGAAGTATGTGATGCGCCTCGAGGTGACCGACCGGCTGGACCGCATCGGCGGCGGCAAGGGCGGATTCTGGGAAGACCGCGGGTATGAGTGGTACGCCGGAATCTAGTTCCGGAGCGCCTCGATCACGTGCCTCACCTGAGCTTCAACCGGCAGGGCCATGGCGACGACGATCGCGTGCTCGTTGGGACCAGGCGGCTCCAGAGCCTCGAACTGGCTCGCGACGAGAGAGGTGGGGAAGTAGTGGTCGCGGCGCGCCGCCACGCGCTCGCCGACCAGCTCCGGCGAGCCGTCGAGGTAGACAGTGCGCACAAACGGCCGCCCTCGGCCAAGGAACTCACGATAGCTGCGCTTCAGCGCCGAACAGGCGATGACCGCAGGCTCGCCCGCCCGCGCATCGATCCACTCGCCGATAGCCGCGAGCCACGGCCACCGGTCAGCGTCCTCCAGCGCATGGCCGGCGCGCATTTTGGCGACATTGGCCGGCGGGTGCAGATCGTCGCCCTCGAGGAAGGTCCAGCCCAGCTTGGCGGCCAGGGCCTTGGCCAGGGTCGATTTCCCGGCCCCGGCCACGCCCATGACGATGAGGACCGGCTCACTCAAGACGGAAGGGGTCTCCAGGCGCGGCCATCCCTCGCCATCAACTTGGCCGCGCTCGCCGGGCCTTCGGCGCCGGCCACGTAGAACGACGGCGCGCCCGTCTTCCATGCTTCAAGGAACGGCATGACGGCGGCCCAGGCATACTCGATGTCGTCGCCACGTTTGAACAGGGTCTGGTCGCCGATCATGCAATCATAGAGAAGCGTCTCGTAGCCCGTGGCGGGATCCGCGCCGAAATAGTCGGCGTAGCGGAAGTCCATGCCCACCTCGGCCAGATCGAGCTCCTCCGGCCCTGGTCGCTTGGCGTCGAACAACAGCGTCAGGCCCTCGCCCGGCTGGATTCTCACAATGAGCGAGTTGGGCGTCGAGCGGCGATCGCGCCGACCGGCCTGAAACAGAGTTTGCGGCGCGGCCTTGAAGCGGATCACCGCCTGGGTCTGCCTGGCTTTGAGCGCCTTGCCGGTGCGCAGGTAGAAGGGAACGCCCGCCCAACGCCAATTGTCGATCTCCAGTTTCAGGGCGGCGTAGGTCTCCGTATCGCTCTTGGGGTCAACATTCGGCGAATTGCGATAAGCCGGCATGGGAAGGCCGCTCACCTCGCCGGCCTGGTACTGGCCGCGCGCGGAGTCCTTGAGCGCCGCTGCGGGCCCAACCTGGCGGATGGCCTCGATCACCCGGGCCTTTTCGGAGCGCACAGCTTCCGCGTCGAATGAGTTCGGCGGCTCCATGGCCACCATGGCCAGGACCTGGAAGAGGTGATTGGGGATCATGTCGCGCAAAGCGCCGGCCTTGTCGTAGTAGCTTCCACGATCCTCCACCCCGACGGTCTCGGCGGCGGTGATCTCCACCCAATCGATATGCAGGCGGTTCCACAGCGGCTCGAACACGCCATTGGCGAAACGGGTGGCCATGACGTTGCGCACCGTCTCCTTGCCGAGAAAGTGGTCGATGCGGAATATCTGGGCCTCGGGAAGCACCCGAAGGATGCGGCGGTTGAGCGCCTTGGCGGAAGCCAGATCATCGCCGAACGGCTTCTCAATGACCACGCGTCGGAAGCCGCCCCGGGGTTCGTGCGTGAGGCCGGCCTTGCCCAGCTGATCGACGATGTCGCCGAAAAAGCGAGGGGCCGTGGCCAGATAGAAGATCGCGCTGCGGTCCGAACCGAGCGCTTCGCCCAGGCGTTTGTAGGCTGCGGGGTCTTCGAAATCGCCGATGAGGTAGGAGATCCTGCCTGCCAGCGCGTCCCAGACCTTGGCGTCGATCTTGGCTGCGCCGAATTCACTGTTCTTATCGGCGGCGAGCGAGCGCAGGAAGTCGCCGAGGCCCTTGGAGAAGGCCGCATCGTCGCACTGGCCGTGGTCGACGCCGAGAATCTTGAAATCCGGCGCCAGACGACCCGCCTTGGCGAGGTTGTAGAGGGCGGGCGCCAGCAGACGCTTGGTGAGGTCCCCCCGCGCCCCGAAGATGACCAGGGTGCAGGCGGGCGCGGCGTGGGCGGGCATCAGGCCTTCTCTTCGACGTGACCGCCGAAGCCGTGGCGCATGGCGGAAAGTAGCTTCTCTCCAAACGTGTGGGTCTGGCGCGAGCGGAAGCGGGCGTAGAGCGCGGCGGTCAGCACATCGGCCGGTACGGCCTCCTCGACGGCGGCCTCAACGGTCCAGCGCCCCTCGCCGCTGTCGGCCACCACTCCGGTGAATTCATCCAGAGTCGGATGGTCCGCGAGCGCCTGGGCCGACAGGTCGAGAAGCCAGGATGAGATCACGCTTCCGCGCCGCCAGACTTCGGCGATATCGGCCAAATTGAGATCGTAGCGGTCGGCTTCGGGAATGGCGTCGCCGCCCTTGCCTTGCAGGATATCCAGGCCCTCGGCGTAGGCCTGCATGAGGCCATATTCGATGCCGTTGTGGATCATCTTCACGAAGTGACCCGCGCCCACCGGCCCGGCGTGGATGTAGCCGCGCTCGGCGCGCGGATCGGCGCCGGCGGGGCGCTTGGTGCGGGGAATGTCGCCCAGCCCCGGCGCGAGGCTGGCAAAGATCGGGTCCAGACGGTCGATGACCGCGTTCTCGCCGCCGATCATCATGCAGTAGCCGCGCTCCAAGCCCCACACGCCACCGGAGGTGCCCACGTCAACGTAGGAGACGCCGTGCGCCTTCAACGCCGCGGCCCGGCGGATATCGTCGCGGTAGAAACTGTTGCCGCCGTCGAGAATGACATCGCCGGCCTGCATCAGCTTGCCGAGCTCGGTGACCGTATCGTCGGTCGGGCCGCCCGCCGGGAGCATGATCCAGGCGGCGCGCGGCGCATCGAGCTTCTTCACCAGATCCTCGAGGCTGTCGGCCGCCGTCGCGCCCTCGGCGGCCAGGGCCTGACCCGGCGCTGGATCGCGGTCCCACACCACGCACTTGTGACCGTCCTCCATCAGCCGACGGACGATATTCGCGCCCATCCGGCCCAGCCCGATCACGCCCAGTTGCATGGCAGTCTCCTTGAAGGATTTTATGTGAGCGCGCGCTCGACGGCCTCTCCGAGCCGCTTCAGGCCGGCGTCGATGTCGGCGCCCAGATCGACCCGCAGGATCCGGCGGCCGCGCTCGCCCAGCACGGCCATGTCGCCCAACGCCTGAGCCATCTCAACCTCGCCGAAGGTGATCTTCCGGCCCGGTATGGCGAGGTCATGCGCGGGCGTGGCTGTGATCTCCAGGAACACGCCGCTGTTGGGACCGCCTTTATAGGCCTGCCCGGTTGAGTGGAGGAACCGGGGTCCGAAGCCCACCACCGTGGCGGTCTTCAGCCGGTCGCGGATGTGGCCCCGCATGCGCGTGAGCGTGGCCGTGTGCGCCGCGTCGCGTTCGATCCAAGCAAGGAGGCCGACATAGTCCCCCGCGCCGGCCCGGGCGAAGTGGGCCCGCAGGAAGGCTTCCAGCCCCGGCTTCTCAACCTGGGCGCTCAGAGCCTTGGCGTTGGCGTCGTCGGCATAGAGAGCGAGGCCGTCGCCGGCGAAAAGCGGCGATGTAAGCGCCGGCGTCTCGCCTTTCTCGATGGCGTCGGTCAGCTCGCGGGCCTTGATCTTGCTGGCCTCCACGTCCGGCTGATCGAACGGATCAATGCCGATGACGGCGCCGGCGATGGCCACGGCCATCTCCCAACGCACGAACTCCTGGGCAAGCGTCTCCGCCCGCGCGAGCCCGATCATCACCACCGGGTGGCCGGCGCTCTCAAGCGACTTGGCCAGAGCCTCGGTGCGGGCGTCGTCATCGCCTTCGACGTGCAGAAAGACGAACACCCGATCATCGCCGTAGGCGGTCGCCTCCCCCAGGGGTTCGGAGTCCACAGGTATCAGGCCCTTGCCCAACTTGCCGGTGGATTCCGCCAGAAGCTGCTCCAGCCAGGCGCCGAGCGGCGCGCAGGACTTGGAGGCGATGAAGGTCACCTTGTCGCGGCCGCCGCGCGCGGCGAGGCCCAACACAAGGCCAAGTTCCACGCCGGGATTGGCCGCCGGAGGCGCGCTGGCGCCGCAGGCGCGGGCCATGACCTTGGCCGTCTCGAACATCGCCCGCACATCCAGGCCCAACACCGCGGCCGCAGCCATGCCGAAGTTGGACAGCACCGAATAGCGCCCGCCGATGCCGGGATCGCCGAAGAGCACCTGAGCAAAGCCGTCCGTCCGCGCGGAAGCTTCCAGATTGGAGCCTGGATCGGTGACGGCGACGAACCGCTGACCGGCGTTACCCGCGCCCAGGGCCGCCTCCACGCGCGCGTAGAAGTAGCGGTGCAGGATGTCGGGCTCCAGCGTCGATCCTGACTTGCTGGAAACAATGAACAGGGTGTCGGCCGGATCGATTGCGGCCTCGACGCGGGCGATCTGAGCAGGATCGGTGGAATCCAGAACGTGCAGTTCCGGATGGCCCGTGGCTGGGCCGAATACGCGCGCCAGCACCTCAGGGCCGAGGCTTGAGCCACCCATGCCGAGGAGAACCGCGTGGCGGCGTTCGGCGGCCCGCGCGGCAAGGGTGTCGAGCTCTTCGAACTTGACGGCGGCGCCCGAGGCGGCGGCGAGCCAGCCGAGCCACTGGCCCTCGTCTTTGCCGGTCCACAGGCTAGCGTCCTTAGCCCACAGCCGGCGCGGCCATCCTTCGCGCGCCGCCTTCGCGAGACCTGTCTCGAGATCGTCCGCCAGGCTCTTCGGAAGCCGCAATTCCTGGCTATTGAGCGCCGGTCCCAGGATCTTGGCCCGCTTGTCGGCCACGGCCGCCAGCAGAGCGTCAAAGGCGTCGGCAAACTTGGTGACACCGTCTTCCACCAGGGCCGTGGTGACGCCGTCCAAGTCGAGTCCGAGCGCCTGGGTCTGAGCCAACACCTCGCGCGCGCCGTCCACATCGGCGGTCAGGGAGGCGCTCACCACGCCATGGTCGCGGAACGCCGCCAGGGTCTTGGGGGGCACGGTGTCGACGGTGTCGACGCCGATGAGGCTCTCCACATAGAGCACGTCGGAATAAGCGGGGTCCTTGGTCCCGGTGGAGGCCCACAGGAGCCGTTGCGGCGAGGCGCCCGCCGCCGCCAACGCCTGCCAGCGGGGCGTTTCAATCATCTCGAGATAGCGTTGATAGGCGATCTTGGCGTTGGCGATGGCGACCTTGCCGCGTAAGGGCCGAGCCGCCTCGTCCGAACGCGCATCGATGGCCTTGTCGATAAGCCCATCGATGCGGCTGACGAAGAAGCTGGCCACGCTGTGAACCTTGGAGACATCGCCGCCCGCGGCGCTCAGAGCTTCCAAACCGGCCATATGGGCCTCGGCGACAGCCAGATAGGCGTCGATGCCGAAGAGCAGGGTGACGTTGACGTTGATCCCCTGGCCGATCAGCACGCGGATGGCCGGAACGCCCGGCGCCGTCCCCGGCACCTTGATCATCAGATTTGGCCGGTCCACCGCGCGCCACAAGCGCTGAGCCTCGCTCACGGTGGCATCGGTATCCATGGCGAGGTAGGGCGACACCTCCAGACTGACATAGCCGTCGCGGCCGCTGAGCTTGTCATAGAGCGGGCGGAAAGCGTCGGCCGCGCCCTTGATGTCGGCGATGGCCAGATGCTCGTAGAGCGTCATGATCTCGGCGTCGCCGTGCTGGAGCAGGGCCGCCAACGCCGCGTCGTAAGCGTCGCCGCCGCCGATGGCCTGTTCGAAGATAGCTGGGTTGGAGGTGAGCCCCTTTACGCCGTCATCGGCGATAAGGCGTTTGAGCTCGCCGTCTTCGAGTATCTTGCGGTGCAGATAGTCGAGCCACACCGCCTGGCCGGCGTCGCCCAATTCACGCAGCGGATTGGTCATTGGCCGACCTTGGCAAGTTGGCGACGCGCGGCGGCAAGCACCGCCTCGGTCGTGAAGCCGAATTTCTTCATCACGTCGCCTATGGGCGCCGAGGCCCCGAAACTGGTCATGCCGATGATCTCTCCCGTGAGTCCCACGTACCGTTCCCAGCCGAGTGGCGCGGCCGCCTCGACAGCTACCCGCGCGGTCACCCCTGCCGGCAGCACGGTCTCGCGATACGCGATGTCCTGGGCGTCGAAAAGTTCCCAGCACGGCAGTGAAACGACGCGCGCCGCCACGCCTTCGGCGCGCAGGCGTTCATAGGCCTCGACGCAAAGGTGGATTTCGCTGCCCGTGCCCATCAAAATCACCGGCGGCGGAGCCTTTTCCGGCAAAATCGGGGAATTTTCCGCCAGAATATAGCCGCCGCGCTCCACGCCGCTGGCGGCGGCGTAGACGCCGCGATCGAGTGTCGGCAGGGCCTGCCTGGAAAGCACCAGACACGAAGGCCCATCCGTTCGGTTGAGGATCGCGCGCCAGGCCCAGGCGGTCTCATTGGCGTCGCCGGGCCGGAACACCTGCATCTCAGGAATGGCCCTCAGCGCCGCCAGCTGCTCGATCGGCTGGTGGGTGGGCCCGTCCTGGCCGAGGCCGATGGAGTCATGGCTGAACACGAAGGCGACCGGCTGCTTCATCAGCGCCGCCAGGCGCGTCGGCGGACGCATGTAGTCGCTGAAGATCAGGAACGTGCCGGTGTAGGGCCTAAGGCCGCAGAGGCTCATGCCGTTGGCGATGGCCCCCATGGCGTGCTCGCGAATGCCGAAGTGCATGTTGCGGCCCGTCCAGGCGCCGGGCTCCATATCGCCGGCGCCGTCGAACTCCAGGCGAGTCTTGGTGGACGGCGAGAGGTCAGCCGATCCGCCGATCAGCCAGGGGATGCGGGCGGCCACCGCGTTGAGCGTCTTGCCGGAGGCTTCGCGGGAAGCGACGCCCTTGGCGTCGGCGGGGAAGACCGGGATGTCGGCGTCCCATCCGTCAGGCAGCGCGCGCGCGGCCATCTGCTCCAGTTCCCGGGCGAGATCCGGATGGGCCTTTCGGTAGGCGCTGAGCGTCTCGTTCCACTTCGCGTTGAGCTTGCCGCCGCGCGCGCGCATAGCGCCGCCGAGCTGCTCGGGCACACCATCGGGGACCAGGAACTGGGCGTCCGGCGGCCAGCCGTAGGCCTCCTTGGTCAGCCTGACCTCTTCCTCGCCGAGGGGGTCGCTGTGGGCCTTGGACGTGCCCTGCTTGTGCGGCGAGCCATAGCCGATGACGCTCTTGACCACGATCAGGGTCGGGCGGTCGTCCGTGGACTGAAAGCTCTCGACCGCGCGCGCGAAGGCCTCGCAATCGTTGGCGTCATCGACGACGCGCGTCGCCCAGCCATAGCCGCGGAAGCGCTCGGCCAGATCCTCGTCAAAGGTGATCTGGGTGTGACCCTCGATGGTCACGGTGTTGTCGTCCCAGATCCAGCACAGGTTGCTGAGACGCAGATGGCCCGCGATTGACGCCGCCTCGCTGGCCACGCCCTCCATCATGTCGCCGTCGCTGCACAGGGCGTAGACATTGTAGTCGAAAAGGTTTGCCGCTGGCTTGTTGTAGCGGGCGGCCAGCCAGCGCCCGGCGATGGCCATGCCGACGCTGTTGGCCGCGCCCTGACCGAGAGGCCCTGTGGTGGTCTCGATCCCGGCGGCTAGGCCGTATTCGGGATGCCCGGCGGTATTTGAACCCAGCTCGCGGAACTGTTTGATGTCGTCGAGCGTGATCGAAGCGCGCTTCGTGGGCGCGCCGTCGGACCCAAGTGCGCGTACGCCGGCCAGATGGATCAGCCCGTAAAGCAGCATTGAGCCGTGACCGGCCGACAGCACGAATCGGTCGCGGTTTGGCCAAAGCGGATCAACCGGATCGTAGCGCAGGAAGCGCTTCCAAAGGGTGTAGCCCACCGGCGCCATGCCCATCGGCAGGCCGGCATGGCCGCTATCGGCCTTCTCCACCGCATCGATGGCGAGTGTGCGGAGGGTATTTATCGCCAACAGGTCGAGGTCGACAGCAGGCGCCGCCAGCTTGTCGGTTGTTTCCGAGATTGACATGAGGTCGGCTCCACGCAGTCCGCCAACGGTTCGCGCGCGCGCCGGTTCCGGCCGCTTCCGCAATGGCGCGTGGGGTCTACCGTGAATCTACCTTTGTTGTGGTGAATTCACCGTATTTTGAGGTGGCGGGCCTAGCCGTCCGAGAGTCTCCCGCCGTGCATGCCTGAACGCGAACCGGGACAAGAATGCATGGAATATTGCAAATTGTCAAGGCCATCGGCGACTTCTTTCTCTCCCCCCGATGCCAGGGGAAGAGAGTTAATGCGCAGCTTCCCAGTTGGGGGCGGCGCGGGCTTCGACTTTCAGGGGGACGGAGAAGCTGACCGCCGGCAGGGCGGCGTTTTCCATGACTTCGCAGGCCACACGGCAGACCGCGTCGGCCTCAGCCTCCGGCGCCTCGAACACCAGTTCATCGTGCACTTGAAGCAGCATACGCGCCTTGAGGCCGACGGCGGCCAGGGCGCCCGGCATGCGGATCATGGCCCGGCGCATGACATCAGCGGCGGCGCCCTGGATGGGGGCGTTGATCGCGGCGCGCTCGGCGAACTGCCGATCGCCCACCGATTTCGAGCGGATCATGGGGATGTTGACCTTGCGGCCGAACACCGTGGTCACGAAGCCATGCTCACGCACCTGGGCGCGGGTCGCGTCCATATAGGCGCGGATTCCCGGGAAGCGTTCGAAGTAGGTGCGGATGTAGGCGGCGGCCTCGTCCTGTGGGATGCTCAGCTGGTTCGCCAGGCCAAAGGCAGAGATGCCGTAGACGATGCCGAAGTTAATCGCCTTGGCCCGACGACGGGTCTCCGCCGGCATGCCTTCGACAGGAACGCCGAACATCTCCGAGGCGGTCATGGCGTGGATATCGAGGCCCTCCTTGAAGGCGCGCTTCAACTGCGGGATGTCGCCGATGTGGGCCAGCAGCCTCAGCTCGATCTGGCTGTAGTCGGCGCTGATCAGGAGATGGCCGGGTTCGGCCACGAAGGCCGCGCGGATCTTGCGGCCTTCCTCGGTGCGGATGGGAATATTCTGCAGGTTGGGATCCGACGATGAGAGCCGGCCGGTGGTCGTGGACGCCAGGGCGAAGGAGGTGTGCACCCTCCCCGTTCGGCCGTGCACCGCCAGGAGCAGCGCATCGGTGTAGGTTCCCTTGAGCTTGGCGAGCTGGCGCCAGTCGAGCAGCACGCGCGGCAGGGCATGCCCCTGACCCGCGAGGACTTCCAGCACGGCGGCGTCGGTGCTCCACACGCCCGTCGCCGTCTTCTTACCGCCAGCCAGGCCCAGCTCTCCGAACAACACGTCGCCGATCTGCTTGGGACTGCCGAGGTTGAACGGCCGCCCGGCCAGCCCCTGGGCCTCGGCCTCCAGTTCGACCATGCGCAGCGAAAACTCGTGCGAGAGCTGACGCAGGCGGTCCGGATCAATGCGGACGCCCTCGCACTCCATGTCGGCCAGCACGGGCGGCATGGGCCGCTCAAGGGTCTCGTAGACCGTCAGCAGACCCTCATGGGGAAGCCGTCCGCGCAGGCGCTCATAGAGGCGCAGGGTGACGTCGGCGTCCTCGGCCGCGTAGCACGTGGCCGAGGCCAGATTGACATGCTTGAAGCTCTTTTGCGCCTTTCCGGTCCCAGCCACCTCCTTGAAGCTGATCGGCTGGTGGCCGAGCCACAGGGCCGAAAGCTCGTCCATGCCGTGGCCGTGGAGCCCGGCCTCCAACACATAGGAGATCAACATCGTGTCCTCGATGGGCGTCACGCGCACGCCGTACCGCGAGAGGACCGCCAGGTCGTACTTTGCGTTCTGCGCTACCTTGAGGACTGTGGGGTCCTCCAGCATCGGCTTCAGCGCCGCGATGGCCTCACCAAGCGGTATCTGGGCGAGGTCCGCGGCGGCCTCCAGCGCGAGGCCGTCGGCTTCCACGTGAGCCAAGGGAATATAACACGCGTCACCCGGCGAGATGGCCAGGGAGACACCCACCAGCCCGGAGTTGGCGGACGACAGAGAGTCGGTCTCGGTGTCAAAGGCGACCACGCCCTTTTCGGTGGCCCGGTCGATCCAGGTCTGAAGGGTCGCCAGATCGCGGACGCAGACGTAGGCGCTGACGTCGACAGGGCCGGCGACGGGTGTTTCCTTTGGGGCGGCAGGCCCGGTCGCCCCGGCGTCGCCCAGCCGCCTCGCCAGGGTGCGAAACTCCATGGTTTCCAGGAACGCGGCCAGCACCGCCGGGTCGGGCAATGCGACCGCGAGTTCGCCAAGCGGCTCAGGCAAGGGCGTGTCGCAATCCAGCGTCACGAGCTGGCGGGAGAGGCGGATCTGGTCGGCGAAGTCGATCAGGGTCTGGCGACGCTTGTCCTGCTTGACTTCGCCGGCGCGGGCCAGAAGCGTGTCCAGGTCGCCGTATTCGTTGATCAGCGCCGAAGCGGTCTTGATGCCGATGCCGGGCGCGCCGGGCACGTTATCCACCGCGTCGCCGCACAGCGCCTGGACGTCGACCACCTTGTCGGGCGGCACGCCGAATTTCTCGATCACCTGCTCGCGGCCGATTCGCAGGTTTTTCATCGTGTCGAGCATCGTCACGCGGTCGCCGACCAGCTGCATGAGGTCCTTGTCGGACGAGACGATCACCACCTCGCCGCCCTGGTCCCGGGCCTGGCAGGCATAGGCGGCGATGATGTCGTCGGCCTCGTAGCCCGGCTGTTCGAGACAGGCCACGCCAAACGCCCGGGTCGCCTCGCGCACCAGCGCGAACTGGGGAATCAGGTCCTCAGGCGGCGGCGGGCGGTGCGCCTTGTAGTTCGCGTACAGCTGGTTGCGGAATGTCTTTTCCGAGTGATCGAAGATCACCGCCAGGTGCGTTGGGGCGTCAGGCGCCGCCTTCATATCGAGCAAAAGCTTCCACAGCATGTTGCAGAAACCCTGCACCGCACCCACCGGAAGCCCATCGGACTTGCGTGTCAGCGGCGGGAGCGCATGATAGGCGCGGAAAATGAATCCCGAACCGTCCACCAGATAGAGACGGACAGCGGGGCCATTTTCGGTCAGGGCGCGTGGCGTATCAGGCCTGGCGTCGGCAAGCGTATCGGACATGGGGAGAGGACCATAGGGCGCGCTGCGCGCGAGGTCACCAGACTTCGCGCTCCAGATTTTAAGGGGTCGGCCGGGGGTGTTCCAATACGCCGGCTGAAAATCGAGGGGGTCTCGAAGAACAATGCTGGCAGCAATCGCGGTCGCCGCGATGGTGGGCGCCGCTCAGGCGCCCGAAACGCCCGTCACCTCCGCCGGGCCCATCAACCTTTTGGACGCTCCTGGCGGCCTGCCGAGATTCGTGCAGCGCCCGACAGGTCAGGAATTCGCTGACGTCTACCCGCACGCCGCGGCCAACCTGGGCGTCGGCGGCAGGGCCCTGCTTCACTGCGAGGTGGCCGCCCGCGACGGCCGGCTGGCGAAATGCCGGGTGATCCGGGAAGCGCCGGTGGACGCCGGATTCGGCGGCGCCGCGCTCGGCTTGGCGAGATTCTTTCGCGTCGACCCGCAGAGTGACGCCGCGACGCGCGGAGAACTGGATCTGCCCATCGGATTCGCCACTTCGGCCAGCGCGGACGAGCAGCTCACCGCCGGCCCCTGGCTTGAGGCGCCGACCTTCGCCGACATAGGCGCCGCCTATCCGGACATCGGCGGCGGCGTGACCGGCCAGGTGGTGCTGCATTGCGCCCTCGAACGCGACGGCCGTCTGAAGGCGTGCAAGTCGATCTACATGCAGCCCACGGATCGGGAGTTCGACCAGGCGGCCCTCAAGCTCAGCCACCTGTTCCGAATGAAAATCGATCAGGCCGCCCTGAATAGCCATCAGCCCCTGGCGGCCAATGTCTTGGTGCGCATCGCGGCGCCCTTCGGCGCGGAATACAAGCAGCGGCGCATCGCCGACCCCGTGTGGCTGGCGAGCCCGAGCGCCGCGCATCTGGCCGAACTCTTCCCAGCCCAGGCGGCTTCCAAAAGCGTGACTGAGGGTGTCGGCATGGCGGACTGTACGGTGGGCGTGGACGGCGCGCTCACCGCCTGTCAGCCGTCCGGTGAAGGCGATCCGCAGAAGCTAGGCTTCTCGGAAGCGGCCATCAAAGCCGCAGGCGGCATGCGGATGGCCCCATGGACCGACGACGGCGGTCCCGTCGACGGCGCACAGGTCCGCGTGCCCATCCGCTTCACCTCGGTGGCGCAGTAGCGGCTCGCCCCGCCGCGCGCGGTTTAGTGCGGGTTGTGCTGACCGCCGGCGGCGGCGTGGGCCGTGCCGTGAACGTGGTTGAAGCCCGGGGCGGCGTCGCGGCGGAAGTGGGTGGCGTCGGCCCTGCGGTAGTGGCCGTTCGCCGAGCCGCGGTAGAAGAAGGCGCCGTTGTCGCCCCAATAGCCATCATAGATCGGGCCATAGGCGCCGTCGTAATAGCCATCGTATTCAACGTCGGCCACCGGGCCGGCGCCATAGTAGCCGACGCCATAGCTGGCGCAGCCGGCGAGGAGGACGACGGCGGCGCTGGCGGTCAGGATTTGTCGGAATTTCATGGCGCGTCTCTCCCTGGCGCGGTTGGTTTGATGCGCAAGGTAACGCTTGGGCGCGCGGAAAGGATGCAGGGCGGGGCGTACCGCTAATGCCCGGACGGTCCCTCGTAGGCGCCGGGAGCCAGGAGTTCGTTTTCGGGCCGTTCCTTGCCGCCCAATACGAAGCGCCGGTCGCAGTAGCCGCACTCGACGAAATCCGCCTCGCCCATCTCCAGCCAGACGCGCGGATGGCCGAGCGCGCCGCCCACGCCGTCGCACGACACGCGTCGGGTGCGCACGGTTACAACCTCGGGAGCCGAGGGATCAGGTGCGGTTACGGAAACCGCGGTGATTTCTGCGGGCATGGTCAGGCCTTACAGGGGTGTTGGCGCGGGCGCATGGCGCGCCTTAAGTAGAGGGCGACGGTTCGCTCCGTCAATCAGCCCGGACACCTCATGACCCTCCCCGACTACGCCATCGAGGCGCGCGCCCTCACCAAGACCTATCCCGCCACACGGGCCATGACGGCGACGACGGCGCTCAAGGGCGTCGACCTGTTGGTGCCGCGCGGATCGATCTTCGGCCTGTTGGGGCCGAACGGGGCCGGCAAGTCGACCTTCATCAACATTCTCTCTGGCATGACCAAGAAGAGCGGCGGCAAGGTCTCCATCTGGGGCCGGGACATCGACGAACGCCCGCGGGACGCCCGCGCGGCCATCGGCGTGGTGCCCCAGGAGATCGCCGCCGACGTGTTCTTCACCCCGCGCGAGTCGCTGGATGTTCAGGCCGGCCTCTACGGCGTGCCCCGCAAGGAGCGCCGCACGGACGAACTGCTCGCCGCCGTCGGCCTCACCGACAAGGCGGACGCCTATGTGCGGCAACTCTCCGGCGGCATGAAGCGGCGGCTGATGGTTGCCAAGGCCATGGTCCACAATCCGCCGGTGCTGGTCCTCGACGAGCCCACCGCGGGGGTGGACGTGGAGCTGCGCCGCCAGCTCTGGGCCTATGTGGTCGAGCTGAACCGGCAGGGCGTCACCATCGTGCTCACCACCCACTACCTCGAAGAAGCGGAGGAGCTGTGCGAGACGATCGCCATCGTCAATCACGGCCTGGTGGTGGCGTGCGAGCCGACGACTCAGCTGCTGAGGCGCCTGGACAGCCGCACGGTGGTGGTGACGCCGGAGACGCCACTGATGGCGCCGCCGGATCTCGCCCCCTTCGAAGCCCGCCTGCGCGCGAACGGCGACCTGGCCGTCGTCTTCAAGACTGCCAGCGAGGGCGTGGAACAGGTGATCGCCGCCGTCAGGGCCGCCGGCGTGCCGATCAAGGATCTGCGCACCGAGGAGCCTGACCTTGAGGACGTGTTCGTGTCGCTGACCTACGGGGCGGCGGCTTAAGCCAAAACAAAAACACCGCCGGTGTTTCCACCGGCGGTGCTTCAAGTCAGGGCTGAAAAACCAGGATCAGGCGGTCGTCGCCAAGCGATAGCGACGGCGAAGTGCGTAGCCCGTCAGGCCGAAGCCGGCGAGGAGGAGGGCCCATGTGGCCGGCTCCGGTACGCTCGTGGCGGCCACGGTGAAAAACGACGGACCGTTGCCATCGAAGAAAACGTTCACGAAGAAATCTTCGTCCGGCATCAGGTCGTTCCCGGCGGTAGCGGTAAACAGGATTGAGCTCGCCGTAACCGTCGTCACCGTCCAAGGCGTGTCTGAAGCGCCCGCGCAGAACGTCGTTCCTCCGCCCGATCCGCCTTCGCAACCGGCGCTGTTGCCTACCGCGATGGATGGGAAATCAATCGATCCGGCGCCAACGAAAGTAATCAAAATTGAGGTAACCGGATCGTTGAAAGTCGAAGGCGTCTCACCGGCGGAAACACCCGGAATGCCCCAACTGATGGTTCCATCGCCGTCGTTAAGAAATGGCATTCCCCCGCCCCCGTCGGTGCCGGCAAGGACCGAAGTGACGCCACTGCTTCCGGCTCCGTAAACAATTGTGACCGCCGCATGAGCGGACGCGGCCAGCGAGGCGGCGGCGAGGACACCGATCGCGCCTCCGGCGATTTTCTTGAAAGTTCTGGTCTTCATCGGGGCGTACTCCGAATCCCGACCCTTTGCGGGTCCTTATGGAATCGACCTTAGCCATAGTGTGGCGAACGCCGCAAGGATTATGACGCTTTTTCGCCTGATTTCACTTAGATGTGTCACACGGCAGCAACAAAAAGCAGCGCGGACCCTCAGGCCCCCTTGCGAAAATGGTCGTGGATGCGCTGGGCGAGAGGCGCGCTGACGCCGTCGACCTTCTCCAGGTCGTCCACCGAGGCGCGGCTCACCCCACGCGCCGAGCCGAAGGCGTGCAGGAGCGCCTTTTTGCGCCCCGGACCGACGCCTTCGATCTCGTCCAACGGATTGCGCCGCATCTCGCCTGCGCGGCGGGTGCGGTGGGCGCCGATGGCGAAGCGGTGGGCCTCGTCGCGCAGACGCTGCAGGTAGTAGAGCACGGGGCTCTTGGGCTCGAGCATGAAGGGCGCCTTTCCGGGCAGGAAGAAGCGCTCCAGCCCCGCGTCCCGATCGGGGCCCTTGGCGACGCCCACCACGGCGACATCGTCGACGCCGAGATCGGCCATCACCTCAAGAGCCGCGTCGAGCTGGCCAGCGCCGCCGTCCACCAGCACCAGATCCGGCCTCGGCGGCGTGTCGCCGGACTCTTCCTCCTTGGCCAGGCGACTAAACCTCCGACGCAGAACCTCCTTCATCATTCCATAGTCATCTCCGGGAATTAGTTCGGTATTCTTAATGTTGAACTTGCGGTACTGGTTCTTCTGAAACCCGTCCGGCCCGGCGACGATCATGCCGCCCACGGCGTTGGTCCCCATGATGTGGGAATTGTCGTAGACCTCGATGCGCTCAGGTGACGCCTCCAAGCCGAAGGCTTCGCAGACCCCCGCAAGCAGCCGCGTCTGGGCCGAGCTTTCAGCCATCTTGCGGCCCAGCGCCTCGCGGGCGTTGGAGAGTGCGTGAGCCACCAGCTCGCGCTTTTCGCCCCGGCTGGGGCAGGCGATCTCCACCTTGCGCCCGGCCTTGATGGAGAAGGCTTCGCTCAACAGTTCGCACTCGTCCGGCAGGGCGTTCACCAGAATGAGGCGCGGGATCGGCCGGTCCTCGTAGAATTGGCCCAGGAACGCGGCCATGATCTCCGCGTCGGTGTCGCTTCGGTCGACGCGCGGGAAATAGGCGCGGTTGCCCCAGTTCTGGCCGGCGCGGAAGAAGAACACCTGGCAGCACGCAGAATCGCCTTCAGCCGAGAGCGCGAAGACGTCCGCCTCGTCCAGCGTCTTCGGATTGACCTGGGTCTCCTGCGCCACCGATGAGAGGGCGCGGATGCGGTCCCTCAGGCGGCCGGCCTGCTCGAACTCCATTACGTCGGAGGCGGCTTGCATGTCGGCGCTCATGCGCGCCATCACCGCGCGGCTCTTGCCCTTCAGGAACGCCTCCGCCTCGGCCACCAGACCCTGGTAGTCGTCCAGCGAGATCAGCCCAACGCACGGCGCCGAACAGCGGCGGATCTGGTGCAGCAGGCACGGCCGCGTGCGCGTCTCATACACATTGTCCGAGCATGACCGCAGCAGGAACGCCTTCTGCAAGGTGTTGAGCGTGCGGTTCACCGCCCAGGCGCTGGCGAATGGGCCGTAGTAGTCGCCCTTGATCGAGTGGGCGCCGCGGTGCTTGCGAAGCTGCGCCGCCGGATGTTCGCGGCGGATGACGATCTCCGGGAAGCTTTTGTCGTCGCGCAGCAGAACATTAAATCTCGGCTTCAACTGCTTGATAAGATTTATTTCAAGCAGGAGGGCGTCGGTCTCGGTGCGGGTGGTGGTGAACTCCATGGCCCGGGTCAGGTTGACCATCAGGGCGATGCGCTGGGTGTGAAAGCGGCCCTGGGCGTACTGCGTCACCCGCTTTTTCAGCGACCGCGCCTTGCCCACATAGAGCGCCTCGCCGCCCTCGCCGAACATGCGATAGACGCCGGGCGTGTCAGGCAGACGCCGCACCTGATCCTTGATCAGGGCCGCGCCGCTCAGGGGAGTTTCCTCGCTCATCGCCCCCGCAATATAGGCGAGTCCGCCGGGCCCGTCCGCTCAGCCCGCGAGGAAGGCGTCCAGATCGGCGGCGAAGGCGGCCGGCTGATCGAGCATGATGAAGTGCAAGCTGTGGTCAACGCGCTCGAGTTTCATGTTGGGCGCCGTGGCGAAAAAGCCGCCGTAACGCTTGTCGGTGGCGCCCGCCGGAACGCCCAACGGCGCGTAGTCGGGATAGAGGAGCGTGATCGGCGTGGTGATGGCGGCCAGCCCCGGGCGCATGTCGAGCTCGAAATCATCGGCCAAAGCGTTCTTGACCACGCCGGCGTCGCTCGCGTGACCCCATGCGACCACCATCGCCCGGTCCTTGTCGCCGGAGACCATGGCGTCGATCATCTTGGCCTGGTCGGCGTCCGGCTGCGGCGGGGCGGTGCGGATGTGCTCGGCGACTTTAGTGGCCACGTCCAGGGTCACATCCGGTGAGATGAACACCTGGGAGACGAAGGGCACGGCGTCCACGAGCATGACCTTCTTCAGATGCTCGGGGTGATGTTCGGCCAGCCACAGCGCGATCGTTCCGCCCATGGAGTGGCCGATCACCGTTGCGGGGGTGAGCTTCGCTGAAACGATATAGGCGTCGATGGCCTCGGCCGTGGGCGTGAGCACCGGGCCGGTGGCGTTGGCGCGGGGGCCCTCCCCGGCGAACCCGGCCACCTGGATGAGGTGCAGGCGGTAGTGGGTGCGAAGGCGCTCGGCTGTCGCCCGCCACACCTCACGCGAAGAGGCGAGGCCCGGGATGAAGACGAGGTCCGGCCCCTTGCCGATCACCTCGACGCTGATGCGGTCTCCGGTGATCAGCTGGCTGTGATCGAACAGGCGTGGCGGGGTCGGCTCGGCCGCGGCAGCGCCCGCGAAGGCGAGCAGGGCAACGCCGGCGAGGGCGGCGAGGGCGTTTGTCGATCGGGTCATGTCAGTCTCTCCTCGTGTTGAGTGGGGCTCAGCCCCTGGCTTCCGCCACCAGGCGTTCCATGGCGGCGAGGTAGGCGATGAAGGCTTCCCGGCCGGCGGACGTGAGGCGGACGCGGGTGAGGGATTTGCGGTCGACGAAACTCTTGGCGATGGCCACATAGCCGGCCTCTTCGAGCTTGCGAAGATGGACCGATAAGTTGCCGTCCGTGGCCTTAAGGCGCCCCTTGAGGTCGTTGAAATCGGCCTCTTCGTGACCCACCAGCCAGGCCATCACGCCCAGGCGCAGCCGCCCGTGAATGACCTCGTCGATTCCATCGATGTCGAAGTCGTCCATGTGTCGGCGCTCAGGACGCCGCGCGGGCCTGGCGCATCAGTGCCAAGCCCGGCAGGATGGCCACGGCGACCAGAGCGGCGGCGTAGATCAGATAGACTTCTGGCCCAACGCAGAAGACGGCGACCAGCCCCGCCGCGGCGTAGGAGCCCAGCGCCGCGGCCCAGACCCAGCCCTTACGCGTGGCGCTGGCCGCAACCGTCCAGCACAGCCCGTAGATGCACAGGACCATCGAGGGAATGAGCATGGCCGCCGCGTCGCTGTTGGTGCGCCAGGCGACGATCATGGCGCAGACCACCAGCGCGAAGATGGCGAAACCGGCGCCCGTCCAGGCTGCCGAAATAGCGCGATCGGCGCCGCCGCTGGCCTTGTGCTGGCCAATTCGCCGGAGAATGACCGCAAGCTCAATCATGAAGACCACCAGGGACAACGCCCACAGGAGCGCAGGCGTCCACTCGCCGAAATTCGGGATCAGATGCGAAAACAGAGCCCATTGCGCCACGCTGGTGAGGCCGAAGGTGAGGCCGGCGGCGACCAGGATCGAGCCGCCGACCAGCGTCTTGGAGCGCCCCTCCATGGCGAGCGCTTTGAGGAAACCGATGTCCTGTTCGAGGGCGGCGAGGCGATCATTCATGGCCGTGACTCCGTGCTGAGGATCACTCCGTAGCACCAAGCACTTTGTAATGTAAAGTACTTTGTCAAACCACCTTCTTTTCCCCCGCCCTTACAGCCGCTCCTCGCCGCTCAGGATGCGGGCGTAGAGTTCGGGGGTCAGGGGGATGAGGCCGATTTCGCGGTCGTGGAAGTAGAGCGGGCCGGCGCATTTCGTCGGATCGAAGCCGGCGGCGATGAGGGCCATCTTGCGCGGCTTGAACGTGCCGGTGACGGCCAGCGCGTCGGTGATGCGCACGAACAGCGGCTGGGCGAAGGGCGGCAGGCTCTGCTCCATGGCTTCGCGCAGGCGCGCCAGGTCGAAGCCCTCGCCGGCGACCACCGCCGCCATGCCGGCGCGACCGTCGTGATGGGGCACGGCGACGCCATAGACGGTGGCTTCCTTTACGCCCGGCGCGGCGGACAGCACCTGGGCCACCTCGCTGGTGGAGACGTTTTCGCCCTTCCAGCGGAAGGTGTCGCCGACCCGGTCGACGAAATAGTAGTAGCCGAGGGCGTCGCGGCTCATCAGGTCGCCGGTGCGGAACCAGGCGTCGCCTTTGCGGAAGGCGTCGCGCAGCACCTTCTTCTCGCTGGCCTTGTGGTCGACATAGCCGGTGAAGGCGGTGCGCGCGTCGCCATGGATCGCGCCCAGGCATTCACCGGCCTCGCCGGGGGCGCAGGGGACGCAGAAGCCGTCCGCCCCGCGCACGGGCGCCTCCTTTTCCACGTCGAAGCTGACCAGGGCCACATTGAACAGCGGCGCGAGGTAGGGCGCAATGCGGCCCACGGCGCCGAGACCCCCGTCGAAGTTGAACATCGACACATTGCCCTCGGTCGAGCCGTAGAACTCCAGCACGCGGGGCACGGCGAAGCGCGTCTCGAGCTGGGCCCAGACATCGCGCGAGAGGCCATTGCCGAACGCCAGCCGCAACTTGTGGGCGCGTTCGTTGGCTGCGGGCGGGTGGTTGACCAGATAGCGGCACAGCTCGCCGATATAGACGAACAGGGTGGCACCCTCGGCGGCGACCTCGTCCCAGAAATGGCTGGCAGAGAAGGTCCCGCGCAGGATGATCGAGGCGCCGTTGAGCAGCGCCGCGCCCGGGGCACAGAGGCCGCCGGTGGCGTGATAGAGCGGCAGGGTGACGTAGATCCGGTCGCTGGGGTTCGCGCCCGTCGCGCCCGCGAAGCCGCGCATATAGAGCTGCGCGCGCATGTGGTTGATCCTGGCCGCCTTGGGGAGGCCGGTGGTGCCGCTGGTGTAGATGAGCAGCGCCGTGTCCGCCGCGGTCATGCCGGAACGCTCGGTCCGAGGTGGGCGGGCGTCGCTTAAGGCGTCGATCGCCGCATGGAGGTCGCCGTCCAGGTCCCACGCCGTCACTCCCGCCGGGGCCACGGCGTCGAAGGCGGCGCGCGTCGAGGCGTCGGTGATGGCGAGCTTGGCGCCCGACAGCTCGAGGCAGTGGCTCAGCGCCTCGCCGACAAGCTGATAGTTGATGAGCGCGGCGACGACGCCCAGCTTGGAAAGGCCGAACCACAACGGCAGGTATTCCAGGCGGTTAGGCAACAGGACGGCCACCCCGTCCCCGCGCTTCAGGCCCCTCGCCCTGGCCCAGGCGGCGTAGCGGTTGGCCAGCGCGTCCAGCTGCCGGTAAGTGAGATCGCGGCCTACGAAGCGGATCGCCAGGCGATCCGGCCAGCGGTCGATGGCGTTTTCCAGATCGTCGGTGACCAGGTTCGCGGACGCCGGCGCGATGGAGCGCACGCGCATCAGCGTCCGGATGAGACCGGTGAGGTAAAGCTGCTCGCGCCCTATCGAGAGGCCCAACCCCATGCTGTCTCCCCAGGCCGCGTCCGTCCGCGCTATCTTCCGATTCTGCGCTGAGGAAAGCTAACATGACGTTTGAGCTTTATGCGGCTTTCGTCGCCGCCGTGACCGTGCTGATGTTGATCCCGGGGCCGAACCTGGCCCTGATCACCGCCAACAGCGTCACCCGTGGCCCTCGCTTCGGTCTGCTGACTGTCGCCGGGACGTGCTCGGCCATGGCCCTGCAGCTGGGCGCGGTGGCGCTGGGCATGAACGAGGCCCTTGGCGCGGCCGGTCGGTGGTTCGGGATCCTGCGATGGATCGGCGTCGCCTATCTCGTCTGGCTGGGCGTCCAGGCCTGGCGCGCGCCGGCGGAGGATCTTTCGGGCGTCAAGGCCCAGGAAGCTTCGGCGCGGAGGGTGTTCCTGCGCGGGTTCCTGGTCTCGCTCACCAATCCCAAGGTCCTGTTCTTCTACGCCGCCTTCTTTCCGCAGTTCGTGACGCCGGGCGCGGGCGCGGGCCAGATGTGGCTGCTGGCGGCGACGTTCCTGGCGCTGGCGGCGATGATTGACAGCGGCTGGGCCATCCTCGCCGCGCGGCTGCGGCCCCTGCTCACCCGCCATGGAACCTTGAGAAACCGCATCTCCGGCGCGGCGCTCATCGCCGCCGGCGCGGGCCTTGCGGTCGCCAGGGGCGGCCGATGAAGGAGCCGGGCGTTTCCACCGGACGCTGCGCCTGCGGCGCCGTGGAGGTGGAGATCGGCGTGCCGGCGCGCTGGGCCTGGCACGATCACTCGGCCGCCACCCGGCTGGCCCACGGCGCGGCCAACGCCACCTATGTCGGCTCGTACCGGAGCCGGTTCCGGTTGACCAAGGGCGCGGACGCCATCACCCGCTATGAGGAGCCGGCCAGCGGCGCGGTGCGCAGCTTCTGCGGCCGCTGCGGCACGCCCGTCGCCTACGAGCGCAAGCGCGCGCCGGAAATGGTCAATGTGCCCCGGGCCCTGTTCTCCAGCGGCACCGGCCGCGAGCCCCGCTACCACATCGCCATCCACGAAGCCCCCGACTGGGCCTACGCGGGCGAACGCCTCGTCCCCCTGAAAGGCTACCCCGGCGTGGTGTGGGAACGACCCCGGCGGAAGAAGAAGGTGACGCTGGGCGACCTGGGGTGAGGGCTTCACCTCTCCCGTGGGGAGAGGTCGAGCGCGCCGCAAGGCGCGTCCGGGTGAGGGCGTAGAATGCCAACAGCGTAACCCCTCACCTTCCCCCGCTCCGCGTG
>Ga0302314_10004275_pt1 | contig 26287 bp, 29 predicted proteins | sample III_Palsa_N2_3_FD_200533 | JGI IMG/M metagenome (GOLD analysis project Ga0302314, IMG submission 200533) | Peat permafrost microbial communities from Stordalen Mire near Abisko, Sweden - III_Palsa_N2_3 | ecosystem: Environmental > Terrestrial > Soil > Palsa > Peat permafrost | place: Sweden...
AGTCGTGCGACCGGGGCGAGACGACGCGCAAGGATGCGGCGGGGGCGATCCTCTATGCCGCCGAGAAGGCGACCTGGATGGCCTTGGAGGCGATCCAGTGCCTGGGCGGTAACGGCTATATCAACGATTACGCCACCGGCCGGCTGCTGCGCGACGCCAAGCTCTACGAGATCGGCGCCGGCACCTCGGAAATCCGCCGCATGCTGATCGGCCGCGAGCTGTTCAAGGAAACGGCGTAAGATCGATCGCCTCCACGCCTAGCGCCGACCGCGTCTCTATCGGGGAAATCACGATGCTTCTCACCAGCGCTTTGGATGTCCGTTCGGACGCGTTCCGGGCCAACGCGGCGGCGATGCGGGCCGTGGTGGACGATCTGCGCGCCAAGGTCGAGGCGGTGCGGCTCGGCGGCGGCGTGGGCCCGCGCGAGAAGCATCTGGCGCGCGGCAAGCTGCTGCCGCGCGACCGTATCCGCACGCTGATCGACCCGGGCTCGCCGTTCCTGGAATTCTCGCAGCTGGCCGCCTACGGCCTCTATGGCGGCGAGATCGCGTCGGCCGGCATCATTACCGGCATCGGCCGGGTCGCCGGCCGCGAATGCGTCATCATCGCGAACGATGCCACGGTCAAGGGCGGCACCTATTTCCCGATGACCGTGAAGAAGCATCTCCGCGCCCAGGACATCGCGCGCGAGAACAACCTGCCCTGCGTCTACCTCGTCGATTCTGGCGGCGCCAACCTGCCGAACCAGGACGAGGTGTTCCCCGACCGCGACCATTTCGGCCGGATCTTCTATAATCAGGCCCAGATGTCGGCGGCCGGCATCCCGCAGATCGCCGTCGTCATGGGCTCCTGCACGGCGGGCGGCGCCTATGTGCCGGCGATGTCGGACGAATCCATCATCGTCAAGAACCAGGGCACGATCTTCCTGGCCGGCCCGCCCTTGGTGAAGGCCGCGACCGGCGAGGTCGTCTCGGCCGAGGATCTGGGCGGGGCCGAGGTGCATAGCCGCATCTCCGGCGTGACCGACCATATGGCCGAGAACGACCCCCATGCACTCGGCATCGCACGCCGCATCGTCGGCAATCTCAACCGGGTGAAGCAGCCCAACATCGACATGCGCGCCCCGGTCGAGCCCTTGTTCGATCCTGCGGAAATCTACGGCGTGGTGCCGGCCGATGCGCGCAAGCCCTACGATGTGCGCGAGATCATCGCCCGCATCGTCGACGGCAGCGAGTTCGACGAGTTCAAGCAGCTCTATGGGCCGACCTTGGTCACCGGCTTCGCCCGCATCTGGGGCTATCCGGTCGGCATCGTCGCCAACAACGGCATCCTGTTTTCCGAGAGTGCCCAGAAGGGCGCGCATTTCATCGAGCTCTGTGCCCAGCGCGGCATTCCGCTGATCTTCCTGCAGAACATCACCGGCTTCATGGTCGGCCGGAAATACGAGGCCGGCGGTATCGCCAAGGACGGCGCCAAGATGGTGACGGCGGTCGCGACCGCGAACGTGCCGAAATTCACCGTGATCATCGGCGGCAGCTTCGGCGCCGGCAATTACGGCATGTGCGGCCGCGCCTATGGCCCGCGCTTCCTGTGGATGTGGCCCAATGCGCGCATCAGCGTCATGGGCGGCGAGCAGGCAGCCTCGGTCCTGGCCCAGGTCAAGCGCGACGGCATCGAGGCCAAGGGCGGCAGCTGGTCGGCTGCGGAAGAGGAAGCGCTGAAGAACCCGGTGCGCCAGCAGTACGAGACCCAGGGTCATCCCTATTATGCCAGCGCGCGCCTGTGGGACGATGGCGTGATCGATCCGGCCGACACGCGGCTGGTGCTGGGCCTGGGCCTGTCGGCGTCGCTGAACGCGCCGATCGAGCCGACCCGCTTCGGCCTGTTCCGGATGTGATGATGACCGACGCTCTGATCCATAGCCTCGACCTGCGCGGCGTCGCGACCGTGACGCTCAACCGGCCCGAGATCCATAACGCGTTCGACGATGGGCTGATCGCGGAACTGACCGAGGTGCTGGCCGCCTATGGCGAGAACCCGGCGGTGCGGGCGCTGATCCTGACCGGGGCCGGCAAGAGCTTTTCCGCCGGTGCCGATCTCGGCTGGATGAAGCGGATGGCCGGGTACTCCTACGAGGAGAATCTGGCGGATGCGGCGGGCTTGGCGCGGCTGATGAACGTGCTCGACCGGCTGCCGAAGCCCACTATTGGATTGATCAATGGTGCCGCCTATGGCGGTGGCGTCGGTCTGGTCGCCTGCTGCGATATCGTCATCGCGTCGGAGCGCGCGAGCTTCTGCCTGTCCGAGGTCAAGCTCGGCATCCTGCCGGCCGCGATCAGCCCCTATGTCGTGGCCGCGATCGGCCCGCGCCGGGCGCGCCGCTATTTCCAGACCGCCGAGGTCATCCCGGCCGACGAAGCCCGGCGCATCGGTCTGGTGCATGAGGTGGTGCCGGCGAACGAGCTGGAGGTGGCACGCGACCGGATCCTGGTCTCGATCTTCCAGGGTGCGCCCGGCGCCCAGGCCGATGCCAAGGATCTGGTCTTCACCGTCGATCGTCCCCTGACCGACGAGGTGATCGCCGAGACCGGCCGGCGTATCGCCCTCCGGCGCGCGTCGGAAGAGGGGCGCGAGGGTATCGGCGCCTTCCTGGCCAAGCGCCAACCCGCCTGGCGGAGCAACTGAGATGTTTTCCAAGATCCTGATCGCCAACCGCGGCGAGATCGCCTGCCGGGTCATCAAGACCGCGAAGAAGCTCGGCATCCGCACCGTCGCCGTCTATTCCGACGCCGACGCGAGCGCGCGCCATGTCGCCATGGCCGACGAGGCCTATCCGATCGGCCCGGCGCCGGCACGCGAGAGCTATCTCGTCGTCGACAAGATCCTGGAGGCGGCCCGTCTGTCCGGTGCTGAGGCGATCCATCCGGGCTATGGCTTCCTGAGCGAGAATGCCGGCTTTGCCGAGGCCTGCGCCAAGGCCGGCGTTGTGTTCATCGGCCCGCCGCCGGACGCGATCCGCGCCATGGGCTCGAAATCGGCGGCGAAGTCGCTGATGGAGAAGTCGGGCGTGCCGCTGGTGCCGGGCTATCACGGTGCCGACCAGGATCCGAAACTGCTGACCGACGCCGCGGCGCGCATCGGCTATCCGGTGCTGATCAAGGCCTCGGCCGGCGGTGGCGGCAAGGGCATGCGCGTGGTGGAAAAGCCCGAGGATCTCGACGCCGCCATCGCGTCGGCCAAGCGCGAGGCCGCGGCCTCGTTCGGCGACGATCAGGTGCTGATCGAGAAATACCTGGGTCGGCCGCGCCATATCGAGATCCAGGTGTTCGCCGACACCCTGGGCAACACGGTCTCGCTGTTCGAGCGCGACTGCTCGATCCAGCGCCGCCATCAGAAGGTGGTCGAGGAGGCGCCGGCGCCCGGCATGGACCCGGAGCGGCGCCGCAGCATGGGCGAGGCCGCCTGTGCCGCCGCCCGTGCCATCGGCTATGTCGGCGCCGGCACGGTCGAATTCATCGCCGAGGGCGACGCGTTCTATTTCATGGAAATGAACACCCGCCTGCAGGTCGAGCATCCGGTGACCGAGGCCATCACCGGCCAGGATCTGGTCGAGTGGCAATTGCGCGTCGCCTCCGGCGAGCCGCTGCCGCTCACCCAGGAGCAGCTGACCATCACCGGCCACGCGATCGAGGTCCGGGTCTATGCCGAGGATCCGAACCGCGATTTCCTGCCGTCGATCGGCACGCTCGCCCATCTGGTGCCGCCGGCCGAGAGCGACCATGTTCGCGTCGATACCGGCGTGCGCACCGGCGATACGATTTCGATCCACTACGACCCGATGATCGCCAAGTTGATCGTCTGGGACCGCGACCGTGCATCCGCGGCCCAGCGCCTGTCGGAGGCGTTGGCCGAGTACGAGGTCGTGGGCGTCACCACCAATCTGCCGTTCCTGAAGACGCTCGCCGACCATCCGGCCTTCCGTGCGGCCGAGCTCGATACCGGCTTCATCGGCCGGCACGGCGGCGATCTGTTCCCGCCGGCCGGTCCGGCCCCGCGCCTGGCGCTGGCAGCGGCAGCGCTGCGCGTGCTGACCGATCGCCAGGCTGCGGTCACGGCCATGGCGGCGCTGTCGGGCGATCCGCATTCGCCCTGGAACCTGGCTCATGCGTGGCGGCTCAACGGCGACGGCTATCAGGATCTGGTGCTGCTCGACGGCGAGGCCCAGGTCCTGGTCCGGGCGCATCCGCACGGCGGCGGCTTCCGGCTCGAACTGCCCGACGGACCGGCGCTGGTTACCGGCGACGGCGAGACCGTGACGGTCGACGGCGTGAAGCGACGCGTGGCGCTGGTGCGCATCGGCGACGAGCTCACCGTCATGCTGGCGGGCGTCAACCACAAGCTCACCATCGTCGATCCGCTGAAGCCGGCACGCAGCGAGGCGGCCGGCGTCGGCCGGTTGACGGCACCGATGCCGGGTAAGATCACCCAGGTGCTGGTCGCGGCCGGCGATGCGGTCAAGCGTGGCGCGCCGCTGCTGGTGGTCGAGGCGATGAAGATGGAACATACGATCACGGCGCCGATGGACGGCACGATCGACCGGGTCCGCTACGCGGTCGGCGATCTGGTCGAGGACGGCGCGGAGTTGATCGCATTCGTGGATGAGAAGGCGAAATAATCGCCCCATAACAGAAGCACGGGGAGGCAACGGCCATGGAACAGGGTAGCTACGTCAGCGGCACCGGCACGATCCCGTTGATCGGCGAGACGATCGGGCGGCATTTCGACCGGGCCGTCGCGCGCTGGGGCGATCAGGACGGCATCGTGGTCCGGCACCAGGACGTGCGCTGGACCTATGGCGAGCTGGCCAAGCGGGTCGATGCCCTGGCGGCCGGTCTGGTGGCCCTGGGCCTGCAGCCGGGCGACCGCATCGGCATCTGGTCGCCCAACAATGCCGAATGGGTGCAGCTGATCTTCGCCGCCCCCAAGGCCGGCCTGATCCTGGTCAACATCAACCCGGCCTATCGCCTGAGTGAGCTGGAACATGCGCTCAAACTCTCGGGCTGCAAGGCGCTGGTGACGGCGAGCCGGTTCAAGACCAGCGACTATCTGGGCATGCTGCGCGAGCTGGCGCCGGAGCTGGCGACGGCCAAGCCGGGCGCGCTGCAAGCCGCAAAGCTGCCGGACCTCAGGACAATCATCCATCTGGACCCGGCGGCCCAGCCGGGCATGCTGAAATTCGCCGACGTGGCGCCGTTGGGCGGCGAGGCCGAGCACGCCAAGCTTCGGGACCTCGCGGGCCGGCTGCAGTTCGACGATCCGGTCAATATCCAGTTCACCAGCGGCACCACCGGCCTACCCAAGGGCGCCACGCTGACCCACCACAACATCCTCAACAACGGCTTCTTCGTCGCCGAGGCGATGGGCCTGCGCGAGGGCGACCGGCTGTGCATCCCGGTGCCGCTCTATCATTGCTTCGGCATGGTCATGTCGGTGCTGGCGTCCATGACCCATGGTGCCACCATGGTTTTCCCGTGCGAGGGCTTCGATCCGCTGGCCGTGCTGCAGACGATCGAGGCCGAGCGCTGCACCTTGGTCCATGGCGTGCCGACCATGTTCATCGCCGAGATGGAGCATCCGGAGTTCGCCAAGTTCGATCTCTCGAGCTTGCGCGCCGGCATCATGGCGGGCTCGCCCTGCCCGATCGAGGTCATGCGCCGGGTGATCGGCCAGATGCATCTTAGCGAGGTGACCATCGCCTATGGCATGACCGAGACCAGCCCCGTGAGCTTCCAGAGCGCGATCGACGACCCGATCGAGCGCCGGGTCTCGACGGTCGGCCGCATCCTGCCGCATCTGGAGGTGAAGATCGTCGACGGCGAGGGCCATGTCGTGCCGCGCGGCACCAACGGCGAGATCCTGAGCCGCGGCTATTCGGTCATGGCCGGCTATTGGAACGATCCGGAACGCACGGCCGAGGCGGTCGATGCGGCCGGTTGGATGCATACCGGCGACCTGGGCGTGATGGACGACGAGGGCTATTGCAACATCGTCGGCCGCATCAAGGACTTGGTGATCCGCGGCGGCGAGAACATATATCCCCGGGAGATCGAGGAGTTCCTGTTCCGCCATCCGCAGATCGAGGCGGCCCAGGTGTTCGGCGTGCCGGACGATCGGTTCGGCGAGGAACTGTGCGTCTGGATCAAGCTGCGCGCCGGTGCCAGTCTGGATGCGGACGGGGTCAGGGCCTTCTGCCAGGGCCAGATCGCCCATTATAAGATCCCGCGCTATGTGTTTTTCGTTGAGGAATTCCCGATGACCGTGACCGGCAAGATCCAGAAATTCATCATGCGCGAAGCGGTGATGAAGCAGCTGAATCTGGTCGCGCGGAAGACGGCCTGACCATGACGCTGCCCAAAGCCGTCCGCATCGTCGAGGTCGGCCCGCGCGACGGGTTGCAGAACGAATCCGCGGTGGTGCCGCTCGCCGCCAAAGTGGCGCTGATCGAGGCTTTGGTCGCGGCGGGCCTCAAGACTGTTGAATCCGGCAGCTTCGTCTCGCCGAAATGGGTGCCGCAGATGGCCGATACGGCCGAGGTGATGGCGGCGATTAACCGCCATGCTGGCGTGAGATATCCCGTGCTGGTGCCGAACCTGAAGGGGTTGGAGGGGGCACTCGCCGCCGGGGTCGACGAGATCGCCGTGTTCGGCGCCGCGTCCGAGAGCTTCAGCCAGAAGAACATCAATTGCTCGATCGCCGAAAGCCTGGATCGGTTCCGCCCGGTAGTGGCGGCGGCGCTCGCCAAGAACATCCGCGTGCGCGGCTATATCTCCTGCGTGCTGGGCTGCCCGTACGAGGGCGAGATCCAGCCCGCGGCCGTGGCCAAGGTCGCGAAGGCGCTGGCCGACATGGGCTGCTACGAAATCTCGCTCGGCGACACGATCGGCACCGGCACGCCCTTGAAGGCCCAGGCGATGCTCCGGGCCGTGGCCGCATTGGTGCCGGTCGGGAAGCTTGCCGTCCATTTCCACGACACCTGGGGCCAGGCGCTGGCCAATATCCTGGCCTGCCTGGAACTGGGCGTTGCTGTGGTCGACAGCGCCGTCGCGGGCCTGGGCGGCTGCCCCTATGCCAAGGGCGCCACCGGCAATGTCGCGACCGAGGATGTCGTCTATATGCTGGACGGCATGGGCATCGAGACCGGCGTCGACTTGGCCAAGCTCGCCGCCGCCGGCCGTGCTATCACGGCGGTCATCGGCAAGGCGCCGGCCTCCAAGGTCGCGCAAGTGCTGGCGAAACAACTGCAGGCTGCCTGATCCCGATGCCGCTTCATATGCTCAAGATGTGCGTCGGCTGCGACTCGGTCGAGGATCTGGCCGAATGGCAGGCGAACCGCATGCTGCGCGGCGAGCCGCTGATCCACCGCACCCGCAATTTCCCGAGGCGCGGTGACGAGATCTTGGGCGGGGGTTCGCTCTATTGGATCATCAAGGGCCAGGTTCGCGTGCGCCAGCGTATCACCGCGCTCGAAGCGGTTACGGACGGCGAGGGCGGGCGCTTCTGCGCCATCCATCTGGCGCCGGAACTGGTGCGCGTCATCCACAAGGCGGCGCGCCCGATGCAGGGCTGGCGTTACCTCGCGCCCGAAGATGCGCCCATCGACCGTGATCCCACCCACAAGGACGAGACGGACGAGATGCCGACCGGGATGGTCAAGGAATTGCGGGCGCTGGGGCTGATGTAGCAAGGCGCCGGGCCCGCCCTGCGGTCTTTCCCGAGTATGAGTGCGGTCACACGTCTATCGGGAGCGATGAACTATTTTAGAGGGTGTTCTGTCGCGACAACGACAGCAATAAAACCATCGGGGAGGAGACCGGCCATGGTGGCTGAATCCTATGTCACGCTTCGCAACCTGACGGTCGAAGCGAACGAGCCGATCGAACGCATTGTCACCCGCGCCGTGAAGCGGCTTCATTCCTTGCGAGATACCGGAATTCTTCAGCTGCGTCTGATCCAACCGCGGGGAGAGGCCGTTCAACCGGCCTGTTTCTCGATCTCCCTCTCCTCCGCCGGGGCGGTTCTGCTGGAGGATGTCGGTACGAGCAGAAGGAGTGTCGATCGGCCGACCCTGGCCGTGCTGACCACGACCGACAGTTTCCGGCGGATCGCCGAGGGCTCCTATTCACCCGTGCAGGCCTATCTCGATGGCCGGCTGCATCTCCACGGCGACGTCGATCTCGGCAAACGCATCGCCCTGCATCTGGCGCGCGCCGGTGGGTCGGTCGCCTTCTGTCCCCTGCCCATCGACCAAGCCTGGCAGGCGGTGGGTGTTGAGGCCTTGACCTCCAGCCGCGAGTTCTACGTCCGCCAGAGAGAATGTCAGCTGCGGCGCGAACTCGCTCGGGTCTGAGGGGGGCGGAGGTGGTCCGATTAAATTACGTCGATGCCGCTCGATGTTTCTGGCGAGTTGAGTGGACTGTCACCGTTATTTGTCACCGTTATTCAGGGTGGACGAAGACGGTTGGGTGCTGGAGCAGGTTGGACAAATCACTCCGTTTAGCCAGATCTCAAGCAGGCTCCCCAAATTGCTTTCTCAGGTAGGATAGCCAATGCCGCAAAAGGCGATCGACCCCGACAAGAGTCAGCGTGACCGCTTCATCGAAACTGCGCGCCAACTCGGCTGCGACGAGGACGAGGCTGCGTTTCGCGAGAAGCTGGGGAGTATAGCGAAGGCGAAGCCTGCCGCTCGGGACCAAGACAAAGGCGATACCCATGAATAGCTGGGCGAAGCGCGTTTTGATGGTGTCGCTTTTAATGTCCGCTTCGGCACTCCAGGCAGGCCAGTCAAAGGCTCAGGTGCTACCGCCTCAAACGGCAGCCGAGAAGCATCTTCAGAGCGCTTGCTTGAGGCGGTCCGGCACCTACATTGGCGATCCTTTCAAGTATCCGCTGCAGGTAGGAGTCGTGCCCGGCGGAGATACGCTGGGAGTGATGGTCGATCCCGAGAAGTGGGCGGCGACACCAGAGTCAAAGCGGTTCACGATGATGCGCGATGTGGCCTGCTGGTACGCGGGAGGGCGCATGCTCAAGAGCGTTTGGTACACATTCTCTGTCTATGAGCCTGACACCAATCGCGTCTTAGAAACTTTCTCGGGCGACAATCTCTGGCCAAAATCCGGGCACTACCAATAGCGCTGGGTTTGCAAAGTATAATATCGCCCTCGGATTCGGCCAAGAACAAATACGGAACATTCAAGCGCGTACGCCTCCCTCAACCCCGCTAGCTTCGTAAACCCGCCATGTGGCGACGCGCACTCGACAGCGGGCGATGGCTAATGCCATAGTCCGGCGGCTTTCTATGGTCTGGAACAAGTGCTTCCCGGCCACCATCTCACTTCCTGGGCTCTCCAGGCGCCTTTCCATCGAGTGTGACGGCATGACGACGATCGGAACTCTGCTTTTCACGTGGCTCCGCGGCGAACAGGTCGGCAGCGACGCTTCCGGCAACAAGTACTATCGCCAGAAGGGCGCGCGTCCGTTGCTGAAGGGCGGCGGCATGGACAGCCGCGAGCGGCGCTGGGTCGTCTATGCCGGCATCGTCGAGCCGTCCAAGGTGCCGCCGGAATGGCACGGCTGGCTGCATCACTCGACCAGCGAGATCCCGCCGGCCGATCTGCCGCGGCGCCCGTGGGAGAAGGACCATCTGCCGAACCTGACCGGTACGACGCTCGCCTATCGGCCGCCGGGCTCGGTGCAGCGCGGCGGCGTCAGGGCGCGGGCGACCGGCGATTATGAGCCGTGGACGCCGAATTGAGCCATGATCATTAAAGGGCGACGCGACGCATGAATCGGAATCTTCTCGAAACGGTGATGGGCGCGGTCGTCATCGTCGTCGCCGTCATTTTCCTGGTGTTCGCCTATCATTCCGCCGAAATCCGCTCGGTATCGGGCTATACGCTCACCGCCAAGTTCGATCATATCGACGGCGTGCATGATGGCGCCGACATCCGGCTGAGCGGCATCAAGGTCGGCACGATCGTCTCGACCGCGCTTGACACCAAGACCTTTCAGGCCGTGGTCAAACTGTCGATCGACAACAACATCAAGCTGCCGGAAGACACGATCGCGACCATCACCCAGAACGGGCTGCTGGGCGATCCGTTCATGTCGCTCATCCCGGGCAACAGCGACAAGATCGTGCCCCCGGGCGGAGAACTCGCCTATACCCAGTCGGCGCCCAGCCTGATGTCGCTGTTCGGCCAGGCCGTGTTCAGCATGAGCGGCGGCGCCAAGCCCGCGGACGGCACCGGCGCGCCGGCTGTTCCACCCCAAGGAGCGGCACCGGCCAATCCGGCGCCGAAGCTCGATGGCGGCACGCCCCAGCCCAAGTAACGCCAAGGCCGACCCCGGTTCCATCCGCTGGCTGACGCCCGCGGGGGAACCGGTCGCCTGCGTCGAGAAGCTGAAGGTGCTGACCGAAAACCTGGTCGAGCTGCAGCAGATGGCGCAGGACGCGCTGGAAGATGCCATCCTGATGGGCTGCGACGAGGCCCAGACCCGCCGCGTGCTGGCCGAGCTGATGGCCGGCCTGGAAAATCCTTATGCGAAGGACTGATATGGCGCGGGCTGCCCTCACTTCCCTGGCTCTGCTGGTCGCGATCGGGCCGGCTGCCGCCGCCGACGCGCCGGCCAAGGTTGCGATCCTGCAGGGGCTCGACAAGACCACGGCGCGCGTCACCAAGTTTCCGGCGCCGATCGGCCAGGCGGTCAGCTTCGGCACGCTGCAGATCACGGTCAAGGATTGCCGCAAGCGCCCGCCGGAGCAGGAGCCGGAGAGTGCGGCCTATGTCGATATCGACGAGATCCTGCAGGGTCAGGGCACGCCCAAGCATATCTTCAGCGGCTGGATGTTCGCCTCGTCGCCGGCGCTGAACAGCCTCGAAGATCCGGTCTACGACGTCTGGCTGCTCGATTGCAAAACCACCGACACGGCGTCGCCGCCGGTCAAGCCGGGCTGAAACCTGACCCCGGCCGCGAGCGCCTTGGCCAGGCGCCGCTGATAGTCCGCGCGGGGCACCTCGATCACGCCGAACCGCTCCAGGTGCGGGGTGGTGAATTGGGTGTCCAATAGCAGAAAGCCGCTCTCGATCAGGCGCGCGACCAGGTGCACCAGGGCGAATTTGCTGGCGTCGGTCGCCCGGCTGAACATGCTTTCGCCGAAAAAGGCGCCGCCCAGCGATACGCCGTAGAGTCCGCCGACCAACTGCCCATCCGACCAGGTCTCGACCGAATGGGCGCGGCCGCGGGCATGCAGGTCGACATAGAGCTGCAGGATCTCGGCATTGATCCAGGTCTCCGGCCGCTCGGGCGTGGCCTCGGCGCAGCCGCGCACGACATCGGCGAAGGCCGTGTCGCAGCGCACCTCGAACGGGCCGTGGCGCACGGTTTTGCGCAGGCGGTGCGGGATATGGCAGGCATCGAGCGGCAGGATGCCGCGCCGCTCCGGATCGACCCAGAAGATCTCCGGATCATCCGCCGATTCGGCCATGGGAAAGATCCCGGCGGCATAGGCCCGCAGCAGGAGATCGGGGGTGAGCTTCATCCGATCCGATCTCCTTTCTGTCGCTCCCTCTCTGCCCCATTGGGGGCGGAGAGGGCTGGGGTGAGGTGGGGAATGCTCAGGCGCCTGTCAATTCGATATTCTGAGCGGCTTCGAGACCCACCTCATCCTAAATCCTTCTCCCCCCTGAAGGGCGGAGAAGGACTTTTGCTTGCCGCCGCGTTACGCGTCCCGCGCCATGAAGCGTTCCAGCCAGTGGATGTCGTAATTGCCGCTGATGAAATCCGGCTCTTCCAGCAGCCTCAGATGCAGCGGAATGTTGGTCTCGATGCCGGCGATGACATATTCCTGCAGCGCGCGGCGCAGGCGGCGGACGCATTCGGCGCGGTCGCGGCCATGGACGATCAGCTTGGCGACCAGGCTGTCGTAATGGCTGGGCACCGTATAGCCGTGATAGAGGTGCGAATCGACGCGCACGCCATAGCCGCCGGGCGCGTGATAGGCGGTGACCTTGCCGGGCGATGGCATGAAGGTCACCGGGTTCTCGGCATTGATCCGACATTCGATGGCATGGCCATAGAGCCGGACTTGGGCTTGGTCGATCTCCAGGCGCCCGCCGGCGGCGATGCGGATCTGCTCCTGCACCAGGTCGATGCCGCTGATCAGCTCCGACACCGGATGCTCGACCTGGATGCGGGTGTTCATCTCGATGAAGGCGAACTGGTTGTCCTGGTAGAGGAATTCCAGCGTGCCGGCGCCACGGTATTTCAGCTTCTGCATCGCCTTGATGGCGACGTCGCCGATCTTGGCGCGCGCTTCGGCGCTGAGGATGGGCGAGGGCGCCTCTTCCAGGATTTTCTGGTGCGAGCGCTGCAGCGAGCAGTCGCGTTCGCCCAGATGGATGGCGTTGCCCTGGCCGTCGCCCAGCACCTGCACCTCGATATGGCGCGGCGTGTTCAGGTATTTCTCGAAATAGACTTCGTCATTGTTGAAGAAGGCCTTGGCCTCGGCCTGGGCGAGCGGGATCTGCTGGCGCAGTTCCTCGGAGCTGCGGGCGACCTTCATGCCGCGGCCGCCGCCGCCGCCCGAGGCCTTGACCAGCACCGGGTAGCCGACTTCCTCGGCACGTTTCACGGCCGCTTCGATGTCGCCGATGGCGCCGTCGGAGCCGGGGACGGTCGGGATGCCCAGATCCGTCGCCGCCCGCTTGGCGATGACCTTATCGCCCATCATGCGGATATGTTCGGGCGTCGGGCCGATGAAGGTCAGCCCGTGCTCTTCGACCATGGCGGCGAAATCGGCGTTCTCGCTCAAGAACCCCAGGCCCGGATGGATCGCGTCGGCGCCGGTGATCGAGGCGGCCGTCAGGATCGCCGGGATGTTGAGATAGCTCTCGCGCACCGAGGGCGGGCCGATGCAGACGCTTTCGTCGGCAAGCCGCACATGCATGGCAGAGGCATCGGCGGTCGAATGGACGGCGACCGTGTGGATCCCCATCTCGCGGCAGGCGCGCAGCACGCGGAGTGCTATTTCTCCACGGTTGGCGATCAGCACCTTTTCGATCATGAGACGCTGATGCCTATTCCAGAACCACGACGACCTGGCCGAACTCGACCGGGTTGCCGTCCGCGACCAGGATGCGGGCAACCTTGCCGGCCTTGGGAGCCTTGATCTGGTTCATCACCTTCATGGCCTCGATGATCAGCAGCGGCTGACCGGCCGAAACCGTGTCGCCGACGCGCACGAACGCCGGCGAACCGGGCTGGGCCGAGAGATACGCGGTGCCGACCATCGGCGACTTGACCGCACCCGGATGGCTGGCGAATTCCAGATCCGGATGGGTCGCCGCATGGGGCTCGGCCGGGAGCGCCGGGCCGGCGGCGGGGGCCGCCGGGGCCGAGGCATAGGCGGTCACGGGGGCGGGGCTGCGCGTCACCCGGATGCGATGCTCGCCCCAGGCATATTCGATCTCGGTGAGGCGCGCTTCGTCCAGCAGGGTTGCGAGCTTGCGGACGAGCTCGCCGTCGACGGTGAATTCGGTCGGTTTGGTCATGATGTTCCGAAAGGTCAGTGATCGGCGACCAGAAGACGGGCCATCGCATCGAGCGCCAGCTCGTAGCCATGGCCGCCCAGGCCGACAATAACGCCCCGCGCGACGCGCGAGACGTAGGAATGATGGCGGAATTCCTCCCGCCGGTGGATGTTCGACATATGGACTTCGACCACGGGCAGGTCGCTGGCCGTCAGCGCGTCCATGAGTGCGATCGAGGTGTGGCTCAAGCCGCCGGCGTTGATGATGATGCCGTCGGCGCTGTCGCGCGCCTCATGGATCCAGTCGATCAATTGGCCTTCGCTGTTGCTCTGGCGGAACTCGACATCCAGCTCCAGCACGTCGGCGCGCTCAAGGCACGCTTCCTCGATATCGGCCAGGGTCTCCCTGCCGTAGATCGACGGCTCACGGAGGCCCAGCATGTTGAGGTTGGGTCCGTTCAGCACCAGGATCGTCTGTCGTGCCAATTCGCTCATGTCCAAGGATCAATAGGATCGCGGTTTATAGCACGAGCGGGCGAGCGGGCAAGGTGTCAGCGTGACGGCGGCATGACGAGCCAAGGATCATAAAATCCGTTATGCCCGGACTTGATCCGGGCATCCACGCGGCTCCGCTCGGAACCATCGTCGGTCATCGAGGTGAACTGCCCTGACACGTGGATCCCCGGGTCAAGCCCGGGGATGACGATCAAATAAGGTAAGGCACTGAGGCTCGACGATAAATTACGCGCCCACCGGCCGCTTGCCCTTCCGGCCTTCCAGGAACGTCATGGCACTCTTTTCCAGGAGCCGCACCACCCGGTCCAGCTCCGAGCGATCTTCCTCGCTGAGCGGGGCCAGCAGCTGGTTTTCGATCTCGTGCGCGAAGGGCGCGATCTCGACGCGGATTGCAGCCCCCTTGGGCGACAGCTGCAGGATCGAACGGCGGCGGTCCTGGGCGTCGGTGGCGCGCTCCAGCAGGCCCGCGGCCAGCATGCGCTGGACGGCGCGGCTGACGCGGACCTTGTCCATTTCCGTCCGTTCGGCGGCTTCGTTCGCCGACATCGGTCCGAACCGGCCGACCACGGCAATCAGCCGCCATTCCGGAATCGAGAGGCCGAACTTGCGCTGATAGACCCGCGCGATCGCGTTCGACACGCGATTCGACAGGATCGACAGGCGGTAGGGCAGGAAATCCTCGAGGACCAACGGATCGTGGTTCGGTATTTCGTTCTCGTCGCTTGCGATTTTTATTGGCATCGGTTTCATATGAAACTATCTTCTCGCCATCAATGTCCGTCCGGTTTCGCGCTTTCCAAAAAGGCTTATCCGGCCAGGGTCGATAAATCATGACACTAAAATCGCGGAGGAAGCCATGACCGTCGCCACAGATCTCGCCGCCGAGGGCTCGAGAATCGATCTCTGGGACAATCCGATGCAGACCGATGGCTTCGAGTTCGTCGAATATGCGGCACCCGATCCGGTGGCGCTCGGCCGGCTGTTCGAGCAGATGGGTTTCGTCAAGGTTGCGCGGCACCGATCCAAGGATGTAGCGCTCTATCGCCAGGGCGACGTGAACTTCATCGTCAACGGCGAGAAGGACAGCTTCGCCCAGGCGTTCGCCAAGCTGCACGGGCCGTGCGCCTGCGCCATGGCGTTCCGGGTCGCGGATGCGGGTGCTGCCTATCGCCGCGCGTTGGAATTGGGGGCGAAGCCGGTCACCAGCCAGGTCGGGCCGATGGAGCTGCAGATCCCGGCGATCGAGGGCATCGGCGGCAGCCTCTTGTATCTGGTCGACCGCTATGGTCCGAAGGGCTCGATCTATGACGTCGATTTCGTCGCGATCGACGGCGTCGATCAGCACCCGCCGGGCGTGGGCCTGACCTATATCGACCATCTGACCCATAACGTGCATCGCGGCCGCATGGCGCAATGGGCGGACTATTACACCAAGCTCTTCGGCTTCCGCGAAATCCGCTATTTCGATATCGAGGGCAAGCTCACCGGCCTGAAGTCCAAGGCCATGACCAGCCCGTGCGGCAAGATCCGCATTCCGATCAACGAAAGCTCCGACGACAAGAGCCAGATCGCGGAATATCTGGAGGCCTATCACGGCGAGGGCATCCAGCATATCGCGCTCGGCACCAACATGATCTACGACACGGTCGAGGCCCTGAAGGCGCGCGAAATCCCGTTCCAGACTGTGACCGAGACCTATTTCGAGCTGGTCGACACGCGTCTGCCCGGCCATGGCGAGGATCTGCCGCGCCTGAAGCGGAACATGATCCTGATCGACGGCGCGCCTGGCTCGGAGAATGGCGAGGGCGGCCGACTGCTGCTGCAGATCTTCACCCAGGAAGTGATCGGGCCGATCTTCTTCGAGATCATCCAGCGCAAGGGCGACGAAGGCTTCGGCGAAGGCAACTTCAAGGCTTTGTTCGAATCGATGGAGCTCGATCAGATCCGCCGCGGCACGCTCAAGGACGAATAACCGCTGCTTCCGCCGAGGCGGCATCGGCCGTCTCGGCGGCGTATTCGGCCAGGATCCAGTCATGAAAGGCGCGGATCTTCGGCTGGGCTTCCCGAACCTTCGGATAGGCCAGGAAATAGCTGCGCCGGGAATAGAGCCGGTGCGGGAAAGGCTGGACCAGCCGCCCGCTCGCCAGTTCATCCGCGAAAAAGGACGGGTTGAGCAAGGCCACGCCCTGGCCCGCGATCGCGGCGTTGCCCAGCATCTGCTGATTGTCGAGCCGGCTGCCGCGGGCGATGCCCGGCGACACGGGGTGGCCCGCGAGCGCGAACCAAGCCTCCCACGCGTCGTCGTCCTCGCGGAACAGCGGCAGCTTCAAAAGGTCGGCGGGCTCGATGAGGCCGCCGACGCTGGTGACGAGATCGGGGCTCGTCATGGGGGTCAGCGCTACCGGCATCAGCCGCTCAGCCGCCAAGCCCGGCCAGTCCCCATGGCCGACGCGGATCGCGACATCGACCTCCTCGGCGACCAGATCGACGACCCGGATCGAGGTGTCGAGCCAGACGGCGAGATTGGGATGGAGCTGCTTGAACCGGCCGAGCCGGGGCACGAGCCAGTTGGACGCGAACGTGTGCATGGTCGTGATCTTGAGCACGCTCTCCTCGCCCGCCCGCGCCGTCGCGAAGGCATCGGCCAGGCGGCCGAGCGCATCGGCCACGGGGCCGGCGAGCCGCAGGCCCGTGTCGGTCAGTTCGAGCCGCCGGGTCAGGCGCCGGAACAAGGGCGTGCCGACCCGGTCCTCCAGCTGCTTGATCTGATAGCTGACCGCCGCCTGGGTCATGCCCAGCTCGCCCGCCGCGCGCGTGAAGCTCAGATGCCGCGCCGCCGCCTCGAACACGCGGATCGCGGCCAGCGGCGGCAGGCGCGGTGCGGCCATCTTATCCATCAAACCTCCTTATGCATAAACCCAAGAGAACTGGTTTGTTTTAGGCGATATCTCGTCCGAATATATCAGCGTGATTTATGGATATCGAGGAGGATGCGATGGCGATCTTGATCCCGGTGCAGGGTGTTTGCTCCCAGGCAGAGCCGGTCTCGCTCATGGGCTGGCTGATGCAGCGGCTGCGCCGGCAGTCGCGCCAGCTGGGCAATGCCGACGAGTTGCCGGAGCGGATGCGGCGCGACATGGGCCTGGGCCCGGTCGAGGCCGACCCGGGCCAGCATTACCGTGACTTCCTCTAGGCGACAACGGTGGGCATGGCGGCGGCGATTCGGCGCAGCTCGGCGCCGAACCCGTCGGCCGCCTTCGACAGCGGGCGCAGGCGGTCGCGCACGATCGACAGCTCGAACCATTGCGCCGGCTGGAACGGCCGGATGGTCAGGCTCGGGAAGATGCCGCCGGTGACGCTGAACTCGTCGACCAGGGCCACGCCGGCCCCAGCCTGGACCATGGCGCAGGCGGTATGGCCGAACCGGACCTCGATCGCGATGTCGCGCGGCACGCCGGTGGCCGCGAAGGCCTGGTCGATCAATTGCCCCTGCTGGGTATCGCGGTCGTAGGAGATGAGCGTATGGCCGGCGATGTCGGACGGCGTCACCACGTCCTTGGCCGCCAGCACATGGCCGGCCGGCAGCACACAGACCAGCCGGCCGCGGCACAGCGTCTCGACATGCAGGTTCGGGTGATCGCTCGGGAACATCGATAGGCCGAGGTCCGCCTGATGGGTCAGCACCCGTTCGAGCAATGCCGGTTGCGGCAGGATCTCCAGGCCGATGCGCAGGCCCGGTCGCTCGGCGCGAAACGCGGTGATCGCGTTCGGCACCATGGTCAGGCCCAGGCTGGGGCTGCACACCAGGCGCAGCCGGCCGGTCCGGCTCAAGGCCAGGTCCTGGGCCATGTCATGAACCAGGCGCACGCCCAGATAGGCCTTCTCGACCTCCTCATAGAGCGTCAGCGCCTCGGCGGTCGGGTAGAGCCGACCCTTGATGCGCTCGAACAGCTTGATGCCCAGCCGATCCTCGGTATGGCGGATCAGCCGGCTGACGTTCGGCTGGGAGACGCCGAGGAAACGCGCGGCGTCGCTGATGCCGCCGGTCAGCATGATCGCGCGGAAGACCTCGATCTGACGCAGATTCACGGGCGAATTCCCATCTCATAACTCGATGTTATGGGTGAGCATAAACTACGCATGCGATGTTTGGCCAGGTTCGGCGCTATTGTTGGCTCAACCCTGCGGGATCGAACCCGCTCTCTGGGAGGACAAGAGCGACATGCTGCGTTCGATCGCCACCGTCTCGCTGAGCGGCACCCTGCCGGAAAAGCTTGAGGCTGCCGCCGCGGCCAAGTTCGACGGTGTCGAGATCTTCGAGAACGATCTGGTCTATTTCGACGGCTCGCCGCGCGCGGTCCGGCAGATGGCGGCCGACCTGGGCCTGTCGATCATGCTGTTCCAGCCGTTCCGCGATTTCGAAGGCGCGCCGCGCGACCGTCTCGCCCGCAATCTCGACCGGGCCGAACGCAAGTTCGACCTGATGGCGGAGTTGGGCGCGCCGGCCGTGCTGGTCTGTTCCAACGTCGCCGCCGATGCGATCGGCGACGAGGCCGTGCTGGTCGACGACCTCAGCCAATTGGCCGAACGCGCAGCCCGGCGCGGCCTCAAGGTCGGGTTCGAGGCCCTGGCCTGGGGCCGCCATGTTCGGTCCTGGCACCAGGCTTGGCGCATCGTGCAACAGGTCGATAACCCGAGCCTCGGGCTCATCCTCGACAGCTTTCACACGCTGGCGCTCTCCGACGATCTGACCGGCCTCGACCAGGTGCCGGCCGACAAGATCTCCTTCGTCCAGATCGCCGATGCGCCGATCATGGCGATGGACGTGCTGGAATGGAGCCGCCACTACCGCTGCTTCCCGGGCCAGGGGGCCTTCGATCTGGCCGCGTTCCTGGCGCCGATCGTGGCCGGCGGCTATCGCGGACCGATCTCGCTCGAAATCTTCAACGACGGCTTCCGCGCGGCGCCGCCGCGGCCGACTGCGGCCGACGGCATGCGGGGGCTGTTGCATCTGGAAGAGGTCACGGCGGCGCAACTGAAGGCGCATCCTGCCCCCAGCCCATCGAAGCAGCGCGCCGTGCTGTTCCAGCCGCCGCCGCCCAGCCACTATCGTGGTTTCGAGTTCCTGGAATTCGCCGTCGACGAGACCTCGGGTCCGGCGCTGGCCGGCTGGCTCGAAACCCTGGGCTTTGCGCTCGCCGGCCGGCATCGCTCCAAGAATGTCGATCTCTATCGCCAGGGTTCGGTCAACCTGATCCTGAACAGCGAGCCGGACAGCTTCGCGCACGCCTATTTCCTGATGCATGGGCCGTCGGTCTGCGCCATGGCCTTGACCGTCGATGATTTGGCCGGGGCGCTCGACCGGGCGCTGCTCTATCATTGCCAGCCCTATGCCGGCGGGGTCGGCCCGAACGAAAGCGTCATTCCCGCGATCTGCGCGCCCGACGGCAGCCTGATCTATTTCGTCGAGACGGCGGCGGCGCCCCGCATCTACGAGACCGATTTCGTGCCGGTTGCGGATGGCCCGGTCGGCGCCGATCACCTGAGCCGCATCGACCATGTCTCGATCGGCTTGCCCGACGGGCAGTTCGACCGCTGGCTGCTGTTCTACAAGACCGCGCTCGGCTTCGTCGCCGACGATACCCATGTCGTGCCGGATCCCTATGGGCTGGTGCGCAGCCGCGCGCTGCATTCGGTCGGCGATGCCGTGCGCATCCCGCTCAATATCTCCGAAAGCCGTAATACGGCCCTGGCGCGCTCGGTCTCCACCTATGGCGGCGCCGGCGTGCAACACATCGCGCTGGCGACCGACGACATCCGCGCGACCGTGGCGGCGATGCGGGGCCGCGGCGTCAAGTTCCTGGCGATCCCGCGCAATTATTACGACGATCTCGCGGCCAAGTTCGGCCTTGCCGAGGACTTCCTCGATGGGTTGGCGGCGCTCGACATTCTCTATGACCGCGACGCCGACGGCGGCGAATTCCTGCAGGCCTATTCCCGGCCGTTCGACGAGCGCTTCGTGGTCGAGATCGTCGAGCGTCACGGCTATCGCCAATATGGGGCGGCCAACGCCCCGGTGCGCCTGGCGGCCCAGGCCGCGACGTCCGGCCGCTCGCCCTATAGCTTCGAAGAGTTGGAAGGCTGACATGACCAAATTCGCGCGCCGCCCCGCCGTGCTGGTCGGTCTGATCGGTCAGGACATCCAGAACTCCCGCAGTCCCGAACTGCATATGCAGGAGGGCGAGGCCCAGGATCTGCGGCTGATCTATCGCCTGATCGACCTGACCCAGCTCGGACTGGGCGTCGACGCCCTGCCGGAGCTGCTGACCGCGGCCGAGCGTACCGGCTTCACCGGCCTCAACATCACCCACCCGTGCAAGCAGCTGGTCATCCCGCATTTGCACGAGCTGTCGGAGGACGCGCGGGCGCTGGGCGCGGTCAACACGGTGCTGTTCAAGGACGGCAAGCGGATCGGGCACAACACCGACTGGTCGGGCTTTGCCGAGCCGTTCCGACGCAAGATGGCCGATGTCGCGCGCGACCGGGTCGTGCAGATCGGCGCCGGCGGGGCGGGGTCCGCCGTCGCCCACGCCAATATGGTACTGGGCGCCCAGCAGCTGACGATCTTCGACATCGACCCGGACCGCGCGCGTCGCGTTGCCGAGAATCTGAACAGTCATTTCGGCGGTGGTCGGGCTCGCGTCGGCACCGATCTCGCCGGCGCCATGGCCGAGGCCGACGGCGTGGTCAACGCGACGCCGATCGGCATGGACGGCCATCCGGGCATGCCGCTGCCGGCCGACATGCTACGGCCCGATCTGTGGGTCGCCGAAGTGATCTATTTCCCGCTGGAGACCGAACTGCTGCGCCGCGCCCGCGCGCTGGGTGCGCGCACGATCGACGGCGGCGGCATGGCGGTGTTCCAGGCGGTGGCCGCGTTCCGGCTGTTCACCGGGCTCGAACCGGACAGCGACCGCATGATCGCTCGCTTTACGTCGATGGGGCTTTGACCAAAAAACCAAACAGGGGGAACACTATGGAGATCACGACCGATACCGCCGACCGCGCCACGGCGCTGTCACCGCCGATTGCGGCCAGCAAGGCCCGCTGGGGCATCTTGTCCCTGCTCGCGGTCGGCACGATGATCAACTATCTCGACCGGACCGTGCTGGGCATCGCCGCTCCGACCATGACCAAGGAACTGGGCATCGATGCCGCGGCCATGGGCCTGGTGTTCTCGGCCTTCTCCTGGACCTATGCCGCCTTCCAGATCCCGGGCGGCATCTTCCTCGACAAGTTCGGGTCGAAGGCCACCTATTTCCTGTCGATCACCATCTGGTCGTTCTTCACCCTGCTGCAGGGCTTCGCCGGCGGCCTGACCTCGCTCTTGGGCTTCCGCTTCGGCCTGGGCGTGTCCGAGGCGCCATGCTTCCCGACCAACAGCCGCATCGTCGGCACTTGGTTTCCCCAGCAGGAGCGAGCCTTCGCCACGGGCACCTACACGGTCGGCGAATATATCGGCCTGGCGTTCCTCAGCCCGGCGCTGTTCTGGCTGCTGGCCGAATTCGGCTGGCGCTCGCTGTTCTATGTCGTCGGCGCCGTCGGCATCGCGTTCGGTCTGGTGTGGTGGGCGCGCTATCGCGAGCCGCAGGACAGCAAGACCGTGAACCGGGAGGAGCTCGACTATATCGCCGCCGGCGGCGGTCTGGCCACGCCCGGCGTCGACAAGGGCCAGGGCTTCGCCTGGGCACAGATCGGCACGCTTCTGAAGCAGCGCCAGATGATCGGCGCCTGCCTCGGCCAGTTTGCCGGCAATTCGACGCTGGTGTTCTTCCTGACCTGGTTCCCCACATATCTCGCGACCGAGCGGCACATGGGCTGGATCAAGGTCGGCTTCTTTGCGGTCATGCCGTTCATCGCCGCCGCGATCGGCGTCATGTTGGGCGGCATCGTCTCGGATTGGCTGCTGCGCAGGACCGGCTCGGCCAATATCGCCCGCAAGGGCCCGATCATCACCGGCTTGCTGCTGGCGTCCACCATCGTCACCGCCAACTATGTCGATGACGACACCACGGTGATCGCCATCCTGTCGGTCGCTTTCTTCGGCCAGGGCATGGTCGGCCTTGGCTGGACCCTCATCTCCGACATCGCGCCGCGCAACTACATGGGCCTTACGGGCGGCGTGTTTAATCTGATGGCGAACCTGGCCGGCATCATCACGCCGCTGGTCATCGGCTTCATCGTCAGCGGTACCGGTTCGTTCGTCTATGCGCTGATGTTCGTCGGCGGCATCGCCCTCATCGGCGCGCTGTCCTACATCTTCATCCTGGGCGACGTGAAGCGGATCGAAATGGCCTGACAAGTCAGCTTGACGATGGGAACGGCCGGCGCCACGGTGCCGGCCGTTCCTTTTCGCAGAGGTCTTCGATGAAGCTGCACGGCTATTACCGCTCCTCGGCCTCGTTCCGCGTGCGGATCGCCCTCAATCTCAAGGGCATCACCTATCAGGATGCGTTTCATCACCTGCGCAAGGACGAGCAGCGCGCGCCCGACTATCTGAAGCTCAATCCCCAGGGGCTGGTGCCGACGCTCGAGGATGACGGCGAGCTATTGCTGCAATCCATGGCGATCATCGAATATCTGGACGAGACCCATCCGTTTCCGCCGCTGCTGCCGGGCCATCCGGGCGACAGGGCGCGGGTCCGGGCGATCGCCCAGATGGTCGCCTGCGACATCCATCCGGTCGATAATCTGCGCATCCTGCGCTACCTGCGCAACGTGCTGGGTCAGGACGAGGCCGCGGTCCAGCGCTGGTACAATCACTGGATCGCCGAGGGGTTCGAGGCGCTGGAGACATTCCTCGCGGGGTCCGACCAGACCGGCCGCTTCTGCCATGGCGAGGAGCCGACGCTGGCCGATATCTGCCTGGTGCCGCAGGTGGTGAATTCGCAGAATTTCAAACTGGATCTGGCGCCCTATCCGACCATCCGCCGGATCCATGAGGCTTGCCTGGGGCTGGCGGCCTTCGACCGCGCGCTGCCCAAGAACCAGCCCGACGCCGAATAACCGCCCTAAAGATTGAGCAGCTGGATCACTTTCGCCTGCAGCAGCGAGGCGCGGTAGGGCTTTTGCAGGAACGCCTCGCCCGGCGGCGCCGACTCGCGTCCGCTGGTCGCCAGCACCTTCAGATCGGGGCGGAGTTCGCGTGCCTGGGCGATCATGGTGGCGCCGTCCATGTTCGGCATGGTCAGGTCGGTGACGACCAGGTCGATCGCGGCATTGTCGCGCAGCACGACCAGACCCGCGAGCCCGTCATCGGCCTCGACGACGGCCAGCCCCAGGTCTTCGAGCGCGCTGCACACGACCAGCCTGACGAGCGGATCATCCTCGACCACGAGCGCGGTCGCCACGGGGCCGTCGTTGCGTTGTGTCTGCCCCATGAAATCTCCAGGGTCGAAAATCGCCTCCGAAAATCTCAGCCTTGTGCCGTTAACGACGCGTTAACCATGGAGCGGCCGCGGCAGATTTAGTGCCGTTGTTGAGCTCAGTCGAAGCTCAGCATGGTCGGCGCCTTTTCCATGATCTCGCTCAGGATTTCGCGCGCGGTCTCCAGATCGCCTTCGAGGTCGGCCGGGATCGAGCCGCGATGGATGTCGGAGCTGACCCGGCGTTCCGCACTTTTCAGCGAGCGCAGTTCCTGGGTGAAACATTCCCGGATGCCGAGCGACAGGTTCGGGATCGCCGACAGCGCGAAGAAGAAATCGAGCGCCGAGCGGATGGTCAGCGCCAGGATCTCGCGCTCGCGCTCCAGCAGGATGCGCCGGGTGCGCTCAGCCACGACCTCGGACTGGTCCTTGATCGCGTTGCGGATCACCAGCACCACCGCCTCATACTCGTCGAGGCTGGCGCGATAGTCGTAATAGGGGGCAAGCGCGCGCTGGCGAATGCCGGCGCGTGCGGCTTCGGCGGCGGCGTTGACCGTCGAGAGCGAGCGGTCGAGCGCCCCCATCAGTTCGGTCAGTTTGCGTGCGGCGGCTCTGGGCATCGGTCAGATCGCGGTCGTCAGCCTTTCCGGGCCGTGGCAACGGCGTCCTGAAAATCCTTCAGGTCGACCGCCCCCGGCAACAGCGTGTCGCCGATCACGAAGGCCGGCGTGCCGTTCAGGTTAAGCTCTTTCGCCAGATCGTAATTATGCTTGATGATTGCGTCGATGTCCGAGGCGTCGGCCTCGCGTTTGATCTGGACCGGATCGAGACCGAGCGACTTCACCACCTCGAGCGTCTGCGCGTCATCGACCTTGGTCTTGAGCGCGAACATCGCCTGGTGGAACTCGGCATATTTGCCGTGCTTCTTGACCACGAGGGCGACGCGCGAGGCGAACACCGATTCCTTCCCCAGAATCGGGAATTCCTTCATGACCAGCCGGATTTTGGGATCCTGGCCGATCAGCGTCTGCAGCGTCGGCGCCGTGACCTTGCAGTAGGGGCAGCGGTAGTCGAAGAATTCGACGATGGTCACGTCGCCCTTGGGGTTGCCCAGCACCGGCGAGGTCGGGTCCTGCTCCAGCTCTTCACGGTGCGACTGCAGGGCTGCCACGGCCTGGCTCTGCTCGTCCTGTTTCATGCTCGCCTCGGCATGCTCGATCGCATCGATCAGCGCCTTGGGATTGTTCATGAAATAGTCGTGGATCAGCTTGTTGACCTGGTCGGTCTGCGCCTGGGTCAAGGGCTCTTCGGCACGGCTGCCGATCGGGAACAAGGCCAGCGCTGCGATCGGCAGAAGCAGCAGCAACGAGCGACGGAGCGACATTGAGGGGTCTCGATTCTGGCGCGAAGATGGAGGAACACATTAGGCGTCGCGCATCATTGACAGCAACCCCCATAGGTGGCGATCACGATCGCGTCAAAGCGGCGGTCTAGCCGCCGTCGTTGCTGCGGTCCGCCTTGGATTGCCGACGGATATCATCGGCTCTGAGCCAGCCGGGCGAGCCGCGCGGCAGCAATTGGGCGGCCCGCGTCGCCTGCATCGCGGCGGTCCTGCGGTCGCCGACCAATTGCGCCTCTTCGGCCAAGGCCAGGGCCGCATTGCCGATATTGCCGCTGCGGCCCTCGGCGATGCCGAGCGCGTGCCAGCCCCCGGCGTCGGTCGAATCGACCCGGACGGCCTCGCGCAGCAGCGCTGTCGCATCCGCGGTCAGGGCTTTGTCGCCCTCGACCTCCAATTCCGCGGTGGCCAATTCGACCTTCAGCAACGGCTCCTTGGGCAATAATGCCGCAGCCTTCTTGTAGGGCGCGATCGAGTCGCGGACATGGCCGCTCTCGAATAGGATCTGGCCCTTCAGCTCCTGGAAATACGGATCGTCGGGCTTTTCCTTGATCAGGCTGTCCATCTCGGCCATCGATTTTTCGTGCATCGGCACCCGATGATAGGCGATGGCCCGTGCATAGCGGGCGTAGAGGCTGGTGTCGCTGTCCGGATAGAGCTGGGTCACTTGGCTGGGGGGCAGCAGGAAGCCACGCAGCTTGGCCACCATGCGCTTGTGCATCTCGTCGAAGCCCGGCGGATCCGGCGCGTCGGAGCTTTTGGAATGGGCGACATGTTCGGCGACGAAATCGATGCGGCTGCTGGTCAGCGGATGGGTGCGCATATAGGGGTCTTGGTTGGCCGGCAGCAGGTATTCTTCTTTTTCAAGGATCTGGAAGAATTCCAGCATGCCGCGGGCCGACTGGTTGGTGCGGTCGAGGAAGCCCACGCCGGCCTGATCGGCCCGCTCTTCCTGTCCGATCGAATAGGCGAACAGCGAGCGCAGGCCCATGGATTGGCCGGCCGCAGCACCGCCGGCCGCAACCGAACCGTCGCGTGCCAGCACCGCGGTGGCGGCGCCCAGCACGAAGGCGATGATGCTTTCGGCGGTGGCATTGTCGAGCGCTTCCTGGCTGCGGGCCAGATGGCCGCCGGCTATATGGCCGGTTTCGTGCGCAATCACGCCGACCACTTGGTTCGCCCGTTGGCTCCGGAGCAAGAGCCCTGTATTGATGAAGAGACGCTGCCCACCCGCCACGAAAGCATTGATCTGAGGATCGTTCACCAAATAGATCTGAACGAAGTCGGCATCGAGCCCCGCGACACGGAACAGGGGCGTGGCATAGGCACGGATCGTATTTTCGATCTCGGCATCACGGA
>Ga0302314_10004279_pt1 | contig 26273 bp, 24 predicted proteins | sample III_Palsa_N2_3_FD_200533 | JGI IMG/M metagenome (GOLD analysis project Ga0302314, IMG submission 200533) | Peat permafrost microbial communities from Stordalen Mire near Abisko, Sweden - III_Palsa_N2_3 | ecosystem: Environmental > Terrestrial > Soil > Palsa > Peat permafrost | place: Sweden...
CCGACCTTCAGCGCAAGGCGGATGCAGCGTCGACGCTTTATAACAGCCTGCTCAATCGGGCGAAGGAAACCTCCACCGACCAGGGCTCCGAACAGTCCGACGCGCGGGTCGTTTCGCGGGCTAAAATTCCGATCAAGCCCAGCTTCCCCAACATCGCCCTGAACTTCGTCATCGGCGTTATCCTCGGCCTGATCGGCGGCGTCGGCGCCACCCTGCTGATGGAAGCCTTGGATAGTGGTCTGGCGACCTCTGAAGATGTGGAGCGCATCCTCGGCGTACCGCACCTTGGCGCCATCCCTTCGCTGGACTCCACCACCGACGGCAAGGCTTCGGGCATCGCACCAGGCCGCTACATTATCGAAAAGCCGTTGTCGGCGTTCGCGGAATCCTTCCGCAACCTGCGGGCCTCCATCCTGTTCTCCAAGGTGGACAATCCGGTAAAGGTGGCGATCGTGACCTCCTCGCTCCCGGGCGAAGGCAAGACCACGACCACCTTCTGCCTTGGCCGCTCCATGGCCATGTCCGGCGCCAAGACCATCATCGTCGACTGCGACCTTCGCCGCCGGAACATCAACCGCATGCTGGATATCGAGCCGCCGGTTGGCTTGATCGAAGTGCTTCAAGGCGTCGCAACTCTGGACGAAGCGATCTTCATCGATAAGCCGTCGGGCGCCCACTTCCTGCCGCTGGCCAAGTCGGTCTACACGCCGAAGGACCTGTTCGGGTCCAGCGCTATGGACCGGTTGCTGGTCGAGCTGCGCGCTCGCTACGACATCGTCCTGCTCGACACCGCGCCGGTCATTCCCGTGTCCGACACCCGGATCCTGGCGCCGAAGGCAGACGTGGTGGTCTTCCTGGTGCAGTGGCGCCGCGTGCCCCGTAAGGCCGTTGAAGCCGCCTTCGCCATGCTGAACTCCGTTGGCGCGGACATCGCCGGGGTCGCCCTGACCCTGGTGGACGCCCGCGAACAGGCGAAGTACGGCTATGGCGACGCCGGCTACTACTATCGGTCCTACAGAAAATATTACGCCCAATAGATACCCCTCGCTCAGAGTCACGGCGTCCCACGGCGCGGCCGAACTTCCAGGTTTCGGTCAGCGCGGCGCTGGTGGTCGTGCTGGCCTATGCGGGTCAGCTGCTCTACGGCGCCAATCGAACAGACCTGTCGCTGGCCTTTTCCGTCGCCTGGCTGGCGGCGCTCCCGCTGCTGCTCACCCAGCCCTGGGCGCGCAAGGCCATTGACCGCATGCCGATCGCCTGGGTCGGCGGCGCCTTCGGCCTCGTGCTGCTGGCGGGCGTTCTGCAGCTAACGCCCTTCTTCGAGCCGCATCCAATCTGGTCGATGGCCCCGGGCGCGATCAGAACCGTCACCATGGACCCTTATTCCACCTGGCTCGAGCTGGTCAAACTGCTCGGTCTGGGCGCCGCCTTCCTGGTGGGCGCCAGCTTTGGCGGCGACGATGACCGCGCCAAACAGTTGATCCAGGGCCTATTGTTGGCCGGCTTGGCCTATGGCGTCTGGGCCTTCGTCAATTTCGAAACCAACCGGGCGCTCCTGTTCGGCCAACCCCGCCATCTCGATCCCGCCCGGTTAGCGGGTTCGTTGTCGAGCGCCAACATCGCCGCGACCTTTTTCGGCGCCCTCGTCGTGCTCAATGTCGCCGACATCACGCGCCGCGTCGAACGCCAGCGGGAACGCCGAAGCGGCGGCTTTCACCTGCGCCATCTTGAGGGGGTGATGCTGGCCATCGCTATTCCCTTGTTGGGACTGCTGGTCGCGTTCAGCTGTCTTGTCCTCACGCTTTCGCGCACGGGCATCGTCGCCACCCTGGCCGGCGTGGTCGTGTTCCTGGGCGTCCGTGCACTGATCACCGCCAAGAAGGGCGCCTTCCTCGCGCCGCTGATCGGTATGGTGGTGATTGTCCTGGGCCTGATCATCGCAACCGTCGCGCTCAACACCGGCGCTGTTGGCTCGCGGCTGGTCAGCTTTCAGGAAGACGCGGCGCTACGCGAAGGGCTTTATGCAGCCCACTGGAACGCCTTCCTGGCGTCTCCGTGGCAGGGCTATGGCCTGGGCACGTTCAAGCACGTCAATGACCTGGCGATGAACGAGGGCAATCGCGAACAGCTTTACGGTGTTGGCGCCCTGCACAACGTCTACATTCAATGGCTTGAGGAAGCCGGCCTGATCGGCGCGCTGCCGATGTTTGCGACCATCGCCCTGATCGTGGGCCGGATCATCCGGGGTCTGACCGAGCGTCAGCGCGTGCGGCTGTGGCTGCTGGCCATCCTCTCCGTGCTCGGAATCTTCCTGCTCCACAGCGCCACCGACTTCCCGCTTCAAGTGCCGTCGATGACGTTGTTTCTCAGCCTGCTGCTTGGCCTCGGCTATCGCATGGCCCGGCGTTGATCGACGACCTTTTCGATTAGGGCGATATAGTCGTCGCCCAGCCGTCTCACATCGTAGGTCCGCTCCGCATAGGCCCGCCCATCCGCGCCCATCCGTTGGCGTGCGGCCGGATCGTCCAGCAAGCCGACAACCTTGGCGACAAAGCCGGCTTCGTCCTGCGGCGGGACGGCCAGTCCGGCGCCCGAGGCCTCCATCAATTGGGCGACGGCGTTTTCATTCGAGACAGCCAGCACCTGAGCCCGACCAGAGCAGAGATGGCTCAGCACCTTGCTGGGAATCGAGAAGTTGCCGGCGTCCTCTTCCAGCACGGCCAACAGGACGTCCATCGACGCGAACACATTACTGAGCTGATCGAAGGGCTGAAAGGGCAGGACGTTCAGGTTGGGCAAAGCCTTCTCCACCTGCCGCGCTCGCACATAGTCGGCGCCCGGGCCTTCAGAGATCACCAGCACCCGTGCATCGCTTCGCGTGCGCAGCGCCTCCGCCACCGCAACGAGCAGCTCGGGATTGTGCTTGTGTCCCAGTGTGCCGGAATAGAGCACGTTCAGGGTCTGGGAGACGCCCTGGGCGCGGGACCATTCATTGTCCTTATCCCCCACGCCGATGGCCTTGAACGGGGCGCAGACGGGGATCACCACGATGTCGTTGCGGCCTAGCCGCCAGCCGGACAGAATCTCCTGGAAGCGTTCTGCGATGACAATGACGCCATCGGCGCTCCGCAGCAGCGTTCTTTCCAGCCACTTGATTTGTTACTTTTATGTGCTCGCAAAACGCATGCCAAAGCAAAATCAATTGCCTTGGCTGTAGGTTTTGAACAGCGCCTTTTCACGAGGGCGGGCGCCCCGCGATGACCAGCTTGTGGGCGCCGCCGACATTGGCCCGCTGACATGGCCTACGGCGCTTTAAACCCACGCTGGTCGGCCTATGGTGGAGGCTGTCCCCGAGTCCGTCCAGGTTCCCCTCATGCGCCGTTTCGTTCTTACCTGTCTCGCGTCGATCTGTGCGCTGGCCAATGTCCAGCCCGCGGCGGCGGCCGAGGGGTTCGCCAAACACGCCATGGTCGCCGCCGCCAATCCGCTGGCGGTGGCGGCGGGGGTCAAGGTGCTGAAGGCTGGCGGCTCGGCGGCGGACGCCGCGGTGGCGGTCCAGACTGTATTGGGTCTGGTCGAGCCGCAGAGCTCTGGCCTCGGCGGCGGCGCCTTCATGGTCTACTACGACGCCAAGACCCATGCCGTCACCGCCTACGACGGCCGCGAGACGGCGCCCAAGGGCGCGACGCCCGACATGTTCATGGGGCCGAACGGACAGCCGCTGTCCTACTTCACCGCCGTGATGACCGGCCGGTCCACCGGCTCGCCCGGCGCGATCGGCATGCTGGCCTTGGCCCAGCACGATCATGGGCTGCGGCCCTGGAGCACCCTGTTCGGCTCGGCGACCGAGATGGCGCAGAACGGCTTCACCGTTTCGCCCAGGCTGGCGGGCTTTGTCTCTTTTCCGCAAGGCCAGGCGAGGGGCCATGACGCCCTGGCCTATTTCACCAAGCCGGACGGGACCGAGGTCAAGGCCGGCGACCTCTTAAAGAACCCGGCCTATGCCGACACCCTTCGTCTGATCGCCAAGGATGGCGTGCGCGCCTTCTATACCGGCAAGATCGCCGACGACATCGCCGCCCGGGTGCATCAGGACCCGACGCCCGGGACCCTGACCGCCGAGGATATCGCCGCCTATCGGCCCAAGAAGACGTCGGCGCTCTGCCGCCCTTACCGCATCTATACCATCTGCGCGCCGCAGGACCCGTCCGGCGGCTCGGCCCTGCTTGAGGCCATGGGGCTGCTCGAGCGCACAGATATCAACAAACGCGGGCCGACCGATCCGCAGGCCTGGTTCGAGATCGCCCAGGCCAGCCGGCTGATGTACGCCGACCGCGATCGCTACGTCGGTGATCCGGCCTTCGTGTCGGTGCCCACCGAGGGCCTGCTCAGCACGGGCTATCTCGATGCTCGGGCCAAGCTGATCGGCGATGTCGCCGGCCCCACGCCGGCGCCGGGCAATCCGCCAGGCGCGCAGCCGCGCGCGGCGGACACAACGCATGAGCCTGGCGGCACCTCGCACATGGTGATCGTCGACGCCCAGGGGGATGTCCTGTCCATGACCACCAGCGTCGAGAGCCTGTTCGGCTCGGGGCGGATGGTCGACGGCTTCTTCATCAACAACCAGCTCACCGATTTTGCTCATGACCCGAAGGACGCGGACGGCGCCCTGTCGGCCAACGCCGTGGCGCCCGGCAAGCGGCCCCGCTCGGCCATGTCGCCGGTGATTGTGCTCAAGAATGGCCGTTTCTTCGCCGCCCTCGGCTCGCCCGGCGGCCCTGCGATCCTGGCCTATAACGTCAAAGCCCTTGTCGGCGTGCTTGACTGGCGTTTGACCATGCAGCAGGCCTTCGCCCTGCCGAACGTGGTGGCGCACGGTAATCAATATAGCGCCGAGACGGATCTGCTTGGCCCGGCGGTTACTGCCGCGCTTACGGCCCGTGGCATGAATTTCAGCACCGGCTTCGGCGAGAACTCCGGCCTGCATGGGATCAAGGCCGTGCCCGGCGGCTGGGAGGGCGGCGCCGACCCCCGCCGCGAAGGCGTCGCCGAGGGCTTCTAAACCCCCAGGCTAAACCCACACGCGACCTTGCCGCCCGTCGCCCGTCTTCCTAACTGTGCTTTACCCATTCACCGCTGTGAAAGCCCCACCCATGAAGTCCTACGTCGCCACCGCCGCCGCCCTCGGCGCCGTCCTCATCGCCGGCTCCGCGTTCGCCCAGGCGACCCAGGATCCCAAGGCCGTCCAAGGCGGAACCTATGCGGTCGAGCCCTACCACACCCGGGTTCAGTTCAGCGTCACCCACTTCGGCTTCACCAGCTACTGGGGCGACGTCACCGGCGTCAGCGGCAGCCTTGTGCTGGACCCCAAGGATAGCGGCGCCGACCAGGTGTCGGTGTCGATCCCGGTCTCGTCGGTGTCCACCACCAACACCAAGCTGGATGAAGAGCTGAAAAGCCCGATGTTCCTCGACGGGACCACCTATCCGACCATCACCTTCGTCTCCAAGTCGATCAAGAAGACGGGGCCCACGACGGCCCTGGTCACCGGCGACCTGACCCTGCACGGCGTGACCAAGCCGGTGACCCTCGTCGCCAAGTTCAACGCCAGCGGCGCCAACCCGATGTCGAAGAAATACACCGTCGGCTTCGACGCCCACGGCAAGATCAACCGCAGCGACTTCGGCGTGAAGACCTATGTGCCGGTGGTGAGCGACCAGGTCGACATCACCATCAGCGCCGCGTTTGAGAAGACGGCCGGCTAAGTCACGAAGTCGGGGGCCGATCAGGGGCAAGCCACTGATCGGTTCCGATCTGACGGGCAGTTTCATCGAAGGCGCTGTTGCGCTGGCGTGGTTCGGCCTGACGGCCGCGGCTTACAAGAGATGGGGAAACCGAGGCCTGCTCGGTATCCCTATTGGGCTTGCTGTCGTGGTCGCACTTTGGGTCTCAGCCTTGAGCGCGGCGTGTGGCCGAGGTGGCGGCTGCGTCTAGTCCGGATTAGCGAACGGCGCGGCCGCTTCGGCGCCCGCCAGGCGATCCAGGTTCCCGATCAGTCGCTTGATCATGCCGACAAACTGCGTGGCCTCCTCATCGCTGAAGCCGCTCAGCGCGTCTTGATTGCCACGCAGCAAGACCGCGATCGCGTCCGGAAGGCGCGCTTGCGCAGTCTCCGTCAGGACGATGCGACTGCTGCGCCGATCGGTGGGGTCCGGGCTGCGTGTGATCAGCCCGTCCCGCTCCATACGGGCGAGCATCTGGGCCATGGGTGGCTGCTCGGTCTTGGCGAAGCGGGCGAGATCGCGCTGGGTGCTGGCCTCGCCATCCTGAAGCGCGACCAGGACCGGCAGGTGGCCGACACCGAAGCCCAGCGGCTTCAGACGCGCCTCGCTCAGGCGGGCGAAGCCTCGCGCCGCGAGGCTGATCAAATGTCCAGGCGTCGAGAGCACATCCGGGTTCATCGTCGCACGCCTTCGCATCCAGCCCTGTTGAATTACATATGCACATATGTATATCGGGTGAGGGCGCGATTGAACAGCGGCGCCGCAACCCTCAGGAGGCGACCGATGACCGATGATGTCCAAAGGCTCAAGCACATCTACGACTGCTTCAACGCGCGGGACATCGATGGCGTCTTGGCCGAGCTAGCCGATGACGTCGCCTGGGCCAATGGCATGGAGGGCGGCCACGTTCATGGCCACGAGGCCGTGCGCGCCTATTGGACCCGCCAGTGGGCCATCGTCAGCCCGCGCGTCGAACCCGTGGCCTTTCACCAGGCCGCGGACGGCGTCATCGTCGCCGAGGTTCGCCAGACTATCCACGACCTGGACGGCAAGCCACTTAAGGGTCAGGCCCACGGGCTGATGGACAAGACGGTCGGGCACCTCTTCCATCTCAGAGACGGTAAGGTGATGCGCTTCGATATCGAGGACAGCTGACTAGCTATTGGAGCACAGGCTTTGCAGTGGCAATTCCTCCCCCGATGGGGCGCACGTTGGCGTCACCGACTACTTGCCCTCTCAGTCGGCTTTGCCGACGGGCTCCCCCAGTGGGTGAGCAACTAGCAAACTGCAGCAATTCTATTCCATCGCATCCCACAGCGCGCCCACCCGCTCGCGGATCGCCAGCGCCTCGCGCCAGCGGTCGGAGAGTTCCAGTCCGTCCGGGCCGGTGATGGCGTAGGGCGGGGGGCCGAGTTCGCACAGGAAGGTCGCCACGGCGTCCGCCCCCGCCCTGGCTCGCCAGGCGCGAAGGCCCTGATTCCACCAGCCGAAATAACGCTCCACCCAGGGCTGATGCTGGGGGAAATCGATCTGCACCTGGACCTGCTCGTTCGATGAGATCCGGCCCTGGAACGCGACCGACCTCTTAAGCACCTGGGTGATCATTCCTTGGCTGTCGGCGTCCAAATCCACCGGGAACTCCCGATCGACGATGAAATGGCTGAGGTCGGCGCATAGGGCCAGGTCAGGGATGGCCTCCAGCATCGACAGGGTCGGATAAAGGTCATTGAGCAGGCCGTGGCGATGGGTTTCGAACAGCAGCGGCAGTCCGGCGCTGTCGGCGATGTCGATCCACCGCTTGGCGACCTCGATCATATCCTCCAGCGTGCGCGGCATGACCTGGCCGATCACGCTGAGGAAGGGCGAGCCGAAGTCCTTGGCCATGGCCAGCATGAAGCGGAGTTCGTCGTCGGACTTTGGAAACCCGTTGAACAGGCAGGCCAGGCCGTGGCGTTCGAGCAGCGGCCGCGCCGCTTCGGCGAGCGGAACGTCGCTCATGGCCAGGTCCAGGCCCACGCCGTGGAAGCCCGCCCCGGCGATCATGGTGATGTTTTCTTCCAGCGATCGCTCGGCCACGCCAGGCTGGCGCAGCTCCATCGCCCATAGCGATTGATAGAATGCGATTCGTTGCATCTCAGGTGTTCGCCGCGCTTGGCGCCGCGTTCGGCAGGTTCAGCTCGAACGCCGTCCCGTCCGGTCCGGTGTCGGCGAGCACTAGATCGCCTCCATGGCCCTGGGCCAGCTCGCGGGAGATGGCCAGGCCCAGGCCCGCGCCACCAGGCCGGGTGGTGCCCGAGAAGGGCTGGAACAGCCGCTCTCTCACCCGTTCGGGCACGCCGGGGCCATTGTCGGCGATCCGGATCAGGCTGTCGGCCTCGCGTCGCTCGAAACTGACTTCGATCTTGCCGAGGCCATCGCCGCCGGGCCTGGAGACGATGGCTTCGCGGGCATTGCGCAGCAGGTTGACCAGGATGCGGTTCAGCTGTTCCGGGTCGGCCAGGACCCGCACCCGCGCGCCGACCTTGGAGACCAGCCGCACGCCGTTGGGGGTCAGGCCCGCATCCTCGCCCGCCTCTGTCACCGCTTCCGCCAGCGGCACCTGCGCCAGGCTCGGCGCCGCCTCCTCGCTGCGGCCATAGGCCAGCACGTTCGAGGCCAGCCGGATCGCCCGGTCCAGCGCCCGCTCCAGCCGGGGCAGGGCCTGGGCCACCTTGGGGTCGCCGGATTGGGCCAGCCGCTCCGAGGCGATCTGGGCGCTGGTCAGCATGTTGCGCAGGTCGTGGTTGATCTTGGCCACCGCCTCGCCCAGCGCCGCCAGCCTGGCTCTGGAGTTCAGGGCCGCGCGCAGGTCGGCCTGCATGCGATCCAGCTCCACCTCGGCGCGGCCGATCTCGTCGCGCCGGCCAGACAGGCGAGGGCGCGCCAGGGCGTCGTCCGGATCGACTCGGAACCGCTCCATCGACTGGGTGATCCGCTGCATCGGCCGCACAAACAGGGCGTTGAGCAGCAGATAGATCAGGCCGCCCACGACCGCCGCGACGATCACGGCGATGGCTGAAATCCGCAGCAGATAGGCCAGCAGCGCTTTTTGCAGCCTCACGTCCGTGGTGACGATCTCGATGAAGTCACCGTGGGTGAACCTGGGCTTGGCGACCACCCGCACCAGCCGGTCCTTGCTGCTGAACAAGGTTTCGAACGGCGCCGTCACCAGGTCGGGGGAAAAGCCGTTGCGCAGATCGACCAGATAGGGCGTGCGCGGGAAGCGGGGCGGCGCCAGCACCAGGCGGCGGACGCCCTCGCTCTGCACGGCGATCGACAGCACGTCCGCCCCGTTGAGCAGCTGGTTGGTGAGCCGGTCGCTGACCACCTGGTTGGGCGAGGCGTCCACGGCCAGGGACGCGGTCTCGGCCAGGCGGATGCGGTCTTCGAGCCAGTTGGCCTCGAACTGCGCCAGCGACCAGGGCAGCGCCAGAATGCCGCCGACGCTGACAATCAGGACGGTAAGAACCAAAAGGCGCGACGACAGACCGCCGGGCCAGAACAGGCGGCGGGCATAGGGGCGCACATCCGGCTCGCCGCCGCCGTGCCCGAACGGCCGCCGGGTACCTTCAGGCGCGGAATCGTCAGCGTCCGCCATGATCTCCCGTTACTTCACCGGACGCGGTTGAGCAACGCGGTGCGGCGCCGGTTCAGGATGAGCGCGCACGCCGAAAACGTCGATAGAGGATCGGACCGAGCGACAGAATCGCCAGGCCCGCCAGCGGCAGCAGGAAGCGCGGCTCAAGGATGATGTGTGGATCGAACCGGCCACCCTTCGCGAACACGGCGTTCAGGCCCGAGCCCAGGCCCGCGAAGATCAGCGACACCGGCAGGATTCCCAGGAAGCTGGCCAGGACGTAAACGCCGAGCGGAATGTCGATCAGTCCCAGCGCCAGGTTGATCAGCCAGAACGGCGCGACCGGCAGAAGGCGCAGGAAGATGATGTAGGAGAAGGCGTCCCGTCGCAGGCCTTCTTCCAGCCGCGCGGCGGTGGGCCCGGCGCGGTCACGAATGAAATCTCCCGCCGCGGTCCGACAGATCAGGAAGATGACGGTCGCGCCGACCGTACAGCTGACCGTGGCCGCGAGCCCGCCAATCCACGGCCCGAACAGAAGGCCGCCGGTTAGGGTCATCACCAGAGCCGCTGGCAACGAGAGGGCGACGATCGCCGTATAGACGCCGATATAGATGCCGAGCCCCGCCCAGGGATGGGCATGGACCATGGCCTCCATCGCTTCGCGCCGATGCGCCAGCTCATGCAGGGTCAGATGTTTGGTCACCCCGCTGGCGAAGGCCACGACGATGGCCGCCAGCACCAGCAGGGCGGGACCAAACCGTCGGGCCAGTCGCCAGGCGTTCATGACGCCGCCGAAGCCTCAGCGATGGTCGTAAAGCCGTCGGCGCGCAGGCGGCTGGAAAGATCGCGTTTGATGCGGACCACCAGGGCCGGCCCCTCGTAGATCATCGCCGTATAGAGCTGCACCGCGCTCGCCCCGGCGCGGATCTTGGCGTAGGCGTCGGCGCCTGAGGCGATGCCGCCGACGCCGATCAGGGCGATCCGGCCGCGCGCCGCTTCCCGGAACTGTCCGAGCACATGGGTCGACAGATCCATCAACGGCGCCCCGGACAGGCCGCCGGTCTCCGTGGCGTGCGACGAGGCGAGGCTCGCGGGGCGCGAAAGGGTGGTGTTGCCCACGATCAGGGCGTCGAGACCATTGGCGATCGACGTCTCGGTGATCTGTTCGATCTCCGCTGTCTTCAGATCCGGCGCGACCTTCAGGAACACCGGCCGCCGGCCGCCTTGCCGCTCCAGAGCCGCCCGCGTCTCCGCGATCCGGCCGAGCAGCTCCTGTAGCGCATCGCCGCTTTGCAGATCGCGCAGGCCGGGCGTGTTGGGCGAGGAGATGTTGGCGGTGAAATAGTCCGCCAACGGCCACAGCCGCATAAGGCCTGTTTGATAGTCACCGATCCGGTCGGTCGTATCCTTGTTGGCCCCGACATTGGCGCCCACCACCCCGCGCCTGGGTCGGGCGGCGAGGCGGGCGGCATAGGCCTCCAGGCCGGCATTGTTAAAGCCCAGCCGGTTGATCACGGCGCGGTCTTCACTCAGGCGAAACAGGCGCGGCGTGGGATTACCCGATTGGGCGAGGGGCGTGACGGTGCCGCACTCAACGAAGCCGAAGCCTGTGGCCAGCATGGCGTCCGGGGTTTCGGCGTTCTTGTCGAAGCCGGCGGCCAGGCCGATTGGATTGGGTAGGCGCAAGCCGGCCAGCTCTACCGCCAGATCGGGCGTGGGCGTCTGCGGCGCCCTGGGGCCGAGGCCGGCCTTAAGGGCGGCGATGGTCAGCCGGTGCGCCGCCTCGGGGTCCAGCCGCCGCAGCGCCCGCGTCGCTAGGCTGTGGGCCAAGCTCATGGCGTCAGATCGCCCACATCCGGCGCGCCATCGGTCCCTAAGGCCAATGCTCGCACAAACACGGCCGCCGACACGGGCAGGGGTGCGTAAAGGTGCGGGAAGAGGTCGCCGCCACGCGAAGGCTCCCAGCGCAGCGCGGCGCCGAGACCATCCGCCTCCACGGCGACAAGCACCAGATTCTCCTGGCCACCGAAATACCGCCGCGCCGTCTCCGCGGCCTGCGGGGCTGACGAAAAATGAATGAAGCCGTCGGCCAGATCGAGCTCAGATCCCTTGAACACGCCTTCGGCCATGGCGGCGTTCCAGGCGGGGCGATCGAGCAGCTTGTAGATCAAGCTCACAGAATGCCGCCGCCATGATCGCGGGGGACCATCATCCGCTCCAGGCGCCAGCCGCCGTCGCTGGTCTTGGCGAACACCGCCGCCGCCGCGGTGGGGAAGGAATCCAACATCCCCTCGTCGTCGATCGCATCGGTTCCGGCGCAAGCGATCGCCATCTCGTGCAGGCCGGGATTATGGCCGACGATCATCAGGCAGCTGGCCGTGTCGCCGGTGGCGTCCACGGTGTGGGTCAGGTGGTCCCGCGACGCCAGATAGAGTCCGCGGGAAAACTCGACCCTGGCGCCAGGGAAGGCCCGCCCGGCTTCCTCCCAGGTCTCGCAGGCGCGCCGCGCGGACGACACCATGACCAGGTCAGGCGAAAAGCCCGCGTCGGCCAGCACGCGGCCCATCAGGGCGGCGTCGCGCCGTCCCCGGTCCGTCAGCCCACGCTCCAGATCGCCACCCAGGGCCGAGACCGAATCGGCCTTGCCGTGGCGCAGCAGAATCAGCCGTTGCATTCCATCTCCTGGCGCACTCCTCGTGCCATCTTGTGCCTGAAGGCGGCGTGGGAAGGAAGCGGCGGTTGACCAGGACTGTTGACAGGGGCGAGGCATGGCGGTCCAAGGCGCTGATGAGCCGCGATGTGGGTCCATTGCCATCGGTCGGATCGGACGGCGGCCTGATGCGCTTTGGTCCGGACCAGTCCCTGCGCCTGGATTCCCGGGCGCGGTTGGGCGGGCTTGAGATCGCCTACCGCACCTATGGGCAGCTGAACGCCGATCGCTCCAACGCCGTTCTGGTCTGTCACGCCCTCACGGGCGACCAGCATTGCGCGGGCGAACATCCCACGACCGGCAGACCAGGATGGTGGAACCAGGTGGTCGGACGCGGCCTGCCGCTCGACCCGGACAAGCTGTTCATCATCTGCTCCAACGTCATCGGCGGCTGCATGGGCTCGACCGGGCCGGCGTCGATCAACCCTGATACGGGCAAGGTCTACGGCCTGAACTTCCCGGTGATCACCATCGCCGACATGGTTCGCGCTCAGGCGATGCTGGTGGACGCCCTGGGCATCGAGACCCTGTTCGCGGTGGTCGGCGGCTCCATGGGCGGGATGCAGGTGCTGCAGTGGGCCGCGGACTATCCAGAGCGGATGTTCTCGGCCGTCTGTATCGCCAGCGCTCCGCGCCACTCGGCCCAGAACATCGCCTTCCACGAGGTCGGTCGCCAGGCGATCATGGCCGATCCGGACTGGCGCGCCGGGGCCTATGCCGACCAGGGCGCACGGCCGGAAAAGGGATTGGCCGTCGCGCGGATGGGCGCCCACATTACCTATCTCTCGGAATCGGCCCTACAGCGGAAGTTTGGCCGGGAGCTGCAGCGGGACGGCCTGTCCTGGGGCTTCGACGCCGACTTTCAGGTCGAAAGCTATCTGCGCCATCAGGGCGCGGCCTTTGTCGACCGGTTCGACGCCAACAGTTATCTCTACATCACCCGGGCGCTGGACTATTTCGACTTGGCCCAAGGCCACGGCGGGGTGCTGGCCAACGCCTTTGCTCAGGCGCGGGACGTGCGCTTCTGCGTGCTGTCCTTCACCTCGGACTGGCTCTATCCGACCCCGGAGAGCCGCACGATCGTCAAGGCGTTGAACGCGGCGGCGGCGCGGGTGAGCTTCGTCGAGATCGAGACCGACAAGGGGCACGACGCCTTCTTCCTGGATGAGCCGGTGTTCCACGGCGCCTTGCGCGGCTTTCTAGACTCCGCGGCGGCGGCAAGGGGCCTGTGATGGCGGTGACCTCCCGCGAGGACTTCCGCGAAATTCTGCGCCTTGTCCGCCCCGGCTCGCGGGTGCTGGAGATCGGCTGCGGCGAGGGCGGCCTGTTGGAGCTGCTAGCCAGCGAGAAGGGGGTCGATGGCCGAGGTCTGGAGATCAGCGCCGCCGGCGTGTCCGCCTGCCTGGCGCGGGGCCTTGCGGTGGTGCAGGGCGACGCCGACGGCGATCTCGCGGACTACCCGGCGGACGCCTTTGACTACGCCATCCTGTCCCAGACCCTGCAGCAGATGCGCGATCCGCGCCGCGTGTTGACCGAACTGTTGCGCATCGCCGAGCGGGCGATCGTCTCGGTGCCGAACTTCGGCCATTGGCGTGTGCGCTGGTCGTTGCTTGCCCACGGACGCATGCCGGTGACGCGCGACCTGCCCGATCCTTGGTGGTCCACCGCCAACATCCACCTGTGCACCCTGCGCGACTTCACAGACCTGTGCGCGGACCTTGGCGTGCGGATCGAGGCGTCGGCGGCGCTGACGCAAGGTCGCCCGGCCCGGCAGATGGAGCCTTCGCGGCTCATGGAGAATTTGCGGGCCGAGCAGGCCTTATTCCTGCTCAGCCGCCCGGGCCAGCGGACGGCCGATCCGAGATCCGCCGTGGCTGTGGACGATCTGTTCGATCGGTAGCGCTTTAATTCCTCCCCAGTGGTGGAGGGGCCTCATTGCTACGCCGGCAACGACGAATCGCCCCCTCAGTCGGCTGCGCCGACTGGCTCCCCCGGCGGGGAGCAATTTGGGACCGCCGCGCCGTCTTGACTAGAACAGGAAACGGGCCAGGGCGCGGGCGTCGTAGCTTTGGAAGTTGCCGTGATATTCGCCGCCAGCGTCGGCGGTGAAGTCGGCGAACTGGCCGCCGGCGCGCAGGCCAAGCCGGGCCAGCAGGCCGCCCTTGTCCTGGAAGTTGGCGTTCAGGGTGAAGTTGTCGCCGCCCATGAAGTGGGCTGTGGTGGCGCCCGGTCCGCCATAGACCACGCCGCGCCAGCCGATCATCAGCTCCGGCCGATACTTGATCGCATCGCCGAAGGTGGCGCCCAGCACCAGATCGACCTGGGCCGAGGCCTGTTGGCTGGTGCGCGGCGCAACGGTCAGGTCGAAGGCCGAGCCGCCGCCATGTTCGGTGTAGCCTTCTTCAAACAGGGCGATGTAGTCGGCGGAAACCTCGGGCCGCAGATAGAAGCGGCCGAATTCGATGGGCGCGTTCAACCCGACTTGGCCGGAGATCAGCCCGCCGCCCCATTGCGCGGCGGCGGTCCGCTGCACGGTCGCGGTGGTCGCGGGCACATCCGGGTTGCTGACCGACGCCGGGTTCGGCCCGGTGTCGAGGAATTGGCGTTGGCTGTCGAACCAGGCGTAGCCGCCATCCAGGCTGGCGTTGGCGTTGATGCCGCTGCCGCTCGAACGCCAGTAGACGCCCGCTTCCAGCAGCGAGCCGGCCATGTGGCCGTAGGAGTCCTGGCCCGCGTCGGCCACTTCGGTGCTCAGGAAGGCGCCGGACACGCCCACGACGCCCGAGCCATGCGCCTCTTCGACGCCAGCCGACACGCCGAAGCCCCCGGCGTCGTAGCCGGCGCTGTCAGAGTCGCCCTGATGGGTCAGAAAGCCGATTTCCTGCACCCAGCCGCGGGTCTGGTCGGTTTCCAGCTTCAGCGGATCGGTTTCCTGTTCGCGGATGATGGCGCGCTGGCCGATGGCCAAGCTCTCGAACGGACCGCCGGCGAAGTCAGGCAGGAATTGGTCGTAGGCCTTCTTGAAAGTCCCTTCGGCGCTCTTGCTCAACAGGTCCGCCTCGACGTCGGCGTCGGTGACGAAGGCGTTGTAGATGGCGTTATAGGCGGCGGCCTGGTTGCCGTTCAGGTTCAGCTGGGCGGCCGTGGCGCGGGTGACGTCCAGCGTCAGCGCATCGGCCTGATAGGCGGTGTCGGTGGTGATGTGGTAGAGATAGGGGGTCTGGCCGAGCGTGAAATTACCCAGCTGCGACGCATTGGCGGCGTTGGACACGATGACGACGAAGTGGTCGGGGTTCGTGAGGCTCGCCCCGGGAATCGCCGACAGAAGGTTCAGGCCGATCTTGGCGCCGCTGGCGACCGTCAGCGTGCCGGCCGACACGTTGAGCTGGGTGTTCTTCAGCGACTCGGCGCCGCTCGGGTCGGCCGAAACGATCAGTTCGCCCGTGGAGCCCACGCTCAGGCTCGGCGTTGTGATCGCCGTGTAGGTGGGCGTGCTGCCAGCGCCAACAGTGTTGGTGACATTGGTGATGTCGAGCGTGCCGCTGGCCACATTAACCGCAAGCGTGCCACCCGTGCCGACCGTCACGGCGCCCTTCATGATGGCGTCGCCGGAGATGTTGATCGCGTTGCCGGCAGATGACGTGAAATTGCTTCCAAGGTTGCCGAAGTTCGTGTCGCCCGTGATGGAGCCTGACGCCAGATTGATCGTCGCCGCGCCAGAACCGAAGCTTATGTTGCCGGTGATCGTCGGCGAGGTGGTGGTGGTGGTGGTGGTCGTCCCACTGGTCGTAGTAGTGGTGAGGGCCGCCTGGTTGAGCGTCACCGGAGAGGTGTTGTTCAGGTAGATGGCGTAGGCGGACCCGGTGACGACGTCGCTGGGGCTGGCCGTCGTGAAGCCCGCCGAAATGGTGTTGTTGTTGTTGATCGTCGAAATGGAGTTGCCGGTATCATAGATGGCGTAAGCCGTGCCGGCGGTGCCGCCCTGCGCGACCTCGACGTTGTTGCTGAGGATGTCCGTCGCGCCGATCGCCGCGGTGATGGATCCGTTGTTGGTGATGGTCATCCCGGTCGCGGCGCCATCGATCTCGATTGCGGTGACGGTGGGGGCGCCAGTGGTCCGATTGGTCAGCGAGCTTGCCGCGATCGACCCGTTAACATCGATGTTCGGGACCGTGGCGCCTGAGCCGACGTAGAAGGCGGTGGCGCTGCCGTTGCCGTTCGTTCCGTCGGTCGAGGTGGTCGGGATGGCGGTGGCGCTGCTGGCGTAGGCTACGGCCGCGACCGTACCCGTTATATCGATGCCGCCCGCGATGTTGACGGTCTGGCTAAACCCGCCGATCCGTATGCCGTTCGCATTGATGTTGTCGTAGAGGCCTTGGCCGCTCACCGAGCCGCCGATGATGACGCTATCGGTGGTGCCGGTCAGCGGCGTTCCGGAGATGGCCGTGGCGTTGGTGTTGTTGCCAATCACCAGAGCCGGGGCGTCGCCATAGGACAGCAGTGATCCGGCGCTGACCGCGCTGGTCGCGGCGGTCGTACTGGTGGCGGCGACGGCTGCGACGGCCGCGGCGATGTTGAGTCCGCCCCCGACCGTGCCGCCGACCTCCATGGCCGGGCCGCCCTGCATGACTTCCGAGGGAGTCTCTTCGATGAGCGCGATATTGCCCAGGCCGTAGGTGGTTCGCGGCGTGGTGTTGCGATAGCCGCTGGCGGTGATCGTGCCCGTGACCGAGATGCCGCCGGTGGCCCCATTGTTGATGGCCACGCCGACCGCGCCGCCGCCGGCGGCGCTGACCGTGCCGCCGATCGAAATGGCGCCGTTGACCGGGGCGGTTGTCAGAACACCATAGCTGACGTCGCCGTTGTTCAGGAAGAAGCCAGCGCCGTTGGCGGTGGTGGCGAGGTTGCCGCCCGTGACCGAAATGGTCCCGTTGATCACGATGTCGCCGGTCACATTGGTCAACACCGCGATGCCGACGGAATTCTCGCCCACCACGGTGACGGTGCTGGCGTTATAGATCGCGGTGACCGCGCCGCTGTTGTTGGTCGTGTCGGCCACGCCGGTGAAGGTCCCGGCGCCGTCGATCAGGATGCCGGCCCGATAGGCGCCCGACGCATATTCACCCTTCACGCCGTTCTCGGTGTCGGTCACGCCATCGCTGTTGGAGTCCGAAGACGTATCGGTCTCGGTGATGCTGATGCTGCCGGTGTTGGTGATCTCGCCGGTGTTGCCGCCGAGGGCGTGGATGCCGGAGACGTAGGCGGTGGGTCCCGTGCCGCTCAGCCCGGTCGAAGACAAGGCGCCCGCGACGCTGGCGCTGTTGCTGCTGTTGATGGTTATGGCCGCGGCGGGGACGGTGGCGCCGCTGGGCAGGGTGATCGAGCCGCCGGACGAGATGGTTATATCGCCGCCAACGCCTGACGTCGTGATCGGCGTGGTCGACGCGCCGGTTACGGTCTTCTGGGCATAGGCCATCGTAGAGGCGAACGCGAGCGGCGCCACGGCGGCGGCGACCCAAACGTATTTCATCAAGCCAATCCCCTCGGCGACACTCGCGGCACTCTACACAAGCTGCGCGGACCGATCACTCTTTCGATCGGGAAAATGTCAGCTTCATGTCGACACTGTTTCACCTCGCCGTGCGAGGCAAGCGTGTCCTTAGAGCGCGATGACCTTGAGGGGAAGCGTGTATCGCTGGCCATCGCGCCCTAAGGCACGGAACAGAAGCGCATTTTCGCCACGGAGGGTGGCTGAATACGCCCTAGGCGAGAATTAGCCCGCGATCGCCATCGCGTCCCGTTCGCCGGTGCGGATGCGCAGGGCGGATTCGAGATCGCTAACGAACACCTTGCCGTCGCCGATCTTGCCGGTGTTGGCGGCTTGAACGATGGCTTCCACCACCTTGGAGACCAGGTCGGTCGACACGGCTATTTCCACCTTAACCTTCGGCAGCAGCTTCACTTCGTATTCGGCGCCCCGATAGACTTCGGTCTTGCCCTTTTGACGGCCATAGCCGCGGACTTCGGTGACGGTCAGGCCCGAAGCGCCGGCTTCGGTCGCGGCTTCGACAACGGCGTCGAGGCGGCTGGGTTTCACAACGGCGGTGATCAACTTCATGGCGTGTTCCTCCTTATTGTTCACGGGAGGATACATAGGCGTATGAATCTAGAAGGCAATTTGTTTACAATGTAAATAATGATATTTACGGCGTAAATAACGAATTTACTGCCCATTAGCGATCTTTTTGCTGCGAGCATTGGAAATGGGCTGCAGCGCGCCCGGCGCAAATACCCGCACCGGCATGCGCCGGCCCTTCGGCTTGACGGCGAAGGTCTGTTTGACCGCTTCCAGCAGGATCAGGCCGGAAAGGCCTGGCCAAAGGCGAGCGCCGATCTGCTCGAAGCTGTCGCCCCAGCGGGCGGTCCACTGCAATGGCGGCGCAAAAAGAGCGCGCGACCAGGCCACAGGTTCCAGCTCGGCCTCCCGCACCAGCGCCTCCAGCTGTCGGCGGGTGAAGGGCTGGCCATGGCCGAAGGGCGTCGCTTCGACATTTGACCAGACGCCGCGACGGTTGGCCGCGGCCAGGATCACCCGTCCCGACGGCGCCAACACCCGCCAGACCTCGCGCAAGACGGCCAGGGGATCGTCCGCCTCTTCCAGAGCGTGAATCACCAGGATCCGGTCGAACATGGCGTTGGGGAACGGCAGGGAGCGTTCGTTGACCAAAAGGGCCGAGACGGGGCCGTCGGCGGGCCAGATCTCGACGCCCTGGGCGGCGGGCATGGCCGACACGACGCGCCGGGCCGCGGCGCGGAAGCCGCCCAGATAGGGCGTGGCGTAACCCAGCCCGAGCACATCCAGCGCGCCGGCGCCGTCCCAGGCCTCGTCGACCCGTTTGCCGATCACCGATCGCGCGGCGCGGCCAAGAGGGCTTGCGTAAAATTCCCGAAGTTCCAGAACGTCGCGGCGCATGACCTGCCAATGCGTTAGGGTGAGGGCGCCCTAGACTACGCCTGCTCGCGCCAGGATCGAAATCGGAGACCGAGATGCCGCTGACCGTTCGCCAATTCCCCTGTCTTTCGGACAACTATGGCTTCCTGGTGCGCGACGAGGCGACCGGCAAGACCGCCTGTATCGACACGCCCGACGCCAGCGTGATCCTGAAGGAGCTGGAGGTGCTCGGCTGGTCCCTGGACCTGATCCTCAACACTCACTGGCATGCGGATCACGCTGGCGGCAATGCGGAGATCAAGGCGGCGACGGGGGCGACCGTGATCGGCCCGTCGGAGGTGGAGCGGCTCTCGCCCCTGGACCGCAAGGTCGTCGATGGCGACATCGTCGAACTGGGCGAGACGCGGCTGCGGGTGATCGACACCGGCGGCCATACGCTGGGCCACATCACCTATTTCGATCCCGCCGACCAGATCGCCTTTGTCGGCGACACCCTGTTCGCCCTGGGCTGCGGGCGCCTGTTCGAGGGCACGCCCGAGCAGATGTGGGCCAGCCTGTCGCGCCTGGCGGCCCTGCCGGACGAAACCGCCGTCTATTGCGCCCACGAATATACCGCCTCCAACGCCCGCTTCGCCCTATCTGTGGATGACGGCCCGGCGCTGAAGGCTCGCGCGGCGGAGGTGTTCGCCGCCCGCGAACGCGGCGAGCCGACCGTGCCCACCACTATCGCCCGCGAAAAGGCCACCAATCCCTTCCTGCTCGCCGGCGACGCCAAGCGCTTCGCCGAGGTGCGGGCGGCGAAGGACGTGTTCAAGGGTTGAGGTTGAAGCGCGGCGACTACTAATTCCTCCCCCGATGGGGGAGGGGGACCTCGAAGCGGTGGAGGGGGCCTCGCCGCTACGCTGGCGATGGGTGTGTGATACCTGCCCCCTCAGTCGGCTTCGCCGACGGGCTCCCCCAGCGGGGGAGCAATTGTTTGCCCCTACCGGTTCATCACCACGTCGATCAGGCGCGAAGAGGGCCGGCCGGCGACACCCTTGGCCGGGGCGACGGTGATCTGCAGGACGCCGTCATTGAGCTTTGCCGACGACGTGCGGCCGGGTTCGAACACCACTCGGTTCAGCTTCAGGCCCTCCCGCGTCTTCTTGTCCAGACTGGCGATGGCTTCGGCGGTCACCCCAGCGGCGTCAGCGACCAGAAAGGCGGACTCGGGCGTCACGTCTGGGGCATCGAACACCACCAGCCTTTGCAGGGCGCGGGAGGTTCGGGCGCTGGCCTGGGCCATATGCTGCAGCAGGGCCGCGGGCGACAGAATGGCGGGCGGCCGGATCGGTGGGGCTTCGCCCTGCAAGGCCACCGCCGTGCCTCCGGGGCTTTCCACCGTGAACAGGGTCAAGCCGCCGAGCCGGGACGCGCGCAGCATCGGCTCGCCCAGGTCATTCTTATAGATGGTGTCGCCGCGCGGCCCGGGCTCCGGCCGTAGCACCCAGATTTCGTTGCTGGAGGCGAACCGGAGCAGCGGCGGCGAGGCCGTGCGGTCGAAGATGAAGCCCACGCCGCCATCCGGCGCGTACAGCGCGACCGGTGGGTAAGTCGGTTCGACCTGCTGGGAGCGGTGGCGTCCTCCCTGAAGCAGTTCGCGCAGGCTTAAGGGCCCGGCTTTCGCCTCAGGGGTCATGAACGCCGCGGCCAACCCGCAGACGACAAGCAGGCCGAGCGGACTGGATCGTCTCATATCAAAGCGGATGCGCTAGGACTGGGGCGCTTTTTGGACACGGCGAAGGCCATACGAAAGCGGCGCTCTAGGATCCAGTACGTCAGGCGGCCATATACTGACCGCCGTTCACGGTCAGGGTGGCGCCAGTGACGAAGCCTGCGTCCTCGCGCGCCAGGAAGGCGACGCAGGCGGCGATCTCGGCCGCGGTGCCCAGCCGGCCAACCGGAATTCCGGCGACGATGCTCTTCATCACCTCGGGCGACACAGCCTGCACCATCTCGGTGTCGATATAGCCGGGCGAGACCGCATTGACGGTGATGCCCTTGCGCGCGGTCTCCTGCGCCAGGGCCTTGGTGAAGCCAATGACGCCAGCCTTTGCCGCCGAATAGTTGGTCTGGCCCATCTGGCCCTTCTGGCCGTTGATGGAGGAGACATTGATGATCCGGCCGTAGTTGCGCTCGCGCATGCCGTCGATCACCTGCCGGCTCATGTTGAAGATCGAGGCGAGGTTGACGAAGATCACCTCGTTCCACTGCTGCGGGGTCATCTTGTGCAGCATGGCGTCGCGGGTGATGCCGGCGTTGTTGACCAGGACATCGATGGGGCCGAGCTCGGCCTCGACGTCCTTCACCGCCTTTTCGCAGTCGCCGAATTCGCCGACGTTGCCCTTGACGATCATCACGCCGAGTTTGCTGGCGCAGCTCTTGGCCGCCGCTTCGTTGCCCGCATAGCCCACCGCGACCTTGAAGCCATCCGACTTAAGCCGCTCGGCGATCGCCAGGCCAATGCCGCGCGTTCCGCCAGTGACCATTGCGACACGAGCCATCGTTTCCTCACCCTTGTTCTCAGGCGCTTCCTTCAGCGAGCGCCGACTTCATATGGACCGAGTTTTTCGGCCACGACAAGGAAGCGCGAGAGGGTCGGGATGATCAATCCCACTTGATGCACATGTCACATTTCATTCCTCCCCTGTTGGGGGAGGCAGCCGTGCGTAGCGCGGCTGAGGGGGCGAGCATCAACCGGCTAACGCCGACGTAGCGGCAAGGCCCCCTCCACCATCCTCCGGATGGTCCCCCTCCCCCATCGGGGGAGGAATGAGGGCTCAATCCGGCCGCTCCACGCACATGGCCACGCCCATGCCGCCGCCGACGCAGAGGGTGGCGAGGCCCTTCTTGGCGTCGCGCTTTTCCATCTCGTAGAGCAGGGTGGTCAGGATGCGCGCGCCGGAGGCGCCGATGGGGTGGCCGATGGCGATGGCGCCGCCGTTGACGTTGACCTTGGACACATCGAAACCAAGTTCGCGCACGACGCAGAGCGACTGGGCGGCGAAGGCCTCATTGGATTCAATCAGGTCGAGATCGGAGGCCTTCCAGCCGGCTTTTTCCAGCGCCTTCTTGGTGGCGGGGATCGGCCCGGTGCCCATGATTTCAGGCTCGACGCCGGCGTGGGCCCAGGAGGCGATCAGGGCCAGCGGCTTGATGCCCCGCGCCTTGGCCTCGTCCTCGCTCATCAGCACCAGGGCCGCGGCGCCGTCGTTCAGACCCGAGGCGTTGGCCGCCGTGACCGAGCCGTCCTTGGTGAAGGCGGGCTTGAGGCTGGCGACGCTCTCATAGGTCGCGCCATGACGGATGTATTCGTCCTTCGAGACGATGGTGTCGCCCTTGCGGCCCTTGATGGTCACCGGGGCGATCTCGGCGTCGAACCGGCCGGAGGTCTGCGCCGCCTCGGCCTTATTCTGCGAGGCGACGGCGAACCGGTCCTGGTCCTCGCGGGTGATCTGCCAGCGGGCGGCGATGTTCTCGGCGGTCTGGCCCATGTGGTAGCCGTGGAAGGCGTCCCAAAGGCCATCTTTGATCATGGTGTCGGTGAAGGAAAGGTCGCCCATCTTGTGGCCGTTGCGGACGTTGGCCGCGTGAGGTGACTGGCTCATGCTTTCCTGGCCGCCGACGACGACCACCTTGGCGTCGCCCTGCAGGATCTGCTGGGCGCCCAGGGCCACCGCGCGCAGGCCCGAGCCGCACAGCTGGTTCAGGCTCCAGGCCGGGCTCTCCACTGGAATGCCGGCGTTGACCGAGGCCTGGCGGGCCGGACCCTGGCCGGCGCCGGCCTGCAGCACCTGGCCCATGACCACCTCGTCGACGTCAGAGGGTTGGATGCCGGCGCGCTCGATGGCGGCGACGATGGCGATCCGGCCCAGTTCATGGGCGGGCAGGCCGGCGAGGGCCCCATTGAAGGAGCCGACCGGGGTACGGGCCGCGGATACGATGGCGATCTTGCTCATGCTGGTCTCCTCCGGGAGGTGCTCTTGTAGGCGCAACCTTTGCGCCAGGGCGACGCATTCGTCACGCGCCAAGCCTCAGATATGGCGTGAAGTTCATATGTCAAAACGACGACTGGCGCATCGGCGCCGCATCCGCGATACTGCAGTGCGGCGAAATCATAAACCTCGCGCGCCGGCGAGGAAACCCGAGGGGCAGAATGTCGGAGACTGAACAGACCGGCGCCGGGACCGGTGGCGAGAAGGTCGTCATCAAGAAGTACGCCAACCGCCGGCTCTACAACACCCGCTCCAGCGCCTACGTCACGCTCGAACATCTCTCCGAAATGGTCAAGGAAGGCGTCGACTTCGTGGTCTATGACGCCAAGACCAATGAAGACATCACCCGTTCGGTCCTGACCCAGATCATCTTCGACGAGGAGAACCGTGGTGGCGCGCAGAACCTGCTGCCGATCCAGTTCCTGCGCCAGCTGATCCGCTTCTATGGCGATTCCATGCAGGCCTTCGTGCCCAGCTATCTTGAGATGTCGCTGAACGGCTTCACCCAGCAGCAGGAACGCTTGCGTGGCCAGGTCACCGGCGCCATGGGCGTAGCCCCCGGCATGGTCTTCCTGGAAGAGCAGGTGCGCCAGAACCTCGTGCTGTTCGACCGCGCGATGAAGATGTTCACCCCCTTCGCCTTCGCCAAGCCCGAGGATGCGGCGCCTGCCGCCGCCGCGGCCGAGCCGGCCAAGGCCGCCGACACCTCGCTCGACGACCTGAAGCAGCGGATGGAAGAGATGCAGGCGCAAATCGCCAAACTGGCGGCCAAGGAATAGACGCGCGCACGCCTTCTTAACCTCGCCAGAGCTAGCTTTCAGGCCGATCAATTCCGGCCCCCAAACGTTGCTCATGTCCGATCCAGACGCCTTTCCGCCACGCTCTCCCTCCCGCCGCCGCAACGCCCGTCGCGGGGGCGCGCAAGACCGTCGCGCTGACGGCGAAGTGCGGTCCAACCTGCCGGTGGTGATCACGGGCGCCGCGACGCCGAAAGCGGTCCCGGCCGGACCCGGCCTCGACCAGGTCGCCGAATTCACCGCCCAGCTGATCGGCCAAGGCGGCGTCAAACGTGGCCTGAGAGGCGGCGCGGAGACCCTTGATAAGGCCAGGTCCAGCTATCTCGGCGCGGAATGGTCCGGCGAAGCCGACCGCCGCCCCCCGACCGGCCGGATCACCAAGACCGAGATTTAGCGGGGTTCACGTCGGACTGACCGACGGCCGGCGCTCGCCCCCTCCGTCGCTTCGCGCCACCTCCCCCGCATCGCTTCGCTCGTGTGGGAGGAGAAGGACGGCTCTGACCTATTTCTCCTCCCATGCGACGCAGTCGCGGGGGAGGTGGCGCGGCGCGCAGCAAAGCGGAGCGACGTGACGGAGGGGGCGAGCGCCGGCCGTCAGTCGGTCCGCTCAATCTCCGTGATATTCTAAAACCGCCGCCCTCACGCCTTCCCGACTCTCTCCAACTTCGCAAGAATCTCGTCCGACAGCTTAAGCTCAGCCGCCGCCAAATTCTCGCGCAGGTGGCCGACGGACGACGTCCCCGGGATCAGCAGGATATTGGCCGAGCGATGCAGCAGCCAGGCCAAGGCGACCTGCATTGGCGTCGCGCCGAGGTCGGCGGCAACCTCCGACAAGGTCGAGGATTGCAACGGGCTAAAGCCGCCCAGCGGGAAGAAGGGCACATAGGCGATCCCTGCGCCCGCCAGCTCGTCGATCAGGGCGTCGTCGCCGCGGACGGCCAGATTGTACATGTTCTGCACACAGACCACCGGGGCGATGCCGCGCGCCTGTTTGACCTGGGTCGAGGTCACGTTGCTGAGGCCGAGCTGGCGGATCAGGCCCTGCTGTTGCAGCTCCGCCAGGGCGGTGAACTGAGGCTCGATCGAGCCTTCCCTCGGCCCTCCATGTCCTTCGCCGGTGATGCGCAGATTGACCACGTCCAGAGCCTCGACGCCGAGGTTCTTCAGGTTGTCGTGCACGGCGCTCACCAGTTCGGCCGGCTTCTGCGCCGGGTTCCAGGAGGCGTCGGCGCCCCGCACCGCGCCCACCTTGGTCACGATCACCAGGTCCTTGGCGTAGGGGTGCAGCGCCTCCTTGATCAGCGTGTTGGTGACGTGGGGACCATAGAAGTCGCTGGTGTCGATGTGGTCGACCCCGCTGGCCACGGCTTCGCGCAAGACGGCAAGGGCGGCGTCGTGATCCTTGGGCGGCCCGAACACGCCGGGCCCGGCCAGCTGCATCGCGCCATAGCCCATGCGTTTCACGGTGCGGTCGCCAAGGGCATAGGTCCCGGCGGTGGTGATGTCAGTCATGCAAATGCTCCGATGCTGGACTGGGATACATATGGACCGTGACGGTCCGTACGATAATCCCATCTAATCGGAACGGCTTGTGCGGAATATTGCACAACTGGTCTGGCTTCAGGCCGGCGCGAGCACAGGACCTGCTTCGCGTGCGCCGCGTCCGATCAGCAAGGATAGCACAGCCGCCACGATCGCGGCCGATCCCGCCAGCACCAGGGCTTCCAGATAGCGGCCCTCGATGGTGCGCAGGGTCCCGGCCATGAAGGCGGCCGTAGCCGCGCCGAGCTGATGACCCGCGGCGATCCAGCCGAACACGATCGGCGCCAGGTCCGGCCCGAAGGCGCGATTGGCCAGCTTGAGCGTCGGCGGCACGGTGGCGATCCAGTCGAGTCCGTAAAAGACGGCAAAGATCGACAGGCCGTAGAAGGTGAAGTTGGCGTAGGCGAGGTAGATCAGCGAGAGCCCGCGCAGGCCGTAGTAGGCGAACAGAAGCTTGCGCGGATCGACCCGGTCGGACAGCCAGCCCGAGCCGGTGGTGCCGATCAGGTCGAACAGTCCCATCATCGCCAAGAGGCCCGCCGCCTTCACCTCCGGCAGGCCGTGATCGGCGCACAGGGAGATCATGTGGGTGCCGATCAGGCCGTTGGTGGTGAAGCCGCAGATGAAGAAGGTCCCGCCCAGCAACCAGAAGTCCTTCGTCCGCGCCGCCGTCGCCAGCGCCGACAGAGCGCGCCGCAGCGGATCGCCGCCGGGCGCCGGCGGCTCGACATGGGTGGCGGGATCGGCGCCATAGGGCACAAGCCCCACATCGGCTGGCCGTTCGGGCATCAGCAGCCACATGATCGGCGCCAGCACGGCGGCGACGGCGGCGATGGTCA
>Ga0302314_10004280_pt1 | contig 26273 bp, 26 predicted proteins | sample III_Palsa_N2_3_FD_200533 | JGI IMG/M metagenome (GOLD analysis project Ga0302314, IMG submission 200533) | Peat permafrost microbial communities from Stordalen Mire near Abisko, Sweden - III_Palsa_N2_3 | ecosystem: Environmental > Terrestrial > Soil > Palsa > Peat permafrost | place: Sweden...
GAATATAGCCGCTCCAAGGCACCGCGCGAGGGCGCCGAGCGGGTTTTGCGCCGGCGACGGCGTCCAACCGACGCGGCCACGGAACAAACCCCGGCCCAAGTGGTTGATGAACCAAGCGACGCCCCCGACGAGTTCCCCCACTCATTAGGCGTCGCCAAGAAGGCCCCGGCTCGCCCCGCCGGGGCCTTCTGCGCGAGAGGCGACCTAGTCGATCCGGTCTGGGGTTCACTCGACATGAGCACCGAAGGCCGCGGCGGCTTCTTCCCGCGGCTCTGCTACTCGCCGCGGGGCGCGGCGCCCAAGCTCTAAACCGCCACTTCTTCGGGCGCGTCTTCGACGGCCGAGATCCGGTTGCGCACCACCGACACCGTGGTGCCCGGCTTCGCCGCGGCAACGCTCACGTGCGCGCCCAGCTGCCGGGCCAACGCCTCGACGATGCTGGTGCCAAGGCCTGGTTTCGCCTGCGTCGGTTCGGCGGGCATGCCGACGCCATTGTCGCCGACCGATAGCGCCCAATTCGGCCCGCGAGACTGATAGTCAACCTTGATCAAGCCACCCCTTGCGCCTGGAAAGGCGTGCTTCAGGGCGTTGATCACGAGTTCGGTCACGATAAGGCCGAGGCTCACCGAGACGTCAGCCGCGACCTTGCTGTGGTCTCCGCTGACGACAATGGACTGTTCGTCGCGATCGCGGATCATCGACGCGCCCAAGCTGTCGCAAAGCTGCGTGAAGTATGGCAGCAGCTCCACCTCCCCGAGCCTCGATTCAGCGAGCTGTCGCTGAACCGCGGCGATCGACATCACGCGGTTGTGGGCGTCATGGAGGTGGCCGCGGGTCTCCTCGGATTGCACCTTCCGGGCGCTCTGCATTAGCACGCTGGCGATGATCTGAAGGCTGTTGGCGACGCGATGCTGCACCTCTTGCAGCAACACCGCCTTCTCTCTCAGCATGTCGTCCTTGAGCTTTTCCGCGGCCAGCGCGTCGGTCACGTCAGAGACTGTCAAGAGCAGGCTGCTAACCTCATCCCCCTCGTCCAGCCGATGCGCGTCGAGCACCAGATGGCGGTCGTCGCGCCCTGCGCGCGAGAGGTCGAGCCGATAGGGTTCCAGTTCTACATGCGCCGAGAGCGTCGCATGCAAGAAGGAGCGCAGTTTCGGCATCGCCCACTCCCCATTCCCCAGCTCCGACAGCTCGCGCCCTTGCGCGTCGTCCGGGTCGAGGCCGAAGGTGGCGAAGAACGATCTGCTCGCCGCGATGATTTTCAGCGCGCCATCGAGCAAGACCAGAGGCGCCGTCGACACAGCCACCATGGCCAGGGCGAGCTTGTTGGCTACGGGCGATTGCAATGGTGGTTGGTCGGCCATGACTGGCCTTTCGGGTAACCAGAGGTCTTCGAAGCGAAAGCCCTACCTGGCAGAGGTAGCGGAGGAGATCACCAGCCACGAACTCGCGGACATAGAAACCTGAATATGGGTCTTGCCGGCCCCGATCGCATCTATGTTGACGCGATTGTCTTAAACGCCATCACCGCGTCTGAGCCTTCACCCAAACGCCGCAAGCGTCGCATTGGTTGCCGGAGGCCGAACATCCAGGATTTCTCGAGGTTTGGCGTCCCCCGGCAATCAATTTACCGGCCGGCGGACCTAATTCGCCACAGAGGGGTTACCCATCGATGGCGCAGTTCAATCGACTCAAGCCCGCGAGCGTTCTGGTCGTCGAAGACGAGCTGCTCGTGCAGTTCGAACTCTCTGACTGGCTGAAGGAACTGGGCCTCACTGTGTTCACGGCGGATAACGCGGATGAGGCTATCGAGGTTCTGGAGCAGCATCCGGAAATCGATCTGCTGCTGACCGACATTCGCATGCCCGGCTCGATGGATGGCATCCGCCTCGCCCATTACGTCGCCGGGCGCTGGCCGCCGGTGAAGATCGTCGTGCTGTCGGGCAATCTGGAAACCGCCCTATCCGCACTACCGCCGCACAGCCTCTTCGTGCCCAAGCCCTATGAGCCCGACGCGCTCCTGCACGCTCTGTCGCGGCAGAGCCCGACCACAACGGATCGCCCGCAAGGCAGGGCGTCGGCGAACTAAGTCGCCCAGCCCTCCTGGCCCCGTAGATCGCTCGGTGTTGGCATCAGCCAGCTCAGCGATAGGCGCTGGCCTGCAACTCGAACAGCTCCGCGTAGAGGCCGCCGTTGGCCATCAGCGCGCTGTGCGTGCCGAATTCCTTCAGCCGGCCCTTGTCGAGCACGGCGATGGCGTCGGCCATGCGGACTGTGGAAAAACGGTGCGAGATCAGCAGGGTGACGCGTCCGGCCGCGTCCCCGGACCTGGCTTCGGCGGCGAAGCTGGCGAACATCTCGTGCTCCGCCGCGGCGTCGATGGCGGCGGTGGGTTCGTCGAAGACGACCAGCAGCGGGCTCGCCCGGAACAGCGCCCGCGCCAGCGCCAGCTTCTGCCACTGGCCGCCGGAGAGCTCGGTCCCGCCCCACTTGCGGCCAAGCACGGTGTCGAGGCCGTCCGGCTGTAGTTCCGCCAACGCGGCGCCGCCAGCACGACCCAGGGCGCCCGCCACGAGGTCCTTGCGACCGAGCTGGGCGAGTTCGCCGACGCCAACGCTCTCGTGCAGTGGAAACTCGAAGTTGGCGTAGTCCTGAAAGGCCGCGCAGACCCGCGATCGCCACGCCTCGATCGACATGCCGGCCAGATCCTGGCCGTCGATCAAAATCCGTCCCGCCGTCGGCCGGTAGAAGCCGCAGAGCAGCTTAACCAGCGTCGACTTACCCGAGCCGTTCTCGCCGACGAGGGCGATCACACTGCCGGCCGGCAGCGTCAGCGAGACGCCGCTCAGCGCCGAGATGTCGCGGTCGGCATAGGCGAAGCAGACACCGTCAAGCACGATCCCGCGCTGGAGCACGGGCGGCGGCGGGATCGTCGGCGCGGCCGGTTCCAGTCCGGCCCCGACGAAGTCCTCCAGCCAGAGGTAGCGCTCGATCGTCAGCATCAGCGTCGGCAGGGCCTGGCCGAGCGTGGTGACCAGCGTGATCACGCCGACCAGGGTGGCGGCCATGGTCGCGGTCAGCACCACGTCGCCGACGTCGATCTCGCCCCTGGCCGCGCGGATCACCACCCAGCCGATCGCCGCGACATAGGCAGCCATGAAGGCGGCGTCGCCCGCGATCAGCCAGCCCGCGCCGCCCCAGTTGGCACGGTCGCGCTCGTGGCGGATCTTCCGCGTGAGGTCCCACCAACGGTCGGTCAGCGCCTGCTGCAGGCCGAACACGCGGATCTCTTTGCCGGCCGCGGCGGAGGCGATCTTGCCATAGATGTGCGCGCGCAGCCGTAGCGGCTCGGCGTAGGCGTCCTGCGCCTGCCGCATCAGCTTCTGCGCCTGGACGCCGGCGAAGACGCGCGGCGCGGCGAACAGCGGCAGCAGCAGGAAGCGCAGGTCGATGCTGGCCATGATCGCTACCGCGCCCACCGCCATCAGCACCGCTCGCGCACTTAGCCCGACCATCTGCACCGCGCCCGCGAACGCCTGCCGGCCCTGCCTGACCAGCGCCAGTTTGTCGGCGAAGGCCGGGCGGTCGTGATGTTCAATGGTGGCGATGCCATTGGTGAGCCGGATCAGCTCGTGATCGAGCTTGAGCGAGATCAGCTCGATCATCTTCGGCAGCTGGCTGGCGTAGACCAGATAGGCGACCGCCGAGGCGCCGAGGCTGAGCGCCAGAGCGGCGGCGGCCCAGACCGCGCCGGCGGGATGGCGCGCGGTCGCCGCCTCGACCACGAACTTGATCGCGTAACTCGCGGCCAGGCTGAACGCGGCGCCCAGCAGTTCGGCCACGACCGCGATGCTCACCCGCAGCGGCGCGGCGCCGAAGCCCAATTTGACCACCGTGACGACGCCGCGCACGGCGCTGCGGACGCCCGCCGCCGCCTTCATCGCGCGACCTCCGCGTCGGTGAACCGCTGCGACTGCAGCAGGAACAGCTCGGCGTACTTGCCGCCCAGCGCCATCAGCTCGGCGTGCGATCCGAGTTCCGCGACCGCGCCTTGGTCGAGCACGCAGATCCGATCAGCCAGGCGGACGGTGGAGAAGCGGTGCGAGATCAGGATGGTGGTCAGGCCCCGCGTCAGTTCGAGGAAGCGCTCGTAAAGCTCGGCTTCGGCGCGCACGTCGAGCGCGGCGGTCGGCTCGTCGAGGATCAGCAGCCGCGCACCGGCTTCGACCGCCATCAGCGCCCGCGCCAGGGCGATGCGCTGCCACTCGCCGCCCGAGAGGTCGGCGCCGTCGGTGAACTGGCGCATCAGCGGCGTGTCCCAACCCTTCGGCAGGGCATGGATGCGCTCGAGCACGCCGGCCTTCTCCGCCGCCCGCACCAACGCTGTCTCGTCGCCGGCTAGGCTGAGCCCGCCGAAGCCGACATTGTCGCGCGCCGGCAGGCCAAAGCGCAGGAAGTCCTGAAAGATCGCCGCCACCCGCCCGCGCCAGGCGTCGGGATCGACCTCGCGCAGGTCGACGCCATCGACCGTGATCGCGCCCTCGGTCGGGTCGTAAAGGCGCGCGAGCAGCTTCACCAGAGTGGTCTTGCCGGCGCCGTTGAGCCCGACCACCGCCAGCGAAGAGCCCGCGGGAATGGCGAGCGAGAGATCGCGCAGCACCGGCGCGCCGCCGGCGTAGCCGAACGAGACTCCGTCGAAGCGGATTTCCCGCGAGGGCGCCCCCACCGGCAGCGTCTTCGGCGCACCCTGGGCGACCACCGCCGTCATGGCCTCCAGCTGGTGCAGCGCGGGCAGCGCGGCGGCGCCGTATTCGATCGCGTAGTCGGCGTTGCTGAGCCCCCACCCGGCGATCGACTGCGCGGACCGCAGGTAGACCACCAGCGCGCCCAGGGTGATCACCCCGCGCGCGGCGTCGTTGGCCAACACGGCATAGACCACGAGACCCGCCAGGCTCGCCGCGATCGCGCCGGCCACACTGCCAAGCGTGCCCCAGCGACGCTGCGCCCAATCCTCACGCAGGCGGGTGGTCCATTCGCGCGACAGCCGCTCGCCCAGCCAGCCGTGCAGACCCAGAACGCGCATCTCCTTGGCAGTCGCGGGGCCGAGGGCGAGATCGCGGTAGTAGTCGGCCCGGCGGACCGCGTCAGTCTTCCCCAGGATGGACTTGGCGTCCTGCACCCAGCTGCGCCGGATCTGCCGGATGAAGATGAACTGTACGGCGAACAGCAGCACCGCCGCCGGCCAGCTGTAGGCGAACAGCAGCGCGCCCGAGACGACGCCGCGCAGGATCATCGGAATGCGCGCCGTCACCAGCCCGGAGACCGCCGCGCCCGGCCCGATCGCGCCGACGCCCAGGCCAGACACCTGCGACAGCAGATCGGCCGTCTTGGGGTCCTCCAGGTGGGCGATCGACCAGGGCCGGCCCAGCGCCGCGATGACCCGTTGCGACACTCGGCTCTCGACCCGCGAGCCCGCCGATGAGGCGGTCGCGGTGAGCAGGCGCGGGCCGATCTCTCCCAGCAGCATCAGCCCGGCCCAGACCCCGAGCGCGGTCAAGGTTCTGTGCCCGGCCGCGCTCGCCAGGCCCGCATGCGCGGCAGCCGACAGCGATCCGACCATCACCCCCGTGGCAACGATGGTCGCGGCGGGAAAGATCGCGTTGGCGACGTTCAGCGCCACGATCGCGGCGGTGAGGCGCGGGCAGGCTTCCGGCAGCAGGCGCGCGCACTGCACGATCGGCGCATCCCAGCGCCGCTTCACCCAGCCCCGCGCCGCGGCGAACACCTTGCTCCCGCCTCCCGGAAGGCCAACGTTTTCCCGACAGATACCACCAAGGCTAGAACCCGGCGAGCGCAGTCCGTCAGTTTGCCGGCGGCGGCGCTCGCGGCTTTTTGCGCACGATCGCGTCGCTGGCCTGGGCGGCGATGCGGTCCGCCTCCACGCCCTGCAGGCCAAGGCCGCGGAGCACGAGGGCGCACATCTGCTGCGACAGCGAGATCGCGAACGCCGGGTCCGGCGCCTGGACGATGCGCACCAGCGCAAGCTGGGTGACGCCGAGCACGTAGAGCACGCCGGACTCCACCGTCGCGACCTCGAACCGGCCGGTCGCGAGCCCGGTCTCCAGATCTTCGACCAGACCATGGTTCAGCGGCGCGGTGAGCGAGGTGTGGCCGGAGTGGATATGCACCAGCACGCCGGCGTGCTCCGGCTCGTCCAGGGCGTAGCGCAGGTAGCTGCAGACCGCCCGCGCGAGCCGCCGCGCCGGATCGTCGACGCCTGCGTTGGCCCGCGCCACCGCGCTCTCGATGCTGGCGCGGATCTGCGCCGTGATCGCCCGGCCGAGCGCCTCGCGATCGGCGAAGTGGTTGTAGAAACTGCCCTTGCCGACTTCGGCCGCCTGCACGATGTCGTCCACCGTCACGGCGTCGATCGGATGCTGGCTGAACAGCCGCCGCCCCGCAGCCATCAGCGCCGCCTTGGTCCGCGCGGCCCTTGGGTTGGCGGGTTCAGCGGTCATCGCGCCAGACTTTCGGCCCAAGCGGCAAGCAGTCCGCCGGAGTCCCCTGAACCGAACACATAGCGATCCGGCCGGATCAACACAGCGTCGACTTGGCGACGATCGAGCCACGTCAGCAGCGCCGCGCGGAACGGCGTCAACGCCTCGTCGTCGACCGCCAGCCTGCGCACGCCCGGGGCGGTCTCGCCGGCGGCGCGTGCGATCAACCAGGCGCCCTCGCCCAGCCGATCGTCCAATCGCAGCCGCGCTGGCCCGTCGCCGGCGGTCGGCTGCGGGAACAGCTCGCCCGCGCCCGGACTGCCGGCCAGCACGCAGCCGGACTTGAACGGCGCGGCGTGCATCGGCGGCAGCGGCGACGCGCCGCCGGCCTGCGCGGCCAGCATGCCGGCGTCGCGCTGAGCGGCGGCCTCGCGGTCGAGCGTGCAGACGACCCGGCCCATGCCGATCGCCAGCTCGATCGCGGCGCGGACGTGCGGCTCGCGCTCGGCCTGGTAGCTATCCAGCAGCGCATCCGACGCCGCGCCGCGCAGCACGGCATCGAGCTTCCAGGCCAGGTTGACGGCGTCGCGAATGCCCGAGCACATGCCCTGCCCGGCAAAGGGCGGCGTCTGATGGGCGGCGTCGCCGGCGATCAGCAGCCGGCGGTACCGCCAGCGGTTCGCGACTAGGCCGTGGAAGCGATAGACCGCCTTGCGTTCGATCTCCACCGGGCCGCAGTCCCATGGACGAATGAGATCAAGCACGACCGCATCGTCCAGCATCGCCTCCGCCGTCTCGCCCGGCAGCAGCATGAACTCCCAGCGATGCCGCCCCGGTCCGCTCAGCACACAGGTAGTCGGGCGCGTCGGATCGCAGAGCTGGATATTGACCTGCGGCGTGCGGCAGCCTGCCGGCGCCTTCACGTCGACCACTAGCCAGGGTTCGTCGAACTGGTAGTCGTAGAGGCCGCCGCCGATCGCCTCGCGCACCGGACTCCAGGCGCCGTCGCAGCCGACCAGAAAGCGGGCGCGGATGGTAGCGACGCCGGTCGGCGTCGTGACCGTGGCCGTCACGCCCTCGCCATCCTGATCCACCGTATCGAGCCGCTGCCCGAGCCGGATGTCGGCGCTCGGCAGGGCCGTGAGCCGCGCGCGCAACACGCCTTCCAGGCTCGGCTGGTGGAACATGTAGCCGCCGCCCCAGCCGGAGGGCGTCTCGCGCGGAGGCCGCAGGTTCATCAGCACCCGGCCGTCGGCGGCGCGGAATTCGTAGTCCGGCAGATCGCGGGCGCACTGGCGCATTTGCTCGGCCACGCCCAGCTGCTGGAACACGCGCATGATCTCGTGGTCGAAGTGCACCGCGCGCGGCAGCGGATAGGGCGCGGCGTCCTTGTCGAGCGCGATCATCCGCACGCCCCGCTGGGCGAGCAGGGCGGTCAGCACCGCGCCGACGGGCCCTAGGCCGACCACCAGCACGTCGCAGTCGAACGGTGTGTCGCTCAGGTCAGACCTCGTTGGCGCAGGGATTGTCGAGCGCGCCCAGGCCCTCGATCTCGACCCGCACGCGGTCGCCGTGCTTTAGGAACCGTCTCGGGGTCATCGCCGCGCCGACGCCGCCTGGCGTGCCGGTGAAGATCAGGTCGCCCGGCTCCAGCGTCATCGCCTGGCTCAGGTGCTCGATCTGGTCCCAGACGTTGAAGACCAAATGGCGGGTGTTGGAGTCTTGCCGCACTTCGCCGTTGACCAGGCAGCGGATCGACAGCGCGTGCGGGTCGGCGACCTCGTCGGCGGTGGTGATCCAGGGGCCGAACGGGGCGTGGGTGTCGAACGACTTGCCCAGCACCCACTGCGTCGTGCGGTGCTGCCAGGCGCGCTCGGTGGCGTCGTTGCCGCAGCAGTAGCCGAACACCGCACCGGCCGCGTCGCCCTTGTCGATGTGCCGGCCGCCCTGACCGACTACCGCAACCAGCTCAGCCTCGTAGTCCAGCGCCTGAGAGACTTTCGGCACCTGGATCGGATCGTGCGGCCCGTTGGCGGCCGTCGGGGCCTTGGAGAACCATATCTGGTGCTCGGGCGTGCCCATATTGCTCTCGGCGATATGGTCCGCGTAGTTCAGCCCGATCGCCATGATCTTGCCCGGCCGCCGGATCGGGGCCAGCAGCCGCACCTGATCTAGCGGGAGGGCGTCAGCGCCGGCCGCCTCAATGCAGCGCACCTCGCGCTCCGCCGGCGGCCACGCCGAGATCAGGCCGATCATGTCGCCCGGCAAGCCAGGCGCGGCAGTATTGAGCGGAACGATCCTGTCTGCGGTCACCGCACCCAGCTGTGGGCCGGCGCCGGCGTCGAAGGTCGCGAGTTTCATCTTTGCCTCTCAGCCCATCGTCGGAGGCGGGTTTGGCCCCCATTGCACGCCCATCAGGTCCTGCACGGTGGCGATGTTGGAGCCATCCGCCGCGGTGAACAGATCGCCGTCGGTCCAGTGCTCCAGCGTGTGGCCCCACGGGTCGCGCCAGTAGTCGAACACCTGGCTGCCCAGGATATGCCGGCCGACGCCCCATTCGGCGTGGCGTCCGGCGTCCTTCAGCCGCTGGTGGCCGCGCATCAGGTCGTCCAGGTCGGCGACCTCATAGGCGGCGTGGTTGAAGCCCGACCCCTTGCGGCCCTGCATCAGGAACAGGGTGTGGTGATCGGTCGGCGCCTCGCCGCGGTCGCAGCGCAGGAAGGCGCCCAGCGAGAACTCCGGCGAGAGCTGGATTTCGTCGGAGGTGATGAAGCCGAGGCGCTCCTTGTACCACTGCTCCGACGCGCGGAAGTTGGTGACGTTCAGCACCACATGCCCGAGCCGTACGACGTTGGCGGCGCCCGCGGCGATGCGTTTGGTCGCCCGCAGCCGATCGCGCGCGCCGAGGCGGTTCCAGGCTTGCGCCTCCGTGACCGGCAGCGGATCGGCGGGCGCCTGCCCCGCGACGACGTAGACCCGGTGGCCATCGGGATCCGCCAGCGTGACCACGCTCCCGCCACCCGGAAGGTCGAGCGCTTCGACCGGCGCGCCTTCCGCTGCAGCGAGCCGCTTGAGGTCGTCCAAGCTGTCCGCGCGGAACGCCACGCCAGCGAAGCCGGCGTCCCCGAGTTCGGTGACGTGGGCGACCGGCGCGGGCCCGGCCGCGCGCGCCACCAGCCGGGTCGGGCTGGCTTCGATCACGGTCATGCCGAAGTCTTCGAGGAAGGCGCGCATTTCCCCCAAGTCTGGGGCGCGGAAACGGACGTAAGCGACGTCTTCGATCTTGAGGAGGCTCACGCGCGTTCTCCTGACGATTTGGTCAGATTGTGAACCTCTATCGGGCGAACAGCAAGCTCGTTGACGGCCGATCTGGATCGGCGTTAGGTGACCTTATCGTCAACAAGCCTCGTGATCCTATGACCGATAACCAGGGTGGCTGCGCCTGCGGGCGGATCGACGTGCACGCGCACTTCCTGCCGGATGTCTACGCCCGGGCGCTGGACAGTGCCGGTCTCAAGACGCTCGACGGCGGGTTTCCCGTCCCGAAGTGGAGCCCTGAAGCGGCCATCGCGATGATGGACGGCCAGCAGATCGCCACCGCCATCGTGTCCCTCTCGTCCCCGTCCGCGCACTTCCTGCCCCCCGCCGAGCGGCCCAAACTGGTCGGCGCTGTCAACGACGCCGGCGCCGGGCTGGTGCGCACCCATCCCGGCCGCTTCGGCTATTTCGCCACCCTGCCGATGCCGGACGTCGCGGCTTCGCTGGCCGAGCTGCGCCGCGCGTTCGATGAGCTCGGCGCCGACGGCGTGGTGCTGCAGACCAACACCGACGGCGCCTATCTCGGCGCGCCCGCGTTCGCACCGATCTTTGCGGAACTGAACCGGCGGCACGCGACCCTGTTCCTGCATCCGACCAGCCCCGCCTGCTTCGAGGCGCTGGGACTCGGCCGCCCGGCGCCGCTGCTGGAATTCCCGCTCGACACCACCCGCACCATCGTCGACCTGCTCTACGCCCGCACGCTGCAGACCAATCCGGACATCAAGGTGATCGTCCCGCACGGCGGCGCGGCCTTGCCGGCGCTGATCGCCCGCATCGCCGCCTTCGCAAACCTGCCGTTCATCGAGCCGCGCCCCGCCTCGGAGGCGGAAGTGTTCGAGACGCTGGAGCGGCTCTATTACGACATCGCGCTCTCGGCCCATCCGGCCCCGTTCGCCGCGCTACGGCGGATCGCGCCGATCGCCCAGATATTGTTCGGCAGCGACTGGCCGTTCACGCCCGAGGCCGGCGTCGCGCGCAACCTGCACCAGCTCACCCAGAACGGCCTCACCGAAGCCGAGGCCCGCGCCATCGCCCGCGACAACGCCGAACGCGTGTTCCCGCGCCTGTTACAGACAGAAGGAGCCGACTGATGCCCGGCCGCTACGGACCGCACAATCCGGACGAGACCTACGTCGCGCACCAGTTCGCCGAGCAGCTGTTCGACACCGGCGAGGTTCAGCTCAACTACGCCACCGCCGGCGATGGCGCGAACCCGGCCCTGCTGCTCGTGCCGGGCCAGACCGAGTCCTGGTGGGGCTACGAAGCCGCGATGGAGCTGCTGCAGGACAAGTTCCAGCTCTACGCGGTCGATCTGCGCGGTCAGGGCCGATCCAGCCGCACGCCCGGCCGCTACACGCTCGACAACATGGGCAATGACCTGGTGCGGTTCGTCCAGGGCGCGATCGGGCGGCCGACCATCGTCAGCGGGCTTTCGTCCGGCGGCGTGCTGTCCGCCTGGCTCTCCGCATACGCGCCGCCCGGCCTGATCCGCGCCGCCCACTACGAGGACCCGCCGCTGTTCGGCTCGGAGACCACACCGGCCCACGGCCATTCGATCAAGCAGTCGATCGGGCCGATGTTCGCAATGTGGTCGAAGTACCTCGGCGACCAGTGGAGCATCGGCGACTGGACCGGCATGGTCGCGAACGCCGCGAACGAGCTGCCGCCGTGGCTGGCGGCCCTGCGCCCACAGGCCGACGCGCCGCCGCAAAACCTGAAGGAGTACGACCCGGAATGGGGCCGCGCGTTCTGGACCGGAACCGTCGCGGCCAGCTGCGACCACGCCCGCATGCTGAAGGCGGTGAAGGTCCGGGTGCTCTTCACCCACCACTTCCGCCGCGTGGACGAGACCACCGGCTTCGTCATGGGCGCCATCTCCGATCTGCAGGCGGGCATGGTCCGGACCCTCGTCGAGACGGCCGGCCAACCGTTCGACTACCGCTCGTTCCCGCAGATGGGCCACTCGATGCACGGCCAGGACCCGAAACTCTTCGCCGACACGCTGAGCGAATGGGCGTTGGCATTGGGGTAGGCACAGCCCCACTTCACCCCCCTTCCCGTCATCGCCGGGCTTGTCCCGGCGACCCATGCGCGCGGAACGGTGAGTGGCCGCGCCGGCGCGGCCACGGCTGGGTCTGTGTTCCTGGGTGGCCGGGACTGACGCCCGGCCATGACGGATAGAGGGAGTACGGCTTCACCAGGCAAGGCGTCTGCCCGCGTCAGTTGTCGCCCATTGCCTCGCGCCGAGTCGACATGGCAGCGTCGCAGGATGGATAGACCTCGGAGGACGCTCGCGACCATCGCCATATTGCTGATCGCGGCGTTCGGTTGCGCCACGCCCGCCGCGGCGCAACGGCCCAACAGCGTGTTCCTCGAAGACCTGACCTGGACCGAGGTCCAGGCATCGGTCGCGGCCGGACAGACCACGATCATCATTCCGGTGGGCGGGGTCGAGCAAAGCGGACCGTACATGGCGCTCGGGAAGCACGACGTTCGCGTCCGTGCTCTGGCCGAGACCATCGCCCGCAAGCTGGGCAACGCCCTGGTCGCCCCGGTCGTGGCCTATGTGCCGGAAGGCGACCTCGATCCTCCCACCGAGCATATGCGGTTCCCGGGGACCATTTCCGTTCCCACCGCCGCGTTTCGGGAGATGCTGAAGTACGCAGCGCGGAGTTTTCAGCTGCATGGCTTCAAGGATGTGGTGCTGATCGGCGACCACGGCGGCTATCAGTCCGACTTGAAGGCGGTCGCCGACGAGCTCAACCGGGCCTGGGCGAAGACGCCGGCGCGGGCGCACTACATCGCCGCCTACTATGGCGCGACGCAGACCGCCTATGTGGCGGCGCTCAGGGCGAGGGGCTATTCCACCGCCGAGATTGGGAGCCACGCGGGGCTGGCGGACACCTCGCTGTCGCTCGCCGTTGACCCGCGGCTGGTGCGGAGCGGCGTTCACGGCGCCGGCCAACTCGGACCGGCGCAAGGGGTGTTCGGGGATCCTCGGCGGGCCACCGCCGCCTTGGGGCAGTTGGGGGTGAGCGAGATCGTGCGAGAGACGACGCTGGCGATCCAGGCGGACATTCAGAGCTCCAGGGCGACGCCGCGCGTGACCCCAGCCCGCAAACGATGATCAATTTCAGGACCGCGGTACGGCGATCTCTCTGTGTGCTCGCGGCCATCGCCGCGGCCTCGTGTTCGCGGCAGCGGCAGGGCGCGGTCGTCGTTCCGCTGGCGCCCGCGAATATCTATTCCTGGACCCAGGCTGGCGACATGAGCCCGGCGGTCGCCAATGCGCTGCCGCGAGTCTACGTGCCGAACGTCGGCTCGGGCGACGTCTATGTGATCGATCCGCAGTCGATGCGGGTGATCGACCGGTTCCCGGCGCTGGGGAATCCGCAGCACGTGGTCCCCTCCTGGGACCTCCAGACCTTGTGGGTGACCGGCAGCGCCAAGGGCCAGGCGGGCGGCGGCCTTACCGCTATCGACCCTTCGACGGGCAAGGCTATCGAGCGAATTCCGGTGGAAGACGCCTACAACATGTACTTCACGCCGGACGGCGCCTCCGCCCTCGTCGTCGCCGAGACCAAGCGACGGCTCGAGTATCGCGATCCGCAAACCATGCAGCTGCAAGGATATCTGGGCACGCCGCAGTGCGATGGGCTGAACCATGCCGACTTCGCCCCCGACGGCAGCTACGCCATCTTCACCTGCGAGTTCGGCGGCGCCCTGATCAAGATCGACGTGCTGCATCGGAAGGTGTTGGGCTTCCTGAAGCTGGCGGCCGGCGGCATGCCGCAGGACATCCGCAGCGCGCCGGGCGGACGCACGTTCTACGTCGCCAACATGATGACCGATGGCGTCAGCCTGATCGATGGCGACAAGTTCAAGGAGGTCGGCTTCATCCCCACCGGTGTCGGCGCCCACGGCCTCTATCCCAGCCGCGACGGCGCGAAGCTTTATGTCTCGAACCGGGGGTCTCATTTGATCAACGGGCCGCCGCGCGGGCCGGGCAGCGTTTCGGTGATCGACTTCGCCGGCCGCAAGGTGGTGGCGAACTGGCCGATTCCGGGCGGCGGCAGCCCCGACATGGGCAACGTCAGCGCGGACGGCGCCCGCCTCTGGCTGGCCGGTCGCTTCGACGACGTGGTCTATGCGATCGATACGACCAGCGGCGCGGTGGCGAGCATCCCCGTGGGCCACACGCCGCACGGGCTGGCCGTCTGGCCCCTGCCTGGGCGCTACTCGCTCGGGCACACGGGGGTCATGCGGTAACAAAGCCGGCGCTCTCGGGGCGAAAGGGTAAGCCCCCGCTTCTCCGAATAATCCGTCATCGCCGGGCGTCATTCCCGGCGCCCCAAGCGCGCGGAACGGCGGGTGGCCGGGACTTACGCCCGGCCATGACCGTGGAGAGGGGAGTAAATTATCATCCGACCTGGGGCGCGACGAGCCACAGCTGTTCTTAGTCCTTCGGGCCGTGCGTGGGCGACGATAGGCTCTGCAGCGCGTCGAAAGCACGTGTCAGGTGGGTCTCAAGTCCGACCGCCGGTTCCTGAAACCACGCGTTCGTGGCGTAGCCGAACGCGGCCATGCCGACGTGGGCCGCCAGAGCAGCGATTGCTGGCTCGACACCGCGCTGGCGCAGCGCGGCTGACAGGGCCTCGATCAGGCCCGCCGTCTTCGTCAGCACCCGCTCCTGCAGCGCCGGGGTCTGGCCGATCACGGCCGCGCGGGGCACGGAAAAACCCCGATTATCCGCCAGCATCCGCTCGACCGAACAGAAGGCGAAATGCAAGGCGCCCATCGGGTCCAAGCCCTTCGGTGCGGCCAGCACGCCGTCGCTCAGAGCGGTCCGGAAGGCGTCTTCGCCGTCGAACAGAGCTTCGCGCTTGTCCGGAAAGTGGCGGAAGAAGGTGCGTTCGGTGACGCCGGCGCGGGCGGCGATCTCGGCAGTCGTGGTCGCCTCGTAGCCACGCTCGGCGAATAGCTCCAAGGCCGCCCGCCCTAGTCGTCGGCGCGCATCGTCTCCGCTTCGAGGCAATTGACCCGAGACTCCATATTGTCAGTGACTGACACTTCGGTTATGTCAGTCACTGACACCATAGAAAGGTTCGGCGCGGCTCGCAATACAAGGCCCGGCCCGCGCCGCACGAGCCGGAGCATGACCATGAGCGACCCCACCCCCGCCACAGCGATGCGGTCTCTGCGCTTCCACGCCTACGGCGACCCCGCGGACGTGCTGCGGCTTGAGGAGGCGCCGATACCGAGCCCCGACCCGGGCGCCATCCGCACGCGGGTACATGCCTGCGGGCTAAACCCCGCGGACTGGGCGCTCTGCCGGGGCCTGTTCGGCGACAAGCTACCGCGCGGCATCGGCTTGGACGTCGCCGGCGTAGTCGATGCCGTGGGTGAGGGGGTCGGCGGCGTCAGCGTCGGCGATCCGGTGCTGGGTCCGGCCAACTTTGCCGGCTACGGCAGCGCCGGCGCGTCGGACTATGCGATCCTGGATCACTGGGCGCCCGTGTCCCCGGGGCTCGACATGACCCACGCCGCTGCTTTGACCATGGCGGTCGAGACGGCGTTTCGCTGTATCGACCAGCTTGGCGTGGCGGCGGGACAGACGTTGCTGGTCAATGGCGCGGGCACGACGGTCGGGTTCGCCGCGGTCCAGATGGGCCTGCTGCGCGGCGCCAGGGTCATCGCCACCGCGGGCGAAACCTTCGCCGAGCGGCTGCGCGCGCTCGGCGCCGAAGTCACCGCCTATGGCGACGGCATGGTCGAGCGCGTGCGTGAGATCGCCGGCGGGTCTGTCGACCTCGTCTTCGACACGGCGCCGGTCAATCTGAGGCCGGACATCGCGCCCGCCGGCGGCGTGCTGGCCGATCTCGTCACGATCGCCGGTGGCGATCCGCGCCGCGTGCTCACCTGCGTCGATTTCGCCGCCGCCGCGGCGCTGGGCGTCCGCAACGGCTTCGGAGAAGGAGGCGGTGGCCCCGGCGGGATGGTGCTGCGCTACGACGCGCTCGCCGACTTCGCCAAGCTGGCGGCCGAGGGCCGATTCAGCGTGCCGATCGCCCGCACCTTCGCCCTCGCCGAATGGCGGGAGGCGCTCAAGATCAGCCTCACCGGCCGCGCCCACGGCAAGCTCGTGCTCCGGCTGGCCGGCTAAACCGCCCCGCGACTTGCGCCACCTCGGCTGACGCATATTGTCGGCCGCCGCGGACGTGGTTGAAAGAGCAGGCGCCGATGCCCCGACGGCTGAAGGTGTTTCAGGCCCGGCTCGGCTTCTACGACACCGTCGTCGCCGCCCCCAGCCAGGCCGCCGCCTTGCGAGCGTGGGGCATTCACCAGAACCTGTTCGCCGACGGCGAGGCGCGCGTCTGCGAGGATCCCAAAGCGATAGAGGCGGCGATGGCGCATCCGGAAACGCCTCTGCGGCGGCCAGCCGGCTCGGCGGATGCGTTCGGGCTGGAGCCTGGGCTTCCCAGCGTTCCGAAGGCGCCCAAGGCGGCGGCGAAGGAGGGCGCAAAGTCGCCAAGGAGCGCGAAACCAAAGTCTAAGCCGAAGCCCGATCGTTCGGCGCTCGACGCCGCCGAGGCGGCGCTGCGCCAGCTCGACATCGAGCGGAAAGACGAAGAGGCCGACTTCGCGCGCCGCAAGAACGAACTCGACGCGGCGCGCGAAACCGCGCAGGGCGCTTATACCGAGGGGCGCAAGGCGGCGACCTCCGCCGTGGTCCAGACCCGCAAGGCTTACCGCAAGGCGGGCGGGTCGGATTGAAGATCGCCACCTTCAACATCAACAACGTCAACAAGCGGCTGGCCAACCTACTCGCCTGGCTGGCGGACGAGCAGCCGGACGTCGTCTGCCTGCAGGAGCTGAAGGCCGCCGACGCCGCCTTCCCGCTCGCGGCGATCGAGGCGGCCGGCTACGGCGCGGTCTGGCGCGGCGAGCGCACCTGGAACGGTGTCGCCATCCTGGCCCGCGGCGCAACGCCGGTGCTGACCCGTGAAACCCTGCCGGGCGATGCGGCCGACATCCACGCCCGCTACGTCGAGGCGGCGGTGCGCGGGGTGCTGATCGCCTCGATCTACCTGCCCAACGGCAATCCGCAGCCGGGTCCGAAGTTCGCCTACAAGCTGGCTTGGTTCGAGCGGCTGATCGCCCACGCCGCCGAACTGCTCGCCACGGGTGTGCCGGTAGTCCTGGCCGGCGACTACAACGTCGTACCGACCGAGGCCGACATCTGGCCCGGCCATCACGAACAGGAAAACGCCCTGCTGCAGCCGGAGAGCCGCGCCGCGTTTCAGCGCCTGCTGGACCAGGGCTGGGCCGATGCTTTGCGGACCCTGCAACCGGAGGGGCCGCTCTGGACCTTCTGGGGCTACCTTAGTTACCGCTGGCCCAACGACAAGGGCATGCGCCTCGACTACCTGCTGCTGAGCCCGGATCTGGCGCCGCGGTTACGCGCCGCCGGGGTCAGCCGGTCGGTCAGGGGCGCCGACGGCGCCAGCGATCACGCGCCGACATGGATCGAGCTGGAACAGAGCCCTAAAACCGCTGGCGACCGGTCGCCCAAGCGATCACGTCGCCGAGGGTAGCCGCCATGCAGCCAGTTCAGATCACCCTTCCCGAAGGCCTTGCCGAGGGGTCGGTAAACGACGGCGTCCAGCGCTTCTACAGCCTGCCCTACGCCGCCCCGATCACGGAAGAGCGCCGCTTCCGCCTTCCCGAGCCCGCCCTGCCCTGGGACGGCGTGCGCGATGCGACGCGGCCCGGACCGCGCGCGCCGCAAAGCGTGCGGCCGCCGTCCGAGATCGAGGTCGACGCGCTGATGGGCGGCCCATCGGCGGAGGGCGGCGACTACCTGACTCTGAACGTGTTCGCGCCCGAGCAGCCGGACGGCCCGCGGCCGGTGATGGTGTTCATCCACGGCGGCAGCTTCGTCGCTGGCAGCAAGGACGCGGCGATCTACGACGGCGCCGCCTTCGCCCGTGACGGCGTGGTCTGCGTGGTGATCAACTACCGCCTGGGCGTCGAGGGATTCCTGCCGATCGAGGGGGTCCCGACCAACCTGGGCCTGCGCGACATGATCGCGGCGCTGCAATGGGTACGGACCAACATCGCCCGCTTCGGTGGCGATCCGGCCAACGTCACCCTGTTCGGCGAATCCGGCGGCGCGTTCTGCACCGCCGCCCTGCTGGTCTCGCCGCTGGCCAAGGGGCTGTTCCATCGCGCGATCTGCCAAAGCGGGCACATCCTGCTGAGCCGGGACCCCGAAATCATGCGGCGGGTGCTGAAGCGCGTCGCCAAGCGTCTGCGGATCAAGCCCGATCGGGCCGGTTTTCTATCGGTCGGCATCGACAAGATGCTGTCCGCCCAGACCTGGGCGATGCTGCCCAGCCCGCTGTTCGACATGCGCGACAAGGATCGCCGCGATCCCAGCTTCGGCATCACCCGCTATCTGCCGGTACACGGCGACGACGTGCTGCCGGAGCCAATGATCGACGCGCTCGGGAAGGGCGCGGGCCGCGAGGTCGACCTGCTGATCGGCGCCACCAGCGAGGAGGCCAACCTGTTCTTCGTGCCGGGTGGAATCCGCGACAAGCTGAACCGCTGGGCCGTGCTGTACTTCATGGGTCGGGCGGTCCCCAAGGCGAGGGCGGCCCTGATCGCCTACGGCTTGGACGATAAGGCGCAGAAGCCGGGTCGGGTGATGACCCGCGCGATGACTGACCTGATGTTCCGTTGGATGACCCGCCGTACCGCCGAGCTGCACCAGGGCCGGTCCTACGTCTACGAGTTTGACTGGCGCTCGCCCGCCCTCGGCGGCGAGCTGGGCGCGGCCCACGCCGTCGAGCTGCCGTTCGTGTTCGACACCCTGGCCTGCGCCAGCGGCGAGCGCGGCATCCTGGGCGTGGCCCCGCCCCAGTCCGTCGCCGACTCGATGCACCGGATTTGGACCCGCTTCGCCGCCACCGGCGAGGTCCCCTGGCCGCCCTACGAGTCCGCGGATCGCCAAGTCTATTCGATCACCCGCGGCGTCGCCGAACCCGAGCCGATCATGCCGGCCGCGGCGTTCCTGCCTTAGCCGGGCGCTTGCGCGTCATGCGGTAGCGCCCGCGACGGCGCCGTTGGCCTGCCGCCGCGGACGCGCCAGCCGGTGGAGCGCGGCGATGTGGGTGATCATCAGCAGGGGCACGTAGACGATCACGATCGCATAGGCGGCGCCTAGCTGCCCGGCCTTGTCGGGAAGTCCGAGCTGGATGGCGCGGCCGTAGTCGCAGATCAGCTCGCCGGCGCCCACGACGTTGAAGGCGACGATGAACGTCCAGTAGAGCTGACGGATCGACACCGTGAGCAGCGCCAGCAGGGCCAGCACGCCGGTGGCGAAGTCGCCGTAGGCGGCGAAGCTGGCGAAGCCGGGCGGCAGGCTCGGGCCGACCACGCCGGGCAGGATGAAGACCAGCCCGAAGAAGCGGAAGCTGTGCAGGGTCGCGATAGCGCGGTGGGCGGCGAACACGTCCATCGATCTCAGCCAAGGCTGGATGTAGGCGCGGAAGCAGAGCAGCCAGGCGACGTAGCCGAGCACGAGTTGGATCAGGAACAGGGCGGCGATCGACATTGCGGGTCTCCGATCAGGTCGGAGGACTAGGTAAGTCGGCTTTCATACATCGGCTATCTGGCATAATCACGATGAGCCATGAAGCACAACTACACAGTCCGCCGCGGGGCGCTGGAAGGCGTCGAGGCGTTCCTTGCCGTCGCCAGGCGCCGCAACTTCCGCCGCGCCGCCGCCGATCTCGGCGTGACACCTTCGGCCGTCAGCCAGGCCGTGCGTAGCCTGGAGACGCGGGTGGGCGCGGCGCTGCTGGCTCGCACGACGCGCAGCGTCGGCCTGACCGAGGCGGGCCAGCGGTTCATCGAGCGCGCCGGTCCGGCGTTCGAGGAACTGGTCGCCGCCGGCGAGGCCGCGCGGAATCTTGGCCAGCGGCCGACCGGGCTGCTGCGCCTGTCCGTGCCCCGCTCCGTCGTGCCGCTGATCCTGGAGCCGGTGATCGCGTCGTTCTGCCAGGCCTATCCGGAGATCGAACTGGAGATCGCCGCGAGCGACGAGATGGTCGATCTCGCGGCGGGCGGGTTCGACGCTGGCATCCGCCTTGGCCAGTTCCTGGCCGCCGACATGGTCGCCGTGCGGCTCACCCCGGCGTTTGCGTTCGTGGTGGTCGCCAGCCCGGGCTACCTCGCGCGCCGCGGACGCCCCGAGCGCGTGGAAGCCTTGCGCGGCCACGCCTGCCTGCGCCTGCGCCGCTCGAACGGCGCCATAGCGCCCTGGTCGTTCGTCGATGGAAACGGCGAGATCGAGGCGGCCGTGTCCGGCCCGCTGATCGCGCACGACTATCCAACCCTGCTGGGCGCCGCAGTTCAAGGGCTGGGACTGGCGCAAATCCCCGCGCCGGTCGCCGCGCGAGCGATCGCCGATGGCCGGCTGCAGTCGGTGCTGGACGATGTCGCGGCCATGACGCCGGGCGTCTTCCTCTTCCACCTCGGCCGGCGACAAGTGCTGCCCAAGCTGCGCGCCTTCATCGATCACGTCACGGCGGCCGCCTGAGGCGAGCGCCGGTAATCAGACTCGTTCAAGCCTTGCCGGCAACGGATCGGTCTCTAAGGATGTCGGCGTGGACGCGCTGACCGCCTTTGGGCTTTTCGCCGTGAGCGCGATGCTGGTCTGCTACGCGCTCGACACCCGATCGCCCTGGTGGGGCCTGGGGTTCGCCGGCGCCTGCGTCCTGGGCTCGGCCTACGGATTCCTGCAGGGCGCATGGCCGTTCGGCTTGGTCGAGGGGGTCTGGGCGATCGTGGCGCTACGGCGCTGGCAGACACGGCGCAGGGCCGGCGGCAGCTCTACTTAGCCGGCCGCCGATCGAACCAGGCCGCGAGGGGGGCGAAGGTCACGCCCTGGACCACGACCGAGAACGCGCAGACCGCATAGGTCGCCGCCAGGATCAGCGGGCGCTCGGCCACCGCCGGCAGGGTCAGCGCCAGGGCGACCGAGAGCGCGCCATGCAGGCCGCCCCAGACCAGGATGGTCCTGGCGCCCCGCTCCTCGTGGCGAAGGTGGAAGTAGGATCCCCAGGGCAGCACCACGACCGCCCGCGCCGCCAGCACCAGCACGATCGCGGCGACGGCAAGTCCGCCGAGCCGCGCCTGCAGCGGCACGATCAGCAGCAGCAGGCCGAGCAGCAGGAACAGCACGGCGTTCAGCAGCTCGTCGATCAGGGTCCAGAACGTGGTCAGATGCTCGCGGGTGGTCTCGCTCATGGTTGGACCGTCGCGGCTGTCGCCCAGCAACAGCCCCGCGCCGACGGCCGCGATCGGGCCTGAGAGATGCAGCGCCTGGGCGCCGGCGTAGACCCCCATCGCCAGCGCCAGCGACAGGCTGACCTCCACCACATAGTCGTCGACCCACCGCATCGCCCAGACGACGCCGAACGCCGCGGCGAGCCCGAGCGCCAGGCCGCCGGCGGCCTGCAGCACCACCTGGAACGCGGCCTCGCCAACGCTGGGCGCCGCGCCGCTGGCGAAGGCCAAGAGGGCGCTGAACACCACGATGCCCACGCCGTCGTTGAACAGCGCCTCGCCCTGCAGCACCACCTTCAGCCCATGCGGCAGGCGCCCGCGCTTCAGCGTCGCCAGCACCGCGACCGGGTCGGTCGGGCTGATCAGCGCGCCAAACACCAGCGCCCAGGGCAGCGGCATGGCCAAGCCCAACCAGCCGGCGGCGAGCCACAGCCCGGCGCCCACCACCGCGGTCGAGACCACGACGCCGAACGTCGCCAGGGTCCAAACCGAGAGCGCGCGGCGGCGCAACTGCGAGACATCGACCTGCATCGCCCCGGCGAACAGCAGGAAGCCCAGCAGATAGCCGAGCACGGCCCTGGGAAAGTCGATCGCGGCCACCGACGCCACCAGCGCCATCGCCTGACGCTGGTCCGGCGCCAGCACGCGGACGGCCACCAGCGCCAGGGCCCCGGCCGCGCCGACCAGCAGCATCGCCACCCCATGCGGCAGCTTAAGCGTGCGCGCGTTCAGCCAGCCGCCGGCGGCGACCAGGCAGATGAACAGAGCCGCCAGCTGGAAGAACGTCATGACGGGGCTGTCTTGTGCTCAGCCCCCGCCCCGCTCAAGCGCAATCGGCGCCGGTCGCCGTCGGGCGCGGTCCAGATGGTCGAGACACGCAGATCAGGTGAGCATCGGCGCCATGCCCGGCTCGGCCTTGGCCATCGCGCGCTGGTAGGCCGGGCGCGCGCCAATCCGCGCCAGATAGGCCTTCAGGTTGGGATAGCTCTCGATCGAAAGACCGCGGAACGCACGGCTGGTGGTCAGGCAGTAGACCATCATGATGTCGGCGGTGGTCAGCTTCGCGCCGCCGAAGAACGGCGCCTCGCCGAGCCGCGCTTCGACCATCGCCCAGCCACGCTGGCTGCGGTCGTTCACGAACGCCGCGGCGGGATTGCCCTCGCCGCCCCCCGCCAGCACCAGCTGCATCATCAGCGTGGTCATGAAGGTGCCGTTCGACCAGTGGAACCAGAACAGGTGGTCGGCGAAATCGGCATCGTCCGGCGCCGGCGTCAGCCGCCCGTCGCCGTAGCGCGCGCAGATGTAGTCGCAGATCGCCCCGCTCTCGCCCAGCACCAGCGCGCCGTCGGTGATCACCGGCGCGATGCCCATCGGGTGCAGCGCCTTGTAGTCGTCGGGCGCGAGCCGGTTGTCCGACCGGCGGTCGTAGCGCTTGAGCTGGTAGTCGAGCTCCAGCTCCTCGCACAGCCAGACGATCCGCTCGGATTGCGAGATCCCCAGGTGATGAACCGTCAGCATATCCGCCCCCTGTCGCCTCGGCGGCACGCTACGCTATCCCCGCGCGCCCCGCATCCCAAACCGCGCCGTTGGCCCGGGCGAAGGCCCGGAAGTCCGTGGGCGGACGGCCAGTCAGCTCCATGACGCAGCCGGTCAGCCGGTCCTCCGCGCCACCGGCGATGAACGTGTCCATAAACCCGAGCATCTGGGCCAGCAGGGCGGGCCGGCCGATGGAGCGATACCACGCCGCGAGCGCCTCCGCGCTGACCCGGCGGTGCGCGATCGGACGGCCGGCGGCCTCGCCGATCAGCCGCGCCACCTCATCGTAGGAGATCGGCTCGGGGCCGGTCAGGATGAAATCGCGGTTGAGCGGCTCAGGGCCGGTCAGGGCGGCGACCGCGCAGGCGGCGATGTCGTCGGCGTTGATGAACGGCACGCGGCCGTCCTCGGTCGCCGAATAGAACGCCCCCGCTTCGCGGATGGGCGCCAGGTGCTGGCCCTCGCTGAAGTTCTGCATGAACCAGCTTGGCCTGATGACCGCCCAGTCGGCGGCGTTCTCGCTCAGCCAGCGGTGCGTCTGCCCGACGCCGGGACCGCCCTCGGCGATCGGCGAGCCGCTGAGCAGGACGAATCGCTTCACCCCGCGCGCTGTCGCCGTCTGCGCAAGGGCGATCATTGTCGCAGAGGCGTCGGGGGCGCCGGGGGCCGGCACCAGATAGACGGCGGAGACGCCCTCCAGGGCGGCGGGCCAGGTGTCCGCATTGGACCAGTCGAACGGCTGCGGGCCGCCGCGCGAGGCGATGCGGACCTCGGCGCCGGCCGCCACGAGCTGCTCGGCCACGCGGCGGCCGGTCTTCCCGGTGCCGCCGGTGACCAGGACGAGGCCGCTCACGCCGCCGCCTCTTCCGGAAAGCCGAAGCCTTCGGTCCAGATTTCGCGGCCGCCCATGGCGTCGATGGTGATCAGCGGGTTCCAGTATTCCCGGTAGCGGCGCAGCTTGCCGTCCTGCGTTTCGAAGAAGAGGACAAAGCTCTGGTTGTAGGGCGCGCCAGTCGCGAGCGCGCGGCCGTTGATGCTGAGTTCGACCACGCCGATATCGGGATCCTGCATCGGGAAGACGCGCATCTGCGTGACCGAGTCGGCGGCGATCCGGCCGGTTGCGTGCTTCATGTAGGCCAGGATGTCGGCCTTGCCGTGATAGCTGCGCCGGCGGCCGGCGGGCGCAAAGGGGAATTCCAGCACCCCATCGTCGGCCCACAGCTCGACCCATTCGTCCCAGCGGCCCTGGCCGATCAGGGTCTGGTACGCGCCCATCAGCGTCAGGGCCGCGGCGCGCCGCTCTTCGTCGTTCGAACTCATGTGCTTCCTGTCCGCGCCGGGCGCCTATACGGTGGGTTCACCGATCAGTATCTACTATACTGATGAGTGAAGTTCGCACTGTCAATGGCGGCGGAGGGACGATGACCGAGACAGACTCCCAGAAAGAGATTGGGCGCGGCCCGCTGTGGGGCCGGACGCCGGCCTCGCAGCAACGGCGGCGGGACATCCTGCTGGCCGGGAAGAAGGTGTTCTTCGAGAGCGGCTACCAGCTCGCGAGTGTCGATCGGATCGCCGAGGTCGCCGGCACCACCAAGCGCACGGTGTACGACCATTTCGGGGCCAAGGAGGCGCTGTTCGCCGAGGTGATGGCCTTCGCCGGCAGTCAGTTCGTGGGCCTGCTGCCGAGCGCGGACGACCTGCCGAAAGCGCCGGTGGAGGGCCTGCGCGCCTTCGCCCGGCGTGTCGTCGCCCTGGTCGGCGCGCCGGACAGCCTGCGCTTCCAGCGGCTGGTGATCGCGGAGGCCGAGCGCCATCCGGCGATGGGCCGCGCGCTTTACGAGACCGCGGTGCTGGGCGCGGAGCGGGTGCTGGCGAGCTACCTGGACGCCTGCGTCGAACGCGGCGCCCTGCGCCCGCACGACGCGGCGGCGACGGCGCGGATCGTGCTCGACGTCGCCACCAGCGGACCCAGGTTGCGCGGCCTGCTGGCGATAGCGGACGCCGAGGTCGACGCGATCGGCGCGCGCGCCTTGGACAAGACCATCACATCGCTGGCGACGCAGCTGGCGCCCTAAGGCTCAAGACGGGGCATCAGGCGGCCTGCTTGACCGTCGAGGCGGTGTAAATCTGGTCGATCGCGGCCGCGAGCGCCTGGTCGAATTCGGCGTCGGACATTGAGACGCGTAGATCCTCCAGCAAGGCGCGAGAGAAGCTGGCGATCATGTGGTGGTTCTGGGCCAGAAGCGCGCACGCCTCCGTTCGGTCGTAGCCCCCGGAGAGCGCCACCACGCGCACCACCTCTTTTCGCGCCGCGAGGCCCTCGTAGAGGTCGGGAACGGTCGGAAGGGTGAGCTTCAGCATCACCCGGGTTCCGTCCGGCAGGCCGTCGAGGCGCCGGTTCAGCTCCGCTAGCAGCAGGGCCTCGGCCGCGGCCTTGTCGGGCGCCTTGATCGACACCTCCGGCTCGATGATTGGCAGCAGGCCCCTGCCCGCGATCCGCAGCGCCAGCTCGAACTGCTGCGCGGCGATGGCGGCCACGCCATCCGCGGACGCGGCCGTAATGGTGGAGCGCATCTTGGTCGCGAAGATGCCGTGCGCCTTCGCCCGCTCCAGCAGCTCGTCCAGCTTGGGGATCGGCTTCATCAGGCTGACGCCGCCATCGTCCGGCTGCAGCCCCTTGTCCACCTTCAGGATCGGGACCACGCCGTGGTCCCACAAGTAGGCGCCGGTGGGCTGGCCGCTGACGGCCCGCTCCATCGTGTCTTCGAACAGGATCGCCGCCAGCACCTTGCCGCTGGTGAACGACGGCGCGGTCATGATGCGCGAACGCATCTGGTGGACGAGATCGAACATCTCGTCGTCATCGTCGAACTGCGTTTCCGCCACACCGTAGAGCTTGAGCGCGCCGGGCGTCGAGCCGCCGCTCTGGTCCAGGGCCGCGATAAAGCCGGGCTTGCTCGAAAGCTGGTTCAAAATCTCGGTCGGGATCATGGGGGCGTCTCTCCTGAGCCTCAAACACCTCGAGGCGACGAAGGGTCCAAGCCCTCGTCACATACAGGTGCGCCCCAGACGCTCCTACCCCGCCGCGTCAGGACCGTTCGGGTCCGTCAGGGCGTTACGCAACTGTAGCTGCCAGCGGCGTTGAGATCGGCCGAGCCGTTATATCGGGGCCAGGAGGGGTAGCGGCAGAGCTGGCGGGCCGACCATGGGTCGCTGGGCTGATGTCGGTGATGACCGGCTGGTCCGGCGCCGCGCCGACCCAACGGTCGAGCGCGAAACTCGAAAGGCCCCGAACGGCGATTCCAGGTATCCGCAGGTCTGACCGCTCGTTGCCGCGACCGCCGCGATCTGGCGGAGGTTCGGCGCCGACCGATCGACCGCATCGCATGGGAGGCACGCGCGTTCATCACCGTCCGTGAGCCATAGCGCGGGACGCCTTTCTCGCGTCAACGCAAGCAGTCGGGCGACAGCGAACCCGACCCGCCAGCGAGAATAATCACCTCGATACGCTGCACGGCGGTGCCATCTGCCGACGGCGGCTTGGAGAGCGCCATCGTTCGTTACGCC
>Ga0302314_10004281_pt1 | contig 26272 bp, 17 predicted proteins | sample III_Palsa_N2_3_FD_200533 | JGI IMG/M metagenome (GOLD analysis project Ga0302314, IMG submission 200533) | Peat permafrost microbial communities from Stordalen Mire near Abisko, Sweden - III_Palsa_N2_3 | ecosystem: Environmental > Terrestrial > Soil > Palsa > Peat permafrost | place: Sweden...
GGCTCGACTTCGAGGGCCTGGGCCGGGCCGGCTTCGGCCTGCTGCACAACCTGCTCGACCCGAACGCCGCGCCGCCCCCCGCGACCTGGGACGAGCCCGAGCTGATCCTGCGCGAGAGCAGCGGCCCCGTCTCCCGCTGAGCCTCGACGCACCGGCGCCACCATCGCACCCTGATAGGCCTTGCCCAGATCCTCGAACCCGAAGTCCGTTACCGCTCACAAGAGGCCGTGATGTCGCAGATCACTCATGCCCGCAGACCCGGAATCTGGGTGCTGACGACGGCGTCAGAGTCCAGCTACGTGCTGCACGTCGGCGCGCACGGGATGCTGCGCTGCCTGCACTGGGGCCGCGCGCTGACCGTCGAGCAGGCAGCCTCGCTGCTGGAGTATCCGGCGCCGCGCGAACGCAGCTGCGAGGACCCGCAGGACGGGCTGCTGGACCTGGCGGCGGCCGGGGGCCTGCGTTACGGGTACGCGGGCCTGCAGGTGCGATTCGCCGACGGGACGAGGGATCTGGAACTGGAATACCTCGGACACCGGGTTGAGGGCGGCGAGCTTGCGCTGTTGTTCGCCGACGTCCACTTCCCGCTCGAGATCGAGGCCTGCTACCGGGTGCGCCCGGACAGCCCGGCCATCGAGCGCCACCTGACGCTGCGCCACACCGGGGAGCCGGGCACCGAACCTATCGACGTCGAACGCGCGGACGCCGCGACCTGGTTGCTGCCCGAACTCGCCGACTACTGGCTGAGCCGGAGCTACGGCCAGTGGTCGGCGGAAAACCGCGTGCACCGCGGCCAGCTGACGTTCGGCGAGACCGTGCTGGGCAGCCGCCGCGGCGTGACCAGCCACCAGGCCAACCCGTGGGCGATGATCGACGACGGCACGGCGAGCGAGGAGCACGGCACGGTCTACGGGGCGGCGCTGGCGTGGAGCGGAAGCTGGCAGCTGGTGGCCCAGCGCACACCGGGCAACCGCGTCGGGCTGTCCCTGGGCCACGGGCACACCCCCAGCATCCGAAGCCTCGAGCCGGGAGACGAGCTGCGCTCGCCGGTGAGCATCGGCATCCATACCGAGGGCGGCTTCGGCGCGGCCTACCGGCTCGGCGATCCCGACAGGGATACGAGCGGCGTGCAGTACGTCTCACGCGACGGGACCGAGACCGTGGTGCTCGCCTACCGGACCGCGCGGCGTTTCGGCGCCGCCGCCCAGGTACTGCCGCTGCGCGGCCTCGACACCCGCGCCCGCTACCGCGACCCCGACACGGGCCGCGAACACCACGGCGCGGTGCTCCAGGCCCGCGGCGTACCCCTCGACCTACCCGCCGGAGATCCTGCAAGCACCTTGGTCAGGCTCCGACGGGTTGGAACCAGCACACAGGCACAGCTCATACCGAACGGAGTGAACCAACAGCCATGAAAACCCTCCGCGCAACGACGCGCGCTGCGGTGGCGGCAGCCCTTGTCGCCACCACCGGCCTCGCCGGAGCCTTGGCTACCGCGGCCCCGGCCGCGGCAGCCGCCTCCACCTACACGGTGAACCTGGGCACCAGCACCGGGTCGGTGATGCACGGCGCCAACGGAGCCCTCTACGGGCTCTCCGACGCCGGCGTCCCGTCCGCCAACCTGATCACGCCGCTGAACGTCACCACCATCGCCCAGGGCCCGCCCGGGGACACCCAGCACCCCAACGGGGACGGCGGGAAGGTTTCAGCGTCCTTCGAGCAGGAGGACAGCAGCGGCAAGATCCTGATCTACATGCAGGACATCTACCCGGATTGGCCCTACGCGGCCGTCTCGGAGTCCTCGTGGCTCTCGACCGTCGACACGATCATGGCGGCGATCGACGCCAGCCCGCAGAAGGCCGACTTCGAGCTCGTGCCGTTCAACGAGCCGGACGGGAACTGGTTCAGCGGTCTGGACAGCGGTTCGTACACCACGTTCTACTCCTGGTGGGACGCGACGTACTCGGAGATCGAGTCGGACGACCCCGGCGCCGTGATCGTCGGCCCGAACACGAGCCGCTTCATCGGCGCGTTCATGCCGGGCTTCCTCGCGCACGCCAAGGCGGCCGACGACCTGCCGAACGTGATCAGCTGGCACGAGCTCGCGCTCAGCGACCTCGCCGACTTCGCCGGCCACTACTCCACCTATCGGGCGGATGAGACCGCGGCCGGCATCACCACCCCGATCCCGATCGATATCGACGAGTTCGGCGAACGCTCGGACCTGTCCGTTCCCGGGCAACTGGTGCAGTATCTCGCCATGTTCGAGGCGGCCAAGGTTTACGCGGACCTGGCCTACTGGGACATCGCAGGCAATTTCGACGAGCTGGCCACCGGGCAGAACTCGCCCACCGGCGCGTACTGGTTGTACTACTGGTATGCCCGGATGACCGGGGACACCGTCGCGGTGACCCCACCCTCGCCGAATACGGTCGACACGCTGCAGGGCATAGCCTCGTATGACACGAGCAAGGACCAGGCGCAGGTCATCCTGGGCGGGTCCTCGGGTTCGACGAACGTCGTGGTCAACGGGATCTCCCCGAGCGTGTTCGGCTCCAACGTCACGGCCACGGTCGAGGCGACCAACTGGACCGGTTACGCCGGGGCCGGGACGGCGCCGCAGGTGATCTCGCGCAGCACGTACTCGACCTCGTCCGGCTCGATCACGGTCCCGCTGACGAACATGAACGCGATGTCGGCTTACCACATCGTACTCACCCCCTCCAACGTCACCACCGCAACCTCGCCCACGGCGCCCTACAGCGCGACGTACGACGCGTCCGCCGCGACGATCACCGACGGCACGGTCTACACGGCGGCGGGCGGCTACCCCAGCGCGGACGGCGAGGACGTCGGCTCCCTGGACAAGTCGGACAGCGCGGCGGCCTTCACGGTGACCGCACCGACATCAGGGTCCTACGACCTGCAGATCTACTACGGCAATGACACCGGGACGATGGCGCAACAGGCGCTGAGCATCGACGGAGTGGCCGATCAGTTCGTCGACTACCCGCCGACACTCAACTGGAACTGGCTCAGCTACGTCACTGTTCCCGTAACCCTGAGCGCCGGCACGCACACCATCACCCTGGCCGTGGACAACCCGACGCTCGGCGACTCGGTCGGGCAGGCCCTCCTGGACCATCTGACCCTGACCTCGATCCCCTCGGCGACCACTGAGTACGAGTCCACCGAGGGCCGTACCAGCGGGACCGTCGCGTACGACTACTCCGCCTCGGACGGGTCCGGCCAGGGACAGATCGACCTGAGCTCCGGCGCCACCTCGACGGTGGACGTGTACGCGCCGACCAACGGCTACTACACCACGTCCATCAACTACGCCGCGGCGAGCGGCGACAGCCTGACCCTCACCGCGAACGGCGAACCGGTCGCGGGGGCCTCGCTGCCGTCCACCTCCGGGGCGACCGAGACCGCCACCGCCTCGGTGTACCTGCAGACCGGAATCAACCCGGTCACGATCACCGCGAACGGCACCGGCTCGGTGCAGGACGTCCAGGTCGCCGCGTCGCCGAGCTCCACCGGCACGACGTACGAGGCCGAAAGCTCGGCCAACACGCGTGCGGGCACCGCAGCCATCTCGTCGGACGAGTGGGCCTCGGGCGGGAAGTACGTCGGCTGGATCGGCGACGGCTCCGCCAACACGCTGACCTTCAATGACGTGGACGCGCCGAGCGCGGGCACGTACATGCTGGTCATCGCCTACGCGCAAGGCGACACCTCGGGCTCGGACAACAGCAACGAGGACATCGAGTCGAGGTGGTCGCAGATCTCGGTCAACGGCGGTACCGCCACCACCGAGGTGTTCGCGAGCGACTACAGCTACACGGCCTTCCGAACGGTCGCCATCCCGGTGACCCTGGCCGCCGGGGAGAACACGATCGAGTTCTCCAACTCCACCGGCTACGTCCCGAACATCGACTACATCCAAGTGGCCCAGCTGTAGCACCGGGTCGGCACCAACTCCCGGTTCCCCCGCCGTGCCCTGCGGGGGAACCGGGCTCCACCACGCAGGCGAGAAGCGAAAGCGACGGACTGACGGACATGATCATCACCTTCGGGGACACCCTCGAGCTGGACCTGCACTGCGTGGAGGGTGAACCGCCCAGGCTTGCCGCGCTCCGGCTCGCCGGCCAGAGCCTCGCCCTCGAGGGCCAGGACGCCGAGGTACTCCGGATCCTGCCGCTCTCGCACCTCGAACTCGCCGGCCACGGCCGCACGCACGCCGGCGCCAAACGCCACCTCGGCGGCGCCACCTCGACCCGGCTGCGCTATCGCGGGCACCGCATCGTCGAAGGCGGGCTGAACGGCCACGACGAGGACGCTCGCGTCCTCGAGATCACCTCCGAGGACCCGGTCACCGGCCTGACCCTGGTCGCCTGCCTCGAACAGCACCCCGGGATCGCGGCGGTGCGCTCGTGGACGCGCGTCACGGCCGGGCGCGAGGAGATCGTCCTGCTGCATGTCACCTCCCTGCTGCTGCCCGGCGTGCTGCCGGTCGAGCACGGCCGCTGGGAAGACGAAATCACCGGCTGGAGCGCGGCCAACCCGTGGTGCGGGGAAGGACGCTGGGTCGGCGCGAGCCTCGCCGAACACGGCCTGACCGCCACCGACCGCCCCGACGCGCGCAACCGCTTTGCCCGCTCGAGTACCGGATCGTGGTCCTCCTCCGAATTCCTCCCGATGGGCGCCCTGACCGATGAGCGCACCGGGCGCGCCCTGCTCTGGCAGATCGAGCACAACGGTTCCTGGGCGTGGGAGGTGGGAGACACCTATGACGCGGTCTACCTCGGCCTGTCTGGGCCCTGCGACGCAGAGAACCAGTGGTCGAAGAAGCTCGCCCCCGGCGAGACGTTCACCAGCGTGCCGGTCACCCTCGCCGCCGCCACCGCGGGCCTGGACGCGGCCGCCGGCGAGCTGACCCGGCACCGGCGTCGCACCCGCCGTCCGCACCCGGACCACGAGCAGCTGCCGATCATCTTCAACGACTACATGAACTGCCTGTCCGGCGACCCGAGCACCGAACGGCTCCTGCCGCTCGTCGAGGCCGCGGCGCAGGCGGGCGCCGAGTACTTCGTCATCGACGCAGGCTGGTACGACGATACCGACGGCTGGTGGGACAGCGTCGGTGCGTGGCACCCTTCGACGGTCCGCTTCCCCGGCGGCCTCAAGGAGGTCATGGACCTGGTGCGTGAGCGCGGCATGATCCCCGGGCTGTGGCTCGAACCCGAGGTCGTGGGCGTGCACAACCCGATGGCGCACACCCTGCCGGACGAGGCGTTCTTCTCCCGGGTCGGTCGGCGCCAAACCGAGCACGGACGCCACCAGCTCGACCTGCGCCACCCGGCGGCTGTCGCGCACCTCGATGAGACCGTGGACCGGCTCGTCGCCGACTTCGGCCTCGGCTACCTCAAGCTCGACTACAACATCGAGATCGGCCCGGGCACCGACCAGGCCGCGGACAGCGCCGGTGACGGCCTGCTCGGCCACAACCGCGCATACACCGCGTGGCTCGAATCCGTGCTTGATCGCTACCCTGGACTGGTCATCGAGAGCTGCGCGTCCGGTGGTCTGCGCACCGACCACGCGATGCTCGCCGTCGCGCAACTGCACTCGGCCACCGACCAGACCGACTTCCGGCTCATCCCGCCGATCGCCGCCGCCGTCCCGATGGCCGTCACTCCCGAACAGGCGGCCATCGGGACCTACCCGGTACCCGAGATGACGGATGAGGAGACCGCGTTCACCCTCGCCGGCGCGCTTCTCGGCCGCGTACACCTCAGCGGCCGCCTGGACCTGCTGCGTCCCTCACAGCACGCGCTCGTGCGCGAGGCGCTCGCCGTCTACCGCAGTGTGCGACCGCACCTGCCGTCTTCCGTGCCGCATTGGCCGCTCGGCCTGCCCGCCTGGCGCGACGGCTGGGTCGCCGTCGCCCTCGAGACCCCCGCAGCACCGAACGCCGGATCGGACGCACCGTCAGGCTACGTCCTGGTCTGGCGCCGCGACGACGCCCGCGACCACGTCGACCTCGAAATGCCGTGGCTCACCGATTCCGCAGCCGACCGCTCCGTGGACCCGCAGGTCGCGTTCCCCACCTCGGCCACGGGCGCCACCGCCACGTGGCAGGCGCAGGACGCAACGCTGCGCGTGACGCTCTCGGCGCAGTGGACCGCAGCGCTGATCCGGCTCTAGCCGACACCCGCCCGCGCCCCCTGGCCACCTACAGAAGGCACCGATGAAGAACACCACGAGACAGGTCCACCCATGAATGTGAGCGTTAGCTTCCAGAAAATGCCCGCACACGCGATCGGGCGCTATACCGTGGGGGTCGATTTCGGCACGCTCTCGGCGCGTGCTCTGGTGGTACGGGTCGAAGACGGCGCGGAGATCGGCTCGGCCGTGTACCCCTACACCCACGGCGTCATCGACCGCGTGCTCCCGGGCTTCGATCAGGGACCTGAGGCGGTCAATCTGCCGCCCGACTGGGCGCTGCAGAACCCGGACGACTGGACCGCGGCACTGGGCGAATGCGTGCCCGCGGCGCTGGCCGCAGCCGGCGTGGCTGCGCCTCGCCGTTCGTTCGGATGCGTGGAAGGACGCGGAGATCCTGCTTCTGCGCCACCAGATAGCAGCGCTCCAGTGGCAGCAGCCTGGCCGGGTTCGCCTGTCGTGGGCTGACCGGGCGTTGATGGCCGCCCTGCTCGCGCTCATCCCGCGTGCCCGGCAGACTCGGCTCACGGGTCTGGTCACGCCGGGCACGATTCTGCGCCGGTATCGCGACCTGGTCCGGCGCCGGTGGGCGGAGAAGTCCCGGCGTAGGCCTGGCCGGCCGCGGACGCATCGGAACATCACACACCTGGTGCTGCGCATGGCCCGCGAGAACGAGCACTGGGGTTACCGGCGCGTCGCCGGGGAACTCGCGGCCCTCGGCATCCGCGTCGCGCCGTCCACCGTGTGGGAGATCTTCAAGCGCCAGGGGGTCGAAGTAGCCCAGGTCGGTCAGAGTCGGGATCTGATATTCGCCTCCGTAGAACTCGAGCGCGGGCAGCAGGCCTCGTGCTTTCTTCGCGCAGGTCGTGTCGTGCTCCCGGCTGGGGCGCACGTCCGAGACCCAGCGGGGGAACCCCGTAGTAGTCCGGAATGCCTCCACAGGGTCTGATCAGCGATTTCCTGCTTTCGCAGGATGGTTGTCGAGTGCTGGTCGGGTGGTGGTCTTCGTGCGTGGCGCGATCGCTTCTCGTGATCGTTCGCATGCTCTACCTGTTCGCCGGTCGGATACTGTCCTGGCTGGTGCTGTTGGCGCGGTCGTCGGCGGCGAAGGATGTCGAGATACTCGTGCTTTGACATGAGGTGTTGGTTCTGCGCCGTCAGGTGTCGGCTCCGAAGCTGGGCTGGGTGGACCGGGCGGTGCTCGCTGTGTTGGCCAGTTCGACGACGCGGTGTTCTACAGCCGCGTACTGACCTCAACCGAGATCAGCGAGCTGGCCGCAAGCTGACCACGCCCTATAATCTGTTGCCTCATAGCGTCCTATAAAGGGCGACGTCGGTTCCACGGTGACGGCCGGACGGTGGAGCCGACGTCGCCTGTGGCAGCTTACCTGCGGCAGAGGTCAAGGCTGGAGTGAGCCAAGGTGCGACTCACGATCAGATAGGTGCGGGCGCCGGACATGCCCGCGTACCGGCCGGTCGCCGTCTTCACGGGGATCGACTGCGTGACTCCCTCCAGCGAGGTCGTGTCGTCGACGAACCCTGCGTCGGTCACCGTCCCGCCGGGGAGCGTGACCGTCTCGTCCAGGAAGATCATCATGTGATCGTCCTTCGGGCGCAGGTAGGAGACCACGACCACGGCGCTGACCGTGCCGAGCTTCTTGCCGTCCGGCAGGTAGAGATCGTCGGTGTAGTAACCGATGTCGCCGATCACCGGCGTCAGCCCGACGCCCTTGTTGACGTACCACCCCACGGAGAGCACTACCTCGTTCAGGTCGTCGAACCTGAAGCAGTTCGCTTCGGGGTGGGCTGCCGAACCGTTGCTGTCGGCGGTCGCGGATGCGGTCATCGGTGCCACGGTGAGAACCGCGCCGGTGACGAGTGCGACAAATGCCTGACTGAGTTTGCGGGCGTATGGCACTGCGTGTCCTCCTTGGGACGTCCACTCAGGAAGTGCTGCCGGTGCCGCTGAATTCTGGTGAACTCATGACCTTGGCACTGCCTAAACGGTCCCGGGTGCCGCTAAAGGCGATCTCAAGCAGACATTCGACGCCGTCTCGAGCCCGCGCCACCCGGGACCGGTTCAGGAGCCCGCGGAGAAGTACCCCTCCCGCAGCAGGTCCGGCCGCGCGGCCACCTCGTCCTTCGTTCCGTCGAACACGAACTCGCCCTGGTTGAGGATGCAGACTCGGTCGGCGACCTCCAGCGCGCCGAGCACCTGCTGCTCGACCAGGAGAACCGCCATGCCCTCGTCCGCCGCCGCCCGGACGGCCTGGAAGAGCCGGTGCACGACGATGGGAGCGAGTCCCGAGGAGACCTCGTCCAGCAGCAGGACCGACGGCTGTCCGGCGAGCGCGCGGCCCATGGTGAGCATCTGCTGTTCGCCGCCCGAGAGCTGCCCGGCCCGGCGTTCAAGCAGCGGGCCGAGTTCGGGGAACAGTGTCAGGGCGCGCCGCGGATCGCCGCGGCCGAGCCTGAGGTTGGCCTCGACGCTCAGCCGGGTGAAGACGGACCGCTCGCCGACGAAGGCCGCGCCCGCCCGGGCGCGGGCGTGCGCGGACAGTTGCCGCTCCTCGCCGTTCCACAGGATCCGACCCGAGATGCGCGGCAGGATGCCCATGATCGTGAGCAGGGCCGTGGACTTGCCCGCGCCGTTCGGACCGAAGACCGCGACGATCTCGCCCGCGGCCACGTCGAGATCGACGCCGTGGACGACCGCGGTGCCCCGGTAGCCGGCGTGCAGATCCCGCACCGCGAGTTTCGGCTCTATCATGGCGTGGCCTCCCCCTGTGCGACGGTGACGTCGGCGACCTCGATGTCTTCGTGTTCCGGCCGCCCGGGAAGGCCGGCGAGGCTGGTCATGCCGGGCGCCGTCTCGCCGAGATACGAGGTGATCACCTCGGGACTCGCCATGACCTGCTCCGGCGTGCCCGACGCGACCACCCGGCCGAGCGCGAGCGCGAGCACGCGGTCGCTCACCGCGGTGACAAACCGCACGTCGTGTTCGATCAGCAGGACGGCCAGGCCCCAGGTGTCGGCCAGGTGGCGCACCAGTCCGAGCAACTCCCGCTTCTCGGCGGAGTTGAGGCCCGCGCCCGGCTCGTCGAGCAGCAGTACGCGCGGGGCTCCGGCCAAAGTCCGGGCGATCCCCACGAGCCTGCGCGTGCCGGTTGACAGCTCCTCGGGCCGACGCGCCAGATCCTCGCTCAACGCCAGGTCGAGGATCGCGGCCTCGGCGACGGGCGGGAGCGGGGTTTCGCGCGGCCGGATCAGGTCCGCGACGTAGGAGCGGGCGCCGCGGCTCTCCGCCCCGACGCGGATGTTCTCGTAGGCGGTCATGTTCTCGAACAGTTCGACGGACTGGAAGGTGCGGCCCACTCCGAGCGCGGCCCGCCGCTGCGGCGAGAGCCTCGCCAGCGGCTCGCCGTCGAGGCTGACGGTGCCCCCGGCCGAGACCGCGCCCGAGATCGCGTCCAGGATCGTCGTCTTGCCGGCCCCGTTCGGGCCGATGAGCCCGACGACCTCTCCCGGCGCGACGTCGAGGTCGACGCCCCGCACCGCGTGCACGCCGCCGAAGCTCACCGACAGGCCGCGCACGCTCAGATGCCCGCCGCGCACCCGTTCCGGCTGCTCGCGCCGCACCGGAGCCTCCGCGGGCACCGGCTCGGCGGCGAGCGTGGGCCGAGAGCCCGTGACCGCGCGTCCGCCGGACAGCAGACGCCGGAGGTACGCGAACTGACGTGCGTGCAGGTTCGCCGCGCCGCTGGGGTAGAACGCGAGCGTCAGCAGCGCCGAGACCGCGCCGATGAGCCCGAGCGACTCGGTCCACCGGCCCGGGAAGTAGCTGAGCACCTGCTGGGCCACGCCGCCGCCCGGGTTCGCCAGGGCCTGCACGACCGCTCCGTACAGGTACCCGACGCCGCCGATCACCGTGCCGAGCAGGGCGCTGATGGAGCCGACGGTCGTGTACCTGGTCAGGTCGAGGTTGGGGAATTCGAAGGCCGCGAGCGCGCCGGAGAGTCCGGCGATCGTGGAGGCGATCGCGAAGGCGTAGAGCTTGACGCCGACGACGCCGACCCCGGAGGCCGCCGCGGCGCGCTCGTTCGCGTTCGCCGCGAGCAGCCGCCGGCCGGTGCGGCCACGCCGGATGTTCGCCACCGCGACCGCCCCCACGACGAACACCGCGATGGCGAACACCGTGAAGCGGACCGGGTGGTCGAACATGCCGAGCTGCCAGCCGAACAGGCTCGGCTCGCCCACGGTGAGCGTCCCGTTCGCGGTGTCCTCGCCGGATATCCAGGGGTTGCCGAGGGCGACCTCCTCCAGGACCAGGCTGAGGCCGATGGTGACCACGGCGAGGCTCGCGCCGCGGCAGCGCAGCGCCGGCAGGCCGACCACGACGCCGACCGCGCCCGCGGCCAGCGAGCCGAGCAGCACCGCGGGCACGAACGGCAGTCCGGCCCTGGCCGAGAGGTTCGCCGCCGTCACCGCGCCGACGCCCGCGATGGTCATCTGGGCCAGTGAGATCTGCCCCGCGTAGCCGGTCAGCAGCACCATCGACAGGCCGATGAGGCCGGCCAGCGCGCTGCTCGCGATCGCCAGCGCCCAACTGTTAGACACGGTGTGCACCAGTAGGCACAGGACGAGGACCGGGGGCAGTAGCCAGCGCAGCCGGATGCCGCCGGAGCCCGCGCGGACCGGCCGCCCGGTGTCGTCGCCGCGCGCCGGGATCAGTCTGCCGCGGAAGATCACCAGCGCGATGACGATGACGAAGGGGGCCGAGTCCGCGACCCCCGGCGTCGTGATGTAGAGCTCCGCCTCCGACTGCGCGATGCCGAGCAGCAGCCCGCCGGCCAGGACGAGCCAGAAGGAGGAGAACTCGCCCACGAGCGCCACCGCGAGGCCCGGGATGACCGTCAGGACGAGCGCGGTCACCGAGAGGCCGGCGATCGGGGACAGCAGGATGCCGGCGAGCCCGGCCAGCGCCGAGCCGGCGACCCAGTTCAGCGCGCCGATGGCCGTCGGCGACCAGCCGAGGGCCACCGCGGCGCGCTCGTTCTCCGCGACGGCGGAGGTCGCCAGGCCGAAGCGGCTGCGCTGATAGACCTGCCAGAGCACGACGGTGAGCAGCAGCGCGATGCCGAGGAGGATCAGCTTGTCGACGCCGATGCTCAGGTTCGCGCCGAGGTGCAGGGTCGAGGACGGCAGGATGGAGGTGACGACCTGGGTGGTGTTCAGGTCGGAGCCGTTCCACAGCACGGTTCCGATGCCCTGGAGCAGCCCGAGCAGCGCGAGGCTGGAGATCAGGCGCGCGACGTCCGAGGCGTCCGCGAGCCTGCGCAGCACCACGAGGTGCATCGCGGCCCCGATGCCCATCGCCGCGCAGAGCGCGACGATCAGGGCGACGGGCGTCGGCAGGATGCCCTCGTCGCGGGTACGGTAGAAGATCTGCGCGGCGATCATCGCCACGCCGCCCTGCGCGAAGTTGAGCACACCGGAACCGCGGTGGATCAGAACGAGGCTCTGCCCGAGCAGGACGTAGATCGCGCCCGCCCCGAGGCCGAACAAGGCCAGCTGCAACGCGGTCATGTGCTGCGCCCCCTCGTCGGCTTCTCGCCGGCCATCACGGGGCGTAGGGGTTGATGAAGCTGCCGCCGCCGCTCGTGATCACGCCGTTCTCGACGGTGGACACGGTCAGGTCGGCGTTGAAGATCCGGACAAACGGCCCGACCCCGGTGGCGGGCTTGTCCAGGCTGAAGGACGGCAGCATCGGCAGCTGCACGGTGCCCTCCTTGGCGAGCGCCGCGCGGACCGTTGTCGCGCTCACGTCTGTCAGATCCGCGGCCACCTGGTCGAACAGGATCACGCCATCGTAGGAGTTGGCCGATTCGCTGTCCTTGTTGACGCTGGAGTCGACGTAGCCCATCCACTTGTCGTAGGTGGCGACCGCCGTGTCCGAGGTGTCCGTCGAGGGCAGGAAGTTGCTCAGGATGGTGACGCCATCCAAGCTCTGGCCGAGCTGCTTGAGTCCCGCGCTGCTGATCGTGAAGTCGTTGCTGATCAGCGGCTTCTTGGTGGCCGACTGCTCGTAGGCCGACATGAACGCGGAGAGGGAGTCGAGGTTGTTCGGGCTCAGGCCTATGTACTGGCTCTGTTCGGCCTGGGCGACAGTCGCGGACAGGTCGATGGCGGTCGAGGGTATCGAGACGACCTTGACGGAAACTCCGGGATGGACCCGCTCCACCAGCTTGAGCAGCGTGGACACGCCCGCGGTCGAGGCGCCGGCGTTGGTGACGATCGCGACGCTGGTCGCGCCCTTCGACGCGGGTACGGAGACCATGCCGGCCAGCAGGATGGGCGCCTCGCCCATGATCGGGAACGAGTCGGTGCTGGTGTACTCGGTGGCCGAGGGCACCTCCGCGATCATCGGAATGCCCGCGGCCTGGAGCAGCGGCATGCCGGAGCCGTTGTCCGCCGCCCCGACGACGGCGTCGACGTGGTCCGCGACGGCCTTGCGGGCGCATTCGACCGCTCCGTTGGCGGTGCCGCCCGTGTCGCAGGACACGATGGTGATCGACTTGCCGTGCACCCCGCCGGCGTGGTTGATCTGGTCCGCCGCGGCCTCGGCGCCGACCGGGATCTCCGGGGCGACGGGCTGTCCGGTGCTTCCCTGCGAGGTCAGCGGGGCGGTGACCATGAGTGTGTAGGTGCCGCTGAAGCTCGGCAGCGGCGAAGGCGTGAACGCGGCGGAGGCGCCGGCCGAGACCGTCGTCGTTCCGCTCGAACTGCAGGACGCGGTGGCCATGGCGATACTCATTGCCGCTATGCCGAGGGCGAGGCTGCGCCCGCCGGGTGTGCGTGGCCGAATCATGATGGTCTCCTGGTCTTGAGCGCGGTGTCTGGCATGAGCAGGTCGCGCCCACGCGGCAACGGAACCGGTGGTGCGCGAGGTCGGTACTCGAGCTGTGGATCAGGTCTCGGGCATCCCGGTTTCGGATGTCTGCGCCCCAGGTCGGCCGGCCCGGCAGGGCCGGCCGTTGCCCAGCAGGGCCCCGTTACTGCAGGTCGTATGACGGCGTCTCGCCGAGCGCCTCGCCGGCCGCGAGCGGGTCGGAGTACTCGCGGAAGCGGGTGATCTTGCCGTCCTTCACGCCCAGGAAGAGCACGCCCGGGTGCGCGAAGGTCTTGCCGGTGGCCTCGACGTGGCCGACGATCTCGTGCTCGGCGATCAGCGTCTCGCCGCCGTCCACCAGGCGCAGCACGGGATTGCGCACCTCGTCGTAGCGGAACGGGCTCATCTGCGCGCCCGCCGCCATCAGGGCCAGGATCTGCTCCTTGCCGGTGGTCACCTTCGGCACGCCAGGCGGGGCGAAGGGGAGTTCGTGGGTCGCGTCGGGGGCGTAGAACTCCTCGACGAAGTCCAGGTATCCCTCCCACCCGATGAGCGCGGCCACGAACTCCGCGTACACCTCGTTCGGCGTCGGGGTGGTGCTCTCTCCGCTCACGGAGACCTCCGGAGATCTGTTCCAGTTATCAATGATTTGATAAAAAAATGGTTACGATAAGGAATTGAACAGGATGATGAAATCCCAGGTCGGATGCGGGGTAAACGATACGTAACGAGCGTTCCGCTTGTCAAGAACCGCGAATCACGCTGCGGATGTCGGTGTCGCGGACAGCGCGGGGCGCGTTCGGGGCCGAGGTATGATGCGGGAATGTCGACGGATAGGTACGGAACCGTCCCTTCTAAAGCGGTGCGGGCCGACGCCCGCCGCAACCGGGAGGCCGTGCTCGAGACCGCGCGGCGGGTCTTCGCCGCCGACGGCGTCGGGGCGCCGATCGACGAGATCGCCCGCCGCGCGGGGGTCGGGGCCGCCACCATCTACCGGCACTTCCCCTCCAAGGAGGCCCTGTTCGAGGCCGTCATCCTCGACCGGCTGCTGGAACTCGGCACCGAGGCCCGCGTGCTGGCCGCGGCGCCGGATCCGGGTGCCGCCTTCTTCGGGCTGCTCATCCGGCTGGTCGAGGAGGGCGCGGCCAAGCGCGATCTGGCCGACGCGCTGGCCGGGGCGGGCGTCGAGCTGAGCCCCGCCGTCGTCGCCGCGGCCGACGAGCTCCAGCGCCTGCTCGGCGAGCTGCTGGTGCGCGCACGCGAGGGCGGCGCCGTGCGCCCCGAGGTGGGTGTCGCCGACGTGGCGGCGGTCGTGCTCGGCTGCGTCGCGATGGAGCGGGCCGCCGCGGGGGACGGTCCTGCGGGCCGGCTGAGCACCGTGCTCCTGGACGGCCTGCGCGGACCCGCCGCCGTGGTCGGGCCGGCCGAGCCGGAACCGGCCGGCTGAGACCCGCCCGGCGCGCCGGGTTGGCCCGGGCTTGGCCGGTCTTTAGCCCGCTCGCCGACGATGTGACGTGTCGCACCCGCGTCCTCGGAGAATGGGGAGCCAAGGCCTTGAAGAGATCCGCACCGGAACCGAACGTCATCCTGCGTGGCGGTCCGTCGTCCTGGTCCGACGAGCGGCGCGTGCTCGCGCTGGTCGACCCGGAGAACACGTACAAGCCGCTGAACGGCAACCGCTATGAGCACTTCGAGCCCACCGAGGAGCTGGTCGTGCGCGACGGGCGGAAACTGCGGGTCTTCGCCTGGACCCGGTGCACCTATATCGCCGAGTGATTCAGCCATCGGATCCCAGCCGCTCGCGGATCGCGCGCACCACCTCGGCGGTGCGCGCGGTCAGATAGAAGTGGCCGCCGGGGAAGACCCGCACCGCGAAATCCCCGGTGGTGTGGCCACGCCAGGCCGAGACCTGCTCCAGGGACGTGAGCGGGTCCGTGTCCCCGGCGAACGCGGTGATCGGGCACCTGACGCTCACCCCGGCCGGGCAGTCGTAGGCCTCGACCGCTTTGTAGTCGCCGCGAATCGCCGGAAGCAGGGACCTCAGCAGTTCGTCGTCGGCGAACAGCGCCGAGTCGGTCCCGCTCAGTCGCCGCAGCTCGGCGATCAGGCCGTCGTCGTCGAGCCGGTGCACCGCCCGGTCGTCGGCCGGGATCGACGGCGCGCGCCGCGCCGAGGCCCACAACAGCGCGGGCGACACGCCGCATTCGCCCTCGAACCTGCGGACGACCTCGAAGGCGACCGTGGCGCCCATGCTGTGGCCGAAGAACGCCATGCGGCGCCCGCCCGGACCCGACGGTCCGCGCAGCACCTCGAACAGCTGGTCGGCCAGTTCCGGGATGCTCTCGATCGTCGGCTCGAGCCTGCGGTCCTGCCGACCGGGGTACTGCAGGGCCAGCACGTCGACCTCGGGCGTCAGGGATCGGGCGACGGGTGCGAAGAAACTCGCCGAGCCGCCGGCGTGCGGGAAGCACACGAGGCTGGTCGTCGCGCCCGCCGCGGGCTGGAAGCGGCGGACCCAGACGCCGTCGTCGACAGCCGTGGTCATCGCTATCCCCCGATCTGCACGCGGTGCGGCACGGAGTGTCCGAGCGGGTGCCCGGTGGAGTGCCCGCCGCCAGGGGGGCCCGCCGGGTGTCCGCCGCCGTGTACCGGGACGGCGTGCTGGAGTGCCGGACGGCGGCTGAGCTCGTGGTCGTCGGTGAGGATGGCGCTGTGCAGATCGCGTAGCGCCCGGCAGGGCTCGAGGCCGAGTTCGCCGATGACGACGTCGCGGGCGCGCTGGTAGACGCGCAGCGCGTCGGCTTGCCGGTCCGCGCGGTAGAGCGCGAGCATCAGCAGCCGGTAGAAGGCCTCGCGCAGCGGGTGGTCCTCGATCAGCGAGAACAGCAGACTGATGTTCTCGCGGTACTGGCCGAGCTCGAGCCGGGCCTCGACGAGCAGCTCGAGGCATTCGAGCCGGCACTCCTCCAGCCAGGCGACGAAGCCCTCGATGACCGGTCCGCCCGGCAGCCCGCCGAGCACGGGCCCGCGCCAGAGCGCGAGCGCGGTCTCGAGCGAGGCGACCGCCTGCTCCGGCGATCCGGCCGCGAGCTGCCGCCGGGCCTCGCGCATCGACTCCTCGAAGACGTGCAGATCGAGCGCGCCCCGCTCGAGCCGCAGCTGGTATCCACGGGTGCGGGTGAGGATCGGCCCGCTCGAATTGCCGGGCTGGCGGATGAGTTTGCGAAGCTGCGAAACGTAAACGTAGAGTCCGTCCGACGCCCGGCGCGGGGGCTCTTCCCCCCACAGCTCGAGCAGCAGTTGGGCGGACGGCACGATCTTGTTGGCGCGGATGAGCACGGTGGCGAGGACGATCTCCAGTTTGCGGGCGTTCAGCGGGATCTCGTCGCCGTCTCTGGTCATCCGGAGCGGGCCTAGTATCTGATAGTGCATGAGACCTCCTGGGTCTCCTGTGGCGCTGACGGGGAAGAGGAACGGTTTTCGCGCCGTTTCGGTGGGTCGCGGCGCTGGGAGAGAGTCTGTCCGCGCGTCGGTGGGCGGAATTCGGCCGATGGCGGGCGCTTCGAGCGTTCCGGAGCGTCGGCGGTCGGTTTCCTCGGTGCGTCTGGCGTGGGGGGCGGCCGGGTGCCGGCCGTGCCGCACGCGGCTCCTGCGACTGTTCACACGACCCGCCCGCCAGTGGGGCTCGGCCAATGGCGGCGGCCGTGTGCGCTGTGGCTCGCTGGTCGTCCCGCCGCTTCCACGGCGCGTGTTTTCGCCTAGCTCATGGCAGCATCCTTAGGCCTCCTAAGGCGGTTCTAAACCGGTCCTTGGCCGTTTACGGGGCGTGAACATTCGGTTTACCTGACTAGACAAGTCGGCTCCAGCTGACTAGACAAGTGCGCGCCGGCCGTCCGGCGCCGGTCGTTCAAGGATCGCGATAGAGCCGGCTTAGCCCGCCCGCGCAGCATGGAGCGGGTGGCGGAGAACCGTCACTCCGCACTGCGCGGGCCCGGTGCCCCCGGGCGCCGCCGCGGAAGGCGTGCTCGACGAAGGCGGACGAATGGGCACAGCGATGAACTCTCCAGACGGCTCCGCTGTCTGCGCCGCGGACGGCGACGGTGACGATCCCTTCTCCCTGTTCCGGTCCGACCGCGTGGTTTCGCGGTACCCGGAGGTCGCCGCTGCGCTGGGCGCGCTGGGCGAGGCCTACCTGGTCCGGGCCGGCCGGATCCTGGCCGGGCTCGATCCCGACGAGGTGCTGCGTGCCCATCCCGCCGTTCCCGCGGTGACGGTCGCCGTCACCGGGCACGGGACGCTTTCGCAGCTCGTCCCGGCCCTGACCGCGGAGCTGGCGCGGCACGGGCTGCTGCTGCGCCCCTTCCTCGGCGCTTTCGACGGCTATGTGTTCGAGCTGTCCGACCCCGCGAGCCGGCTGTACGCGGCGGGTGCCGAGCTGACGCTGTGTGTGCTCGATCCCATGATCGTGTTCGACGATGTTCCGGCGGTGTGGCGGCCGGGCGACGTCTCGCGGGTCTTCGAGGAGAAGCTCGCCGTCATCGAGCGACTGGTCAAGACATTCGAGTCGGCCGGCCGCGGCACCCTCGTGCTGAACACCGTGCCGCTGCCGGGGATCTTCCTCTCCCGCCTGGTCGACCGGCGCTCGCGACGGGAGCTCGGCATCATCTGGCGCGAGGCGAACGCGCGCCTGCTGCGGCTCGCGGACGACCATCCCCGGCTGTCCGTCATCGACCTTGATCCGCTGGTCGCCGAGGGGATCGCGGTCACCGAGCCCCGGCTGAGCGTCTATGCGAAGGCGCACCTCTCGCCGGAGCTGCTGGCCAGGTACGGCCGCGAGATCGGGCACTTGGCCCGCCAGGTCACCGGACGGGCCAAAAAGTGCCTGGTGCTCGACCTCGACGGCACGCTGTGGGGCGGGGTGCTCGGAGAGGACGGGATCGAGGGCATCGAGGTGGCCGAGGGCCACCGGGGCGAGGCGTTCCGCGGCTTCCAACAGGTCGTCAAGCAGCTTGGCGCGCAGGGCGTGCTGGTGGCCGCGGTGAGCAAGAATGAGCTGGAACCGGTGCGCGAGGCGTTCCGCGGCGCTCCCGGCATGACGCTCGCTGAGAACGACTTCGTGCGCATCGTCGCGAACTGGCGGCCCAAGCACGACAATCTCAAGGAGCTGGCCGAGGCGCTGAACCTTGGCGTCGACAGCTTCGTGTTCGTCGACGACAGCCCGCTGGAATGCGGTCTCGTGCGCCGCGAACTGCCCGCGGTGGCCGTTGTGCAGGTGGACGGCGAGCCGGCGCTGCACGGCCCGAAGCTGCTGCGCGACGGCTGGTTCGACGCGGCCGAGCTGACGGCCGAGGACCGCACCCGGGTCGTGAAGTACCGCGAGGAATTCGAGCGCAAGGACTTCCTGGACGGCTTCGACTCGCTCCAGGACTACCTGCGCGAGCTCAAGGTGAGCGTGCGTCTTTTCGCCGCGGGCGAGCCGGAGGTGCCGCGGCTCTCGCAGCTGACGCTGCGCACCAACCAGTTCAACCTGACGACCCTTCGGCTGCAGAAGCCTGAGGTCACCACTCTGCTCAAGGACCCGGCCTCGCTCGTGCTGGCCATCCGTTCCGGCGACCGCTTCGGTGACAACGGTCTGGTGGGCGCGGTCTTCCTGCGCCGCGCCGACGAGGTGCTGCACATCGACAACTTCCTGCTCAGCTGCCGGGTCTTCTCCCGCGGCATCGAGCAGACCTGCCTCGCCGCGATCCTCGACCACGCCAGGGACACCGGGGCCGCGGCCGTGGCCGGCTCCTACCGGCCGACCGCCAAGAACGGGGTCGTCAAGGACTTCTATCCGCGTTACGGATTCCGGGCCGTCGGCGAGGACGGCGAGATCGCGGCCTTCCGACACGACCTGGGCGAACGTCTCGCCCGACCCGAGCACGTGTCACTGCGTGAAGATTTCACCGGAGCCGGAGGGGCCTTGTGAACAGCACCGAGGAATTCGTGGCGATGCTGCGCGAGGATCTGGCCCTGCCGGTGACCGCGGCGGATCTCGAATCGGGCTTCGACGACCTGCCGGGCTGGGACTCGGTGCACCTGCTGGCGCTGCTGACGGCCGTCGAGCGGCGGACCGGGCGGATGATCTCGCTGCCCGACCTGCTGGAGGCCGGAAGCCTCCGCGAGGTCTACGCGCTCGTCGCGCACTGAGCTCCGCCGGGGGCGGGTACGGACCGCCGTGCTCGGTGCCCGGCCGGGGGCGCCGTCGCCCGCGGACCCCGGAGGTCTCAGGTGGAGCAGGGGATCAAGTCATTGTCGTCGATCAGGATCGCCTTGTGCAGATCGCGCAGCGCCTGGCCCGGTTCGATGCCGAGCTCCGCGCTGATGACGTCCCGGGCGTGCAGGTAGACGCGCAGCGCGTCGGCCTGTCGGCCCGAGCGGTACAGGGCGAGCATCAGACGCTGGCAGAACGCCTCCCGCAGGGGATATTCGGTGGTGAGCGAGAAGAGCAGGCCGACCATCTCGCGGTGCCGGCCCAGCCGCATGTTCGCGTCGATGAGCAGTTCCTGGCACTCGAGCCGGCACTCCTCCAGCCACACCGCGAAGCCGTCCACGATGGGGCCGCCGGGCAGGCCGCCGAGAATCGGACCGCGCCACAGCGTCAGGGCGTCCTGGAACGCGGCGGCCGCGTTGTTGGCCGAGCCCTTCCATAGCTGCCGGCGCCCTTCGCGCACCGCGTCCTGGAAGTGGTGCAGGTCGAATTCGTCCGCGCCAAGGCGTAGCGTGTACCCGCACGAGCTGGTGACGATCGGGCTCTCGGTCCGTTGGGACCCGTCGAGCATTTTGCGCAACTGCGAGATGTACACGTAGAGACCGTCCCGCGCCCTGCGCGGCGGGTTCTCGCCCCACAGCTCGCTGAGCAATTGCTCAGCGGGCACGGCCTGGTCGGCGCGGATCAGCAGCGTGCCGAGCAGGATCTCCAGTTTGTTGGCGCTCAACGAGAGTTCTTCATCATCGGTGACTATGTGGAGTGGACCCAATATCTCGTATCGCATCTTCTTCCGTTGCTCCCAGCCGTGTCGGCGCCCCCTTGGAGGTCCTGAGGATTGCGGTGCTGGTGAAGTCTCCTCTGCCCGGAGCCGCATCGGTCGATCACTTCTACGCACGCCTCCTGTGGTGCCGCGATCTGCGTCTCCCCTTACTTAGTGAACGCGGCGTTCCTACAACCGATACTACTCGCAGGGGCGAGTCGATGCATTTCTCCTCCATGTCGAGCGAGTTAACTGTATGTTGTCTAAAGGCTCCAGTGGCCTCATCATATTTGGGTAATGCAATTTACTCCGCCGACTTCTCCTGAGTTTCGTTAAGTGAACCTCTCTCAGCTTGGAGCTGTTTATGCCCGGACCGGAAGGGGGATCGCGGGGGACCGCTGAGGCGACGCGCCCGCGCGGCGGGCCGCGGCGGCGCGGCGCGGTGCTCGAGCAGGCCATTTTCTCCTCGGCACTCGCCGAACTGTCGGAGGTGGGTTACCCGGCGTTCTCGGTGGAGCGCGTGGCCAGGCGTGCCGGGACCGGGAAGGCGGCGCTCTACCGCCGCTGGTCCAGTCGGGTCGACCTGGTCTGGGCGGTGATCAGCCAGATGCCGGCCCCGGGCGCGGCTCGGGCCGACACCGGGGAGCTGCGGCAGGATCTGCTGGTGCTGCTGGCCGACATGGCGGACCGGTACACCGGGGCCTACGGAGAGGCCGTGCGCGGCCTGATCGCCGAGATCTCCTCCGACCAGCAGCGGAGCCAGGCCGTGCGCAAGCACATCAAGGGCGTGGAGAACCAGGCTATCCGCGAGGTCCTGGACCGCGCCGTCGCGCGGAGCGAGCTCCGTCCGGAGGCGATGACGCCCCGCGTTGTCGAGGTCGGCCCGGTGCTGGTGCTGCACCACTGCCTGACCCTGGGAGTGCCGCTGCCGTCCGCGATACTCACGGGCATCGTCGACGAAGTCGTGCTGCCGCTACTGCTGCGCCGCGGCCCGGGGTGCGCGCCGTAGCCGCGGATCGATGGGATCACGAGCTCTGGAGATCGGGCAGCCCGGCGCGCAGGAAGGCGACGAGGCCGGTCGGCGAGGGGTTCTCGAAGACCGCGGTGGGCGGGACCTCGACTCCGGTCACGGCCTCGAGCCGGGTGCACAGTTCGAGCGCCGTGAACGAGGAGAACCCGAGCTCCAAGAAGTCGCGCCCGAGATCGACGGCGTCGGGGGCGGCGCCGAGCACCGCGGCGACGTGCGTACGCACCACATCGAGCAGGATCGCGTCGTGCTCCTCCGGCCCCGCCTCGGCGAGCAGCCGCAGCAGCTCTTCGGGGCCCCGCGCTTGCGCTCCCGCGTCGTCCGGCGCGCTCACGCCGTCCAACAGGGCCCTGACCTCGGGCACCTCCCGGAACAGCCGCAGCGCCCGCTCGGCGGGGAACCGCGCGATGAACTCGGGCCAGTCGATATCCGCCACGACCAGGGACGCGTACCGGTCCGAGGCCCGCGGCAGGGCCCGGAACACCTGGCCGGCGACCAGCGGCAGCAGACCTGGCGCCGCCGGAGCGTCCGCGCGCGGCGCCCACGCTCCCCAGGCCACCGACACCGCCGGCAGGCCGAGCGCGCGCCGGCCGAGCACGAGCGCCTCCAGATAGGCGTCGGCGACGGCGGCGTCGCCGACGCCCGGCTCGCCCAGGGCGTAGCCGAGATCGGACAGGACGATGAACGCCGACACGTCCGGTCCCCGGGTCAGCTCGTCCAGGCTCCGCGCCGAGGCCAGGGTCGCCGCGAGAGCCTCCGGCGCGTTCGGATCCACGGCGCTCGGATCCCGCCGCGCCGGGCCGACGGCGCCGACCACCGACACGACGGTGGTGAGCGGCGCGTCGGCGGGCAGCCTGGCCAGCAGGCCCGCCAGGTCCGCGGCGTGTTCCGGGCCGGGTTCGGCGACCGTGACCCGGCAGCCCAGCCGTGCCAGCTCGGACTCCAGCGCTGCGACGCGCCCGGCGTCGGCCTCGTCGGTCCCGGCGAGTATCAGGTTCCGTATGCCTATCTGGGCGAGCCAGCGGGCGGCCTCGGCCCCGAGCCCGTCGGCGCCGCCGTGGACCAGCGCCGTGCCGGCGGGCTGCCATGGGGCCTCCGGGAATCCGCCGGGCACCGGCACGAGGCGGCGCGCGTACACCCCGGAGGGCCGCAGCGCCGCGTACTGCTCGCCGCCGGCCAGCACAGAGCCGAGCAGCGCCTCGACCCTGGGGTCCGGGACGGACGGCAGGTCGATCAGGCCGCCCCAGGCGTGCGGCCGTTCCAGCGCGGCCACTCGTCCGAGACCCCACACGGCGGCGGCAACGGCGTCGGGGGAGGGGTCGGTCCCGTCCACCGATACGGCGCCCCGGGTCAGCACCCAGAGAGGCGCCTCGATCCCGGCCGCCCGCAGCGCCGCGAGCAGCAGCGTGGTGTCCCGCACCGAGGCCGTCGAATCCCCGGGCTCCCGGGCCGCCGTCCTCAGCGGCAGCAGTGAGATCACCCCGGTCACCGGCGTCTGCCCGGAGTTCGAGGACTCCGCAGCGTGCTCACGCAGCAGCCGTGCGGCGTCCTCGCCCCAGGTGACGACGAGGATCGAGGCGCCCCAGCCGCCGCGCGAGAGCGCCTCGGCCACACCGTCCACGGCGTCGTCGTCGGACGGCTCGTCCGACCGCACGATGAGCCAGGACCCTGACAGCTTGCCCGCCGCCGGTTCGGCGACCTGCCGCCAGGAGGTCCGATACCAGCATTCGTCCTGGCGCCGCCAAGTCGCGAGCACCGGCAGCAGCGCGTCCAGCGCGGAGCGCTGCCCTTCGTCGAGGTGCAGCGCGGCGGCGAGGGAGGCGAGGTCCTGGTTCTGCACGGCCTCCCAGAACCGGCCCTCGACGGACTGGGACCGGTCCGCGTGGTTCGCGGCGGGCTTGTCCACCCAGTATCGCTGGTGTTGGAATGCGTACGCGGGCAGCGCCGCGTCGCGCGGACCGGGCTCGGCCGCGGGCCGCCACCGCAGGTCGGCCCGCCGGGTGTGCAGCCCGGCGGCCGCGGTGAGCGCTGTGGCCCCCTCGGGGGCGTCCTTGCGCAGCACGGGCAGGTACGCGGCGGCCGCGGGGTCGGCGAGGCAGTCCCGCGTCATCGGGGTCAGCACGGCGTCGGGCCCGAGTTCGACGTAGTCCGTCACGCCCAGAGCCTCGAGCCGGCGGACGGCGTCGAGGAACCGGACGGGTTCGCGTACGTGCCGCACCCAGTAGTCCGGGGTGCGCAGCAACGCGGGCTCGACGAGTTCCCCGGTCAGGGTGGAGACGATCGGGATGGTCGCGTCGGCGAATTCGAGCCCCTCGACGACCGCCCGGAACTCGTCGAGCATCGGCCGCATCAGCGGCGAGTGGAACGCGTGGCTGACCGTCAGGCGGCGCACCCGGCGCCCCTGGCCGCGCAAATCCTTGGCGATCGCGTCGAGCGTCTCGGCGTCGCCGGAGAGCACCGTCGACCGCGGGCCGTTGACCGCCGCGATCCCGACGCGGTCCTCGTGCTCGGCGAGCAGTCGCAGCACGTCGGCCTCCGCGGCCTGGACGGCGAGCATCGCGCCGCCGGCCGGAAGCGCCTGCATGAGCCGGCCCCGGGCGGTGATCAGGGCCGCGGCGGCGTCGAGCGTGAGCACGCCGGCGACGTGGGCGGCGCAGACCTCGCCGATGGAGTGGCCCACCAGGTAGTCGGGCGCGATGTTCCAGTGCCGCAGCAGCCGGTAGAGCGCGGTCTCCAGCGCGAACAGCGCGGGCTGCGTATACATGGTCTGATTCAGCAGGCCGGCCTCGTCCTCCCGCAGCAGCGCGCGCAGCGGCCGGTCGAGGTGCGGATCGAGCCGCCCGCAGACCTCGTCCAGGGCCCCCGCGAAGACGGGGAACTCCCGGCTGAGCGCGTCTCCCATGCCGGGCCGTTGCGAACCCTGGCCGGTGAACAGGAATGCGAGCTTGCCCGCGCGGGCCGCCCGGCCCGCGACGAGACCGGCCGCGGGCTCGCCCTCGGCCAGCGCGCGCAGCGAGGCAAGCAGCTCCTCCCGGTCCCGGCCGATGAGCACGGCTCGATGATCGAAACCGGTACGCGCGGCCAGGACCCGCGCCGCCTGCGCCGGGCTGACGTGGGGCCGGGAGTCGAGGTGGGCATGCAGCCGCCCGGCCTGCTCGCGCACGGCGGACTCGTTCCTGCCCGAGACAAGCCACGGGACGGTCGGCGCCACCTCGGCGGTCTCTTCCGCCGCGTCCGCCGTGCCGGGCGGTTGTTCGATGATGAGGTGGGCGTTGGTGCCGCTGATGCCGAAGGAGGAGACTGCGGCGCGGCGGGGGTGGCCGTTCTGTGCCCAGTCGACCGGTTCGGTGAGCAGCGATACCGCGCCCGCAGTCCAGTCGACGTGGGTCGACGGCTGGTCGACGTGCAGGGTCTTGGGGAGCACGCCGTGCTGCATCGCTTGGATCATCTTGATGATGCCGGCGACGCCTGCGGCGGCTTGGGTGTGTCCGATGTTTGATTTGATGGAGCCGAGCCAGAGGGGTCGGTCTTCGGGTCGGGTGCGGCCGTAGGTGTTGAGGAGTGCTTGGGCTTCGATGGGGTCGCCGAGGGTGGTTCCGGTGCCGTGGGCTTCGACGGCGTCTACGTCGTCGGTGGTGAGTCCCGCGTTGGCGAGGGCCTGGTGGATGACGCGTTCTTGTGACGGTCCGTTGGGTGCGGTCAGTCCGTTCGACGCGCCGTCCTGGTTGATCGCGGAGCCGCGGATGACGGCGAGAACTTGGTGACCGTTGCGTTCGGCGTCCGACAGGCGTTCGAGCAGCAGCAGACCCGCGCCTTCGCCCCAGCCGGTTCCGTCGGCGGCGTCGGCGAAGGCCTTGCAGCGTCCGTCGGGGGCCAGTCCGCGTTGGCGGCTGAATTCGATGAACACCTGGGGTGTGGCCATGACGGTGACGCCGCCGGCGAGGGCGAGCGTGCATTCGCCGCTGCGCAGGGCCTGGCCGGCCAGGTGTATCGCGACCAGGGATGAGGAGCACGCGGTGTCCACGGTGACCGCCGGGCCTTCGAGCCCGAACGTATAAGCCACCCGCCCCGAAGCGACACTGCCCGAGCTTCCGCTGCCCATGAAGCCTTCGAGGTCTTCCGGGATGTGCTGCAGTCGGGTGGCGTAGTCGTTGTACATGACGCCGGTGAACACGCCGGTTCGGGTGCCGCGGATTGTGGCGGGCGTGATGTTGGCGTGTTCGAGGGCTTCCCAGGCGGTTTCCAGCAGCAGGCGCTGTTGGGGGTCGGTGGCGAGTGCTTCGCGTGGGCTCATGCCGAAGAATTCGGGGTCGAAGGTGTCGGCGTCGTAGAGGAACGCGCCCTGCCGCGTGTACACCTTGCCCGGCCGGCTCGGATCCGGGTCGTAGAGATCGTCGGTGTCCCAGCCGCGATCGACGGGGAACTGCCCGATCGCGTCCCCGCCGGATGCGACGAGGTCCCAGAGGTCTTCCGGAGTCCGGATTCCGCCGGGGTAGCGGCAGGCCATGCCGATGATGGCGATGGGTTCGTCGGTGGCTGTGGTGGTGTGGGCTTGCTGGGTGGGGCGGTTGTCTTGGAGGAGTTGGTGTCGTAGGTAGGTGGTGAGTGCGGTGGGGGTGGGGTGGTCGAAGATGAGGGTGGCGGGGAGTCGGAGTGCGGTGGCGCTGGTGAGTCGGTTGCGGAGTTCGACGGCGCTGAGGGAGTCGAAGCCGAGGTCTTTGAAGGCTTTGTCGGTGGCGATGGCGTCGGGGGTGGTGTGTCCCAGGACGGTGGCGATGTGGGTGCGTACGAGGTTGAGCAGGAGTTGGTGTTGTTCGGGTTCGGGCAGGGTGGTGAGTCGTCGGATCAGGGCGGCGCTGTTGCCGGTCGCGGCTCGCCGGTTGGCTGAGGCCGGGACCAGTTCGCGCAGGATCGACGGGAGGGCGTCGCCTTGCGCGCGCAGCGTCGGCAAGTCCAGGCGCGCGGATATCAGGGCGGGTTCGGCCGAGGTTAGGGCGGTGTCGAGGAGTTCGAGGCCTTGGTGTGCGGTCATGGGGGTGATGCCGGTGCGGGTGAGGCGGGTTTGGTCGGTGTGGGCGGTCATGGTGCTGGTGTCGGCCCATAGGCCCCAGGCGAGTG
>Ga0302314_10004283_pt1 | contig 26265 bp, 23 predicted proteins | sample III_Palsa_N2_3_FD_200533 | JGI IMG/M metagenome (GOLD analysis project Ga0302314, IMG submission 200533) | Peat permafrost microbial communities from Stordalen Mire near Abisko, Sweden - III_Palsa_N2_3 | ecosystem: Environmental > Terrestrial > Soil > Palsa > Peat permafrost | place: Sweden...
CCGGCATGACCACGCTGCCCACTCCCGGCGCCGTCCGCCTCGGCCTGGTCATCGACCTCGACATCTGCGTCGGCTGTCATGCCTGCGCGGTCAATTGCAAGGAATGGAACACCGGCGGCAATGCCGGCCCGCTGACCGACTATCAGCCCTACGAGGCGCAGCCGGACGGGGTCTGGTTCAACCGCATCCACAGCTACGAGGTCGGCGACGGGCCGTCCGGCCAGACCGTGCATTTCCCGCGCTCGTGCCTGCATTGCGACAATGCCGAATGCGTCACCGTCTGTCCGACCGGCGCCTCGCTGAAGCGGGCCGAGGACGGCATCGTGCTGATCAACGAGGACATCTGTATCGGCTGCAAGCTGTGTAGCTGGGCCTGCCCCTATGGCGCACGCGAGTTCGACGAAGACGTCGGCGTGATGCGCAAATGCACGCTCTGCGTCGATCGGATCTACGACGAAGCCCGGCCCGAGGCCGAGCGGGTGCCGGCCTGCGTCTCGACCTGTCCGGCGTCGGCCCGGCATTTCGGCGATCTGGGCGACCCCAATTCCGACGTGTCGCGCATGGTCGCCGAGCGCGAGGGCATGGCGCTGATGCCGGAGCTGGACTATCGGCCGACCAACCGCTATCTGCCGCCACGCGCCAAGGGCGGCGGTTGTTCCGCCCACGCCAAGAGCCCGGCGCTGGAGCCCGTGATGCCCGAAGGCACCGGCTTCCTCGGCTGGCTCGACCGGCTGCTGTCCGCCTGATGCATCCGGCGCTCTCGGTCATTCTCTTCACCGTCGCCTCGGGCATCGGTTACGGCATGCTGATGCTGCTGGCGCTGTTCCTGCCGGCCGGCACGGTGCCGACCGACCGGCTGTTCGGCGCGGTCGCGCTGGGCTTGGCGCTCGCCTGCATCGGCGGCGGTCTCCTGTCCTCGACCGCACACCTGGGCCGGCCGGAGCGCGCCTGGCGCGCTTTCTCGCAATGGCGCAGCTCGTGGCTGAGCCGCGAGGGCGTGTTGGCGGTCTTGAGCCTCTCAACGATCGCGCTCCTGGCCCTGGTTTGGCCGATCCTGGCGGCGCCGACGGCCTGCATCGAGGCGACTGCGGCGATCGCCGGGCTGCTCTCGGCCGCGACCGTCGGGGCGACGGCGATGATTTATCGCTCGCTGAAGCCGATCGCCCGCTGGCACAACAGCTGGACGGTGCCGTGCTATCTGACGATTGCCCTGGCGTCCGGCGCCCTATGGCTCGATTTCGTCGGAGCCGCGACCGGCGTCAATGTCCTGCCACTGGCGGTCGCCCCGGCTCTGGTGCTGCTGGCCGCGCTCGTGAAGGCGCTCTATTGGCGCCACACCGACGGGCTCAAATCCACGACCACGATCGGCACCGCCACCGGCCTGGGCACACTCGGCCAGGTCCGCCCCCTCGACCCGCCCCATACGGCGGCGAACTACATCATGAAGGAAATGGGCTTCCGCATCGCGCGCAAACACGCGGCCAAGCTGCGCCGGATATCCGGCGGGCTGGGCGTGCTGGCCCCCTTGCTACTGATCCTCGCCGGCGCGCTGGTGCCGCCGCTCGGCCCCACGACCGCTCTGCTGGCCGCCCCGGTTGCAACCGTGGGCGTGCTGGTCGAACGCTGGCTGTTCTTCGCCGAGGCCCGGCACGTCGCCATGCTGTATTACAAAGCCGACGCCGCCTGATCCGAAAACGAAAAAGCCGTATCCGACCAAGTCAGATACGGCTTTGATTTGTCTCGGTCCGTTCCTACGGGAACAGGCTGTCGATCGAGGATTGATCGAGAGCGGCGCCGGCGTCGGCGACGGGTTCGACCTTCTTCTCGACTTTCTTCTCGACCTTCTTTTCCGCCGGCTTCGGCTTTTCGACCGGAGCGGCCGCGACGGGCGGCGGGGGTGGCGGCGGCGGCGGTGGGGGCGGCGGCGGTGCCGGCGCTTCAGCCGCGGCGGCGGCCCATTCGTCTTCGACCGACGGCGCGGCATCGAAGCCGCCCGCCAGCAGATTATCGACTTCGCTCTGATCGACGCCGCCCGACGACGGCCCGTGCATCAGATGAGCATCCGGACGATCGTCGCGCACGTTGGTCTGGACCTCGTCGGCGCCCTTCATCCCTTCGAGGCCCCAGATGCGGATCATCGCATCGACGCGTTCTTCGAGGTACCGCAAGGTCGAGACGACCTTGGAGATGCGCTGGCCGGTGATGTCCTGGAACCCGCAGGCCATCAGAATATTGGTCGCCTCGATGTCGAGCTGGTCGGCCTCGTCGGCCATGCCCTCGCCCTTCTTGACGCGCTGGGCCAATTCCATGATGCGCTCGGCACCATTCAGAATGTCCGACGTCGCCCGCTCGGTCGCGTGCACAATCGCGTCCAGTTCCTCGGTCGCGAGATTGATGCGGCGGGTGCTGCCGGCTCCACCGGCCTCGTCGGGTGGCTTCATCGCCGAGATTTCGGTCTTGGCGCGCCGGATCGACGACGCCATCTCGATCAGCTCGCGCCGGAGCACCTCGAGATGCACGTCCTCGGCCGACTTGACCTGCGAATTCTCGATCCATTGGCGGATCGAGCGCAGGCCGGCATGATATTCGTCGACCGCCAGGACGGCCCCGCGCTTGTCCCGCATGCGCAGGAACGCGCGTCCGGCCTCCGAGGACAACAGGGCGTCCTCGATAGCAATATACTGCTCGCCGGGCAGGTCCTTGGGGACCTTGAGACCCGCCATATTGCCTACCCCCGGAACTGGGATCACAGCACCGACGCGATCTTGGTCTTCAACGTTTCGGCGTTGAAGGGTTTCACGATGTAATTGCTGACGCCGGCCGCCTTGGCGGCAATGACGTTCTCGGTCTTCGACTCGGCCGTCACCATGATGAAGGGCGTCGCCTTCAGCGCGGTGTCAGCGCGCACGAGCTTCAACAGCTCCAGGCCCGACATCGGCTCCATGTTCCAGTCCGAGATGACCAGGCCGAACTTGTGGCCCCGCATCTTGTCATACGCCGAAGCGCCGTTGTCGGCCTCTTCGATGTTGGTAAACCCGATCTGATTGAGCAGGTTTTTGATGATGCGGCGCATGGTGCTGTAGTCGTCGACGACCAACACCGGCACACTCGTATCCATCCGAACGTCCTCTTTATAGGAATAACCGCATGCGGCGAAAGGCATGGGTACCATAAGAAAGACGCGGTTAAGAAGGTGTTTAGTTTTAAAGCAATCGGGCCAATCGCTCGACCGCGCTGCGGATTTCGGCTGGACGGGCGGCGGCGAAGCCCAGGATGAAACCGGGCCGCGACGCTCCGAGGTAAAGCCGCGACAGGGGCCTGAGTTCGATCCCGATCCGTCGGGCCGCGAGCGAAATCGCGACATCGTCAGCGCCGGGCGGCAGATAGGCGCAGGCATGCATGCCGCCGTCGATCGGCCCGAGCGTCAGCCGCTCGCCCAGAGATGCCACCGCATCGACCAGGGCCTGGCGCCGCTCCTCATAGACCGTGCGCATATGCCGAAGGTGGGTGCCCAGATGGCCCTCGCGAATGAAATCTGCCAAGGCCGCCTGCGGCAGGGTCGAGGTATGGCCATCGACCAACGCGCGCGCCGACACGAACCGTTCGGCCAGATCCGGCGGCGCCACCAGATAGGCGAGCCTGAGCGCCGGAAACATCAGCTTGTTGAAGGTGCCGACATAGACGACCCGGCCGGCATCGTCCAAGCCTTGCAAGGCCGCAAGCGGCCGGCCGTGGAAGCGGAACTCGCTGTCGTAGTCATCCTCGATGATGACGGCACCGGCGCGGGCGGCCCAGGCCAGGAGCTGCAGCCGGCGGGCCAAGCTCATGGCGACGCCGGTGGGATATTGATGAGACGGCGTCACATAGGCGAGGCGCGCGTCCGGCGCCAGGCGGAGGCCGGCGGCGACATCGATGCCCTCGTCATCGACCGGCACCGGCACGACCCGGGCACCGGCGGCGAGGAAGGCGGCGGCGGCCGCGCGGTAGCCCGGCTCCTCGTGCCAGACCGCGTCGCCCGGATCGGTCAGTAGCCGGCAGGCGAGATCGATCGCCTGCTGGGTCGAGGTCAAGACCACGACCTGGTCGGGCGAGCAGGCGACCGCCCGGGTCGAGCCGACATAGGCGGCGATCGCCTCGCGCAATGGCCGGAAACCGGCCCGACCGCCGGCGACCAGATGGTCCGGTCCGGCCGCGCGGGTCGCGCGCGCCAGCAGCCGGGCCCAGAGCTGGCGCGGGAACAGGTCCAATGCCGGCACCGACGGCAGGAAGGCCCGCCCGGCCGGCGCCTCCTCGCCCCAATAGGGCTGGGTCATCAACTCGCCGCGCCGGGACAGGCTGGTCGGCGCCGGTGCGGGGCGCTCGCCGCGTGGGGCCGGCGCCGGGGCGAGCTCGCGTTCCGGCAGCGCGGTGCTGACGAAGCTGCCGCTGCCGTGGCGCCGTTCGATGAAGCCTTCGGCCTCGAGCTGGTCGTAGACCGCCTCGACCGTGTTGCGCGAGAGTTTGGCATCCTCGGCCAGGCGCCGGCTCGCCGGCAGGGCGGCCCCAGGCGCCAAGGCACCGTCCAGGATCGCCTTGCGCAGCCGGGCGTGCAGGCGCGCCAGCAACGACCCACCGTCACCGCTCCGGTCCAGTCCCTCCAGCAGAGGCACCGGCAGGCCGCGCGATCGTCTGGCCATGAAACCTCGAAAGTGGTTGGCCACGGCGACGGAATGGCGGCGCGGCAGGGGCCACTATGGGCCTCGCGACCGCCATGGTAAAATGCCCGATCCGCCTGTGGCGTTGCGCCCGATGCATATGCCGGCAAAATCGCTTAAGGTCGGTCCCGGTTTTCTAGAGGCGAGGCGATCGGTATTGAGTGAGCGGGCACATTCCTCGAACGACGGCGGCAGCCGCATCGTCCTGATCCTCGCCTGCCTGTCGCTGGCGCTCAACCTGCTCGCCGCCGGCGCCTATGTCGGCTCGACCTATTTCGCCGCCCATCAGGGCCGGCCCAATCTGATCGATCGGCGCTTCGCGGATCTCGGCACCAAACTGGGCATCGATCCGAACAGCGACGCCGGCCTGGCGACGCTGCATCGCTCGGTCAAGCTGGCGCTCGACGTCCGCCATCTGCGCAACCAGCCGCTGATGGAGGACATCACGGCGGAGTTCTCGAAGCCCGCGCCGGACGAAGCCCATATCGCCGCCCTGCAGGACCAGTCGCTCGCCATCCGCCGCGCCTCCGGCGACGAGACGCTGAGTGCCCTCATCGCCTTCCTGGCCCAGTTGACGCCCGACCAGCGCACCAAGTTGATCGCGTTCCTGGCCGAACGGCGGGACGAGGCGACGATGCCGCTCCGCTTCGGGCTGATGCCGTAGAATTACCGGCCGGCCAGGTATTGCGCGTCCGTGACCTGCTCCAGCCATTCGACGGCGCTGCCGTTCTCGGCCTCGGCGATGGCGACATGGCTCATGCCGGTCGTGGCGGTGGCGCCATGCCAATGCTTCTCGGCCGGTGGAATCCAGACCACGTCGCCCGGCCGGATCTCCTCGACCGGGCCGCCGACCCGCTGGACCCAGCCCAGACCGGCGACGACGAGCAGCGTCTGTCCCAACGGATGCGTATGCCAGGCGGTGCGGGCCCCGGGCTCGAACGTGACGATGGCGCCGGCGACCCGCGCGGGCTCGGTGGCGCGGAACGGCGTGTCGATCCGGACCGACCCGGTGAAATAGTCGGCCGATCCCTTGGCTGACGGCTTCGACCCGTTGCGTTGGATATCCATGGTCATCGTCTCCCTTCGTTCCTGGGATAATTTAGGACGTGCGCCGCTCAGCGATAAGACGCTAAGATTCACTTGAACTTATGCTCGGAATTCATGAATGCGACGCGACGAGCTGGCGGACCTGACGGCGTTCCTGGCGGTGGCCGAAGAGCGCAGCTTCACGCGCGCGGCCGCCAAGCTCGGCACCTCCCAGTCGGCGCTCAGCCATACGGTCCGCCGTCTGGAGGCGCATCTGGGTCTGCGGCTCTTGACGCGCACGACGCGCAGCGTGGTGCCGACCGAGGCGGGCGAGCGGCTACTGGAGACCCTGCGCCCGGCGTTCGACGAGATCGACGCCAAGCTGGCGGCCCTCACCGAACTGCGCGAGAAGCCGGCCGGCACGGTCCGGATCACGACCACCCACCATGCAGCCGTGACGATCCTGTGGCCGACGCTCGCGCGCCTGCTGCCGGACTATCCCGACATTAAGGTCGAGCTGTCGGTCGATCCGGCCCTGACCGACATCGTGGCCGAGCGGTTCGACGCCGGCGTTCGGCCCAGCGAACAGGTCGCCAAGGACATGGTCGCCGTGCGCATCGGTCCGGACATGCGCATGGCCGTGGTGGGATCGCCCGCCTATTTCGCCGGCCGGCCGATACCGCAGACGCCGCACGAGCTCACCCACCATATCTGCATCAACCTGCGGCTCGCGACGCTGGGCGGGCTCTATGCCTGGGAATTCGAGCAGGACGGCCGCGGGCTGAACGTGCGTGTCGACGGGCAACTGGTATTCAACGAGACCGGCCTGATCTTGAAGGCGGTGACCGAGGGGTTCGGCCTGGGCTTCGTGCTGGAGGAGCAGGTCGCACCCCTGGTCGCCGACGGCCGGCTCGTGCGCGTGCTCGAGGATTGGTGCCCGACCTTCTCGGGCTACCACCTCTATTATCCCAGCCGCCGCCAGCCCTCGCCGGCATTCGCGCTGGTGGTGGAGGCGCTGCGTTACCGGGAGCCTCGCACGGCGAAGGCCCGCTGAACCGTCAGCCCACGCCCGTTTTAGAGGGGAAGCGGTCCGTCGGCTTTCCGGCGCTAAAACCAAAAAATGGACATTGCTTCACCGGCCGCCTCGGTCGAAGGCGCAATGGCCGCTTGATGGAATGGGCCGGATGGTCAAATCTTCACCTGAGGCCGGCTTCGGCAGCTGCCGACCAACGAAACGGACCCGGTGCAAATCTCCGCCATCGCCGCCCTCTCTACGGGGCATCGCCGGCGACCGCGCGTGTCCCAGGCCTCAGTGGAATGTGGAATTATGTCTGGCTGAGCGATCCTGTCCGCTTGGACATCGTCGTGAAGCTGAATGGCGGGGGCAATGCCAATGCCCAGCGGCCCTTCTTTGCGTCGCTTCGTCACCGCCCTTGTCGTCATGAGGAGCAACAATGTCGAAGTCGAAATTCATCCGGGCGGCATGCCTTGCGGCGGTCATGATGACCTTTGCCTCGCTGCCATCGCGGGCACAAACGCCGACCGACAACATCACGGTCCTGACGATCGTCGATGTCGTGTCGAATTATGCCATGCCCCAAAACGTCGAACGCTCCAGCGCCCTGCTCGCGGCATTGTCGAAGGACACGCAGCATGCGCCGGGGCTGGTGAGCTTCAAGGTTCTGCGTGATCGATCTCGGGTGAACCATTTCATCATCCTCAGTGTCTGGAAGGACAAAGAGGCATTCGAGGCCTATAGCGCCGCCGATACGACCAGGCGTTTCCGACAAGAGTTTCAGGCCGGTATGGGCGGGCCATTCGATGAACGCGTTTATGCCGATTTGAATTAGCAATGGCCAACGCGTTACGACGCGCGCTCCAGCGGAGCGGACGGCCCAGTCGCGCGTGTCGGGCGCATCACAGAAGCGCGACACAAGAGCGGTTGCGCCCTCCGATCGACCCCGCCCCGGGGCGAACGAGCGAGCGTCAAGATGATACCACGCGTCTTGGATGGTCGATTATTGCCGCTCTCCGCTCAACCCCCGATCCGCGTCACCAGCCGCCCCAGCGCCGCGCATACCGCGTCCGACTGGGTATGGTGCAGCATATGGCCGACGTCGGGTAGCACCTGGAAGCCCGCATGGGGGACCGCGCGGGCCAGGCGGAAGGCATGGGCGGCCGGGTCGACGATCTTGTCGGCGCCGCCGGTCAGAATCTCGACCGGCACGGCGATCTGCTTGTAGCCGGCCCTGAGGCGCGCCACGTCGGCATTGAGCGCCGCCAGATCCTCGGCATTGGCCCGCAGCTGCGACGGCCTGAGCGCCAGCTCGATCGGGAAGCTGGCGAAACTCGCCGGCACCGGTTCGGGCGCGAACAGCTGGGTGACGATGTCGCCGGCCCAGCCATTGGCCAGCGCCGGCGCCAGGGCCTGGCTGATCAACCCGCCGATCACCGGCGCCGCCGGCAGGCCTGCGACCCACAGTGCCGCCGCATGGACCGGATGGCTCCAGCCCGCCAGCACCAGCACGCCGGCCACGTCGGTCGGAAATTCGAGCGCATAGGCCAGCACCATCGCCCCGCCCCAGGAATGGCCGATCAGGATCGGCCGCTCGACGCCGAGCTGGGCCAGCGCCTGATGCAGCAGGCGCGCCTGCGCCTCGGGCCCGGCCAGTTCGGGCCGCGGCCGGTCGCTATGGCCATAGCCCGGACGGTCGAACGCGATCAGCCGATGGTCGGCGCCGACCAGGGGCGCGAAGCGGCTGGTCAGCAGATCCTCGACCATGCCGCCGGCGCCATGGACGAACACGACCGGACGGCCGGCGCCGGTCTCGATCCAATGCAGCTTGACGCCATCAACCTCGATGAACTGGCCGCAGGGCGGATATGCCGCCTCGACCCGGCGCGCCTCGGCCTCTTCGTCGGGCCAGAAGCTGCGCGCGAATTCGCTCATCTTGCGCGCGCCCTCCTCGGCCGCGGCCTTCCACAGATCCAGCGGATTGTCGGTCACAGCAGCCGGTCCAGCACGCGGCGATAGGCCGCCGCCGTCTCAGCCTCGGCCTCGTGCCGGCCGTCGCGCACCCGCCAGCGCCCGCCGACCAGCACATGACGCACCAGGTTGGCGTTGCCGGCGAACACCAGCGCATCGACCAGCCGGTCGCCGGCACGGCCGTAGGTCAGCGGATGGTCTCCGTCCAGGACCAAGAGGTCGGCGCGATAGCCGGGCCTGAGCGCACCGATGCGCCGTCCGCAGGCGGCGGCACCGCCACCCAGCGCGCGCGACCACAGCGCCGCCCCGGTCGATTGGCCGGGCAAACCCGCGACATTGCGCCGGAGCGTCACCAGCCGCCGGCCATATTCCAACCAGCGCAGCTCTTCGACCGGGCTGACCGAAACATGGCTGTCGGAGCCGATGCCCCAGAGGCCGCCGGCGGCCTGATAGGCTTCGAGCGGGAACAGTCCGTCGCCCAGATTGGCCTCGGTCGTGGGACAGAGCCCGGCGACGGCGCCGCTGCGGGCCAAGGCCGCCATTTCGTCCGGCGTCAGATGGGTGGCATGAACCAGGCACCAGCGCGCATCGACCGGCTGATGGTCCAGCAGCCAATCGACCGGACGGGTGCCGCTCCAGGCGATACATTCTTCGACCTCGCCGACCTGCTCGGCGATGTGGATATGGACCGGCGCCGTCGCTTCGATCCCGGCCAGCATGTCGGTCAAAGCGTCGGGCGGCACCGCCCTCAGCGAATGGGGGGCGACGCCGACGCGGAACTGGCCGTCGCCCTTGGTCGCAGCCGCCATGTCGGCCACCAGCGACAGGAACCGGTCGGTCGACAGGATGAAGCGCCGCTGGCCTTCGCTGGGTGCCAGGCCGCCGAAGCCGCTGGTCTGATACAGGACGGGCAACAGGGTCATGCCGATGCCGGAGCGCCCGGCGGCGGCGAGCAGCGCGCGCGACAGTTCCGCCGGGTCGACATAGGGCCGGCCGTCGGGCGCATTGTGCAGATAGTGGAATTCGGCGACAGCGGTATAACCCGCCTTCAGCATCTCGATCTGCAGCTGAGTCGCGATCGTGGCCAGATCGTCGGGGCCGAGCGCCTCGGCGAAGCGGTACATGATCCGGCGCCAGCTCCAGAAGCTGCCCGGATCGAGCTCGGCCGCCTCGGCCAGCCCGGCCATGGCGCGCTGGAACGCGTGGCTGTGCAGATTGGGCATGCCGGGCAACACCGGCCCGTCGAGCCGCGCCGCCCCGGCCGGATCAGCGCCGGTCTCGACCGCGCTCAGATCGCCGGTGGCATCGTCGATCGTCAGGCGCACATCGCGGGCCCAGCCATCGGGCAGCAACGCGGACTCCGCAAACAGCACCGTCATTGACCCGATTTCTCCGATATGATGAACCCCATGCAGCCTATTCCGGAGATGAGGGTGACGGCAATCTGGGACAGTGTCTGGGTCGATATCGACCTGGCGACGATGCAAACGCAGACGCCCTATGGTGCGATCCGTGACGCAGCACTCGGCATCAAGGACGGCCGCATCGCCTGGGTCGGCCCGCGCGCGGAACTGCCCGATGCTCCCGGCCGTCTGGCGACCGAGGTGATCGACGGCGGCGGCCGCTGGATGACGCCCGGCCTGATCGATTGCCACACCCATATCCTGTTCGGCGGCGAGCGGTTCCGCGAGTTCGAGCTGAAGCTCGAAGGCGCCAGCTACGAGGAAATCGCGCGCGCCGGCGGCGGCATCGTCTCGACCGTGGCCGCGACGCGGGTGGCAAGCGAGGCGGAACTGGTCGCCGGTGCCGCGCGCCGGCTGACGCCGTTCCTGGCCGAGGGCGTCACCACGGTCGAGGTCAAATCCGGCTATGGCCTGGACCTCGATAGCGAGTTGAAGATGCTGCGCGCCGCGCGGCGCTTGGGCGAGATCCTGCCGGTCTCGGTCCAGACCAGCTTCCTCGGCGCCCATGCGGTGCCGCCTGAATTCAAGGGCCGGCAGTCGGACTATGTCGACCTGATCTGCCGAGAGATGCTGCCGGCGGTCGCGCGATCGGGCCTGGCCGACGCGGTCGATGGCTTCTGCGAGGGCATCGGCTTCACGCTCGCCGAGACCACGCGGATCTTCGAAACCGCGACGGCGCTGGGTCTGAAGCTCAAGCTGCATGCCGAGCAATTGTCCGACCTGGGCGGCGCCGCGATGGCGGCCCGGTTCGGCGCACTCTCGGCCGATCATCTGGAGTGCCTGGGCGCGGACGGCGTCGCCGCCATGGCCGCGTCGGGCACTGTCGCGGTGCTGCTGCCCGGCGCCAATTATTTTCTCTCCGAGACGCGCCGTCCGCCGGTCGACGCGCTCCGCCGGGCCGGGGTGAAGATGGCCTTGGCCTCCAACTGCAATCCGGGCTCGTCGCCGGTGCTGTCGCTGATCTTGATGCTGTCGATGGGCTGCACTTTGTTCCGCCTGACGCCGGAGGAAGCGCTGGCCGGCGTCACGCGCGAGGCCGCCCGCGCGCTAGGCCTGACCGACCGGGGCATGCTGGCACCCGGCCTGCGCGCCGATCTGGCGCTGTGGGATATCGAAGGGCCGGCGGCACTGTCCTACTGGATCGGCGGCAACCCCTGCGTCGGGGTCGTACGGAACGGGTTGGTCGTGAAATCGTTTTCATGACACCGGCACCGGTCAATCTGGCATAAAACGTTGGTTATGCTCGGCTTTCCACGGCACTCTTCGCGAAATGTGACGATTTTATGAAATCCCGCCAGGCAACATGACCGACGCGACACCTGATCAAACAACCGAGGCCGAGGTTCCGGACAAGGCCCCGCCCGCAGCCGCACCGTCCCCGCCGGCGTTGCGTCTGCTGCTGGATATCGAGGACAGCGTGGCCGCGATGCTGGCCAAGGCCGAACTGGTCGCGGCCCATGCGCCGAAGCGTCCGGTCGTCCGCCGGTTGCGCCAGGTGTTCTGGGACACGCCGGGCCTGACCATCGGCCGGCAGGGCATCGGTTTCGCGATCGAGACCCTCGGCCGGCGCAAGCAACAGCTGCTGCGCCCGATCGGCACGGCACCGACCGGCGGCAGAATTCTGACGCCCGTCACCGCCCCGCTCGACGGCGAGCGGCTCGACCCGGCCCGGCTGGCGTTTCTGCCCGGCGTCGATGTCGGCCAGGTGGCACGCCTGCTGCCGGGCGACCTGGTGCCCATGTTCGCGCTCGACCTGCACCGCACGGTCTGGCAGCTGCAATGGGGCGAGACGCAGCTGAGCCTGACGCTCGAACGCGCCGCGATCGAGGCCGGCGCCGGCAAGCTGGATCTCTGCCAGCTCGAACTGGCACTGCAGGCGGGCCCGGCCCAGGGGCTTTACGAATTCGCGACTAAGCTGCATCGCGGCGTGCCGTTCCGGCTGGCGACCCATGACGCCGTGCAGCAGGGCTATCGACTGGTCGCGGGCGAGGATTGGTGGCAGGTCGAACCGGGTGCCGCCCCGGCGCTCGATGCCCATATGACCGTCGAACAGGGTATCCTGGCGATCGGCAGCGCCGCCGTGTCGGACTTGCGCGTCGAGATCGGCGGCCTGGACGTCGCGATGACGGCCGACCAGATCCATCGCGCCCGGGTGGCGATGCGCCGCCTGCGCTCGGTGCTGTCGGTGTTCGGTAAGGCCCTGCCCGACCGGGCGCGTCGTGCGCTGTCGAAGGACCTGTCGGCGCTGGCCGGCGCGCTCGGCCAGGCCCGCGAATGGGACGTGTTCGTGGCCGATACGCTGGGGCCGCTGCTGGCGGCGCTGGGCGACGAACGCGGCCTCAAAGGCCTGGGCTTCACCGCCGCCGTGCTGCGCGAACGGGCCGCGGCAGATGCCCTGGCCGCGGTCGGCGCCAGCGATTTCATGGGCCTGTCGCTCCGGCTCGCCGCCTGGTTCGACGCCGGCCTGTGGCCCGAGCCGCCCAGCCCCGAGGCCGCAGCCCTGCTGGCCGAACCCCTCGGCCGCCATGCCCTGGCCCTGCTGAAGAAAGGCCACAAGCGCTTCCTCGCCGCCGGCAGTCATCTGGCGGGCGCCAGCGTCGGCGAGTTGCATGGGTTGCGCATCGATGCAAAGCGCCTGCGCTACATCACGGAATTCTGCCGCCCGTTGTTCCCGGGCAAGGCCGCCCGCCGCTATGTCGCAGCGCTCCGCGACATCCAGGACATCCTGGGCACGCTCAACGACGCGGTCGTGGCCCGCGGCCTCGCGGCGAAGCTGGCCGCCCAGGACGACAAGCACGGCGCCCGCACCGCCGGCCTGGTCGCCGGCTGGAGTGCGGCCGAAACCGAGACCGCGCGCCGGCGTTTCGCCGAGGTCTGGCGCAAGTTCGTCAAAGTGCCGCGGTTCTGGAAGGACCGTTGACCGGCGGAAAATGAGCCGACGGCCTTCCTTTGAGCGTATGATGGTCTAGTCTAGACCTGTTCAAGGAACGCGGAAGCGGCGACCGGCATGCTCATCGAGATCGTCTCCGATATCATCTGCCCCTGGTGCTATATCGGCCAACGGCGGTTGGAGCGGGCGCTGGCCCATGAGGGCGCGCCGGCGCCGGGGCTGGCGTGGCGCGCGTTCCAGCTCAATCCCGACATGCCGCCCGACGGCGTGCCGCGCCAGGCCTATCTGGCGGCCAAATTCGGCGGCACTTTCCACGCGGGCCGGATCTACCAGGCGATCGGCGCGGCCGGCGAGGCCGAGGGCATTCGGTTCGAGTTCGAGCGGATCGAGCGCACGCCCAACAGCCTGAACGCCCATCGCCTGAAGCGGCTCGCCCGCCGGCACGCGGTCGAACCCGATGTGACCGAGCGGCTGTTCCGCGCCTATTTCGAGGAAGCGCGCGATATCGGCGTCGCCGGCGTGTTGGCCGACATCGCGCATGAAGCCGGGCTCGACCGGGCAGAGGCCTCGCGCTATCTCGCGTCCGACGAGGATCGCATCGCCGTCTTGAGCGAGGATATCGGCGCACGTCGCCAGGGCATCAACGGTGTGCCCTGCGTCGTCATCGATGGCAAATACGCGCTGTCCGGCGCCCAGGAGCCGGAGTTCTTCCTGCCGCTGTTCGATCTGGCGCGCCAGGATGCAGCACGGCCCGTACCCGGCGACACGCACGCCATGACGCCCTGATGCGCCACGTCCGCTGGCTGCATCGACGCTTCAACGCTTGGCTTCTGGCCCTGGTGCTGCTCGGCTGCGTCTGGACCGCCTATGCCGTCCAGGTCGATGCGATCCGCGACCGTTCGCTGCATGACGCCGCGACCAAATCGACCGAGATCACCGCCGCCTACACCCGTTTCGTCGCCGGCAATCTCGGCCTGATCGACAGCGTGCTGCGCTTCATCGCCGTCTATGACCGTGAGAACGGGCTGGAAAAGACCGTGGCGCTGGTCAGCCAGCAACGCCTGTTCGAGGCGTTCCACGGCAATCTCGTGATCTTGGACTCGAGCGGCCGGGGCGTGCTGATCAACAAGAACGAGACCGGCCCGATGTCGCTTGCCGACCGTCCGTATTTTCAGAAAGCCGTCGCGGAGGCAGACACCGACAAGCTGGTGATCGGTGTCCCGGTCGCCGCCCGCAGCAATGGCGTGCCGGTCCTGCCCTTCGCCCGCGCGGTCCGGAGCCTCGACGGCAAGTTGACCGGCGTGATCGCGGCCTCGATCGATGTCGCCTTCCTGCAGCAGCCTTATGACCAGGCGGCGCTGGGGCCGGGCGGCGTCGCAGTGATGACCGGCACCGAGGACCATGTCATTCGCGCCCGCATTCCCGAGGGCAGCAGCGGCGCCGGTCAGACGACCAGCGCGTCCAGGCTGTGGGCGGAACTGGCCAAGGAACCGAAGGCCGGCAGCTATTGGCAGATCAGCACGGTCGACGGCACGCAGCGGCTCTATGCCTATGAGACGCTGGCTGATTTCCCGGTCGTGATCACCGCCGGCGTGGCGCTCGACGATATCATCGCCGAAAGCGCGCAGCTGCGTTCCAACCTGCGCTATGCCGCCGGCGGCGTCAGCATCGTCATTCTGCTGCTGCTGTTCGGCTGGCTGCAGGAACTGGCGAGCCGGCGCGCGCTCAATGCCGAGACCCGGCGGGCCGACGCCGCCAGCCGCGCCAAGTCGGATTTCCTCGCCAGCATGAGCCACGAGCTGCGCACGCCCCTGAACGGGCTCTTGGGCTTCGCCCGGCTGCTGCGCGCCGCCCCGCTCGAAGACCCGCACCGGCGCTATGTCGAGCTGTTGAACGACGCCGGCAAGCATCTCTACGCACTGATCAACGACATCCTGGATTTCTCCAAGATCGAAGCCGGCAAGATGGTATTCGAGGAAACGGCGATCGAGCTGCGCAGCCTGGTCGACGGCGCCGTCGCGATCGCGGCGCCGTCGGCGGCCGACAAGCGCCTGACGCTCGATTGCCAACTGGACGAACGGCTCGACACTTTCGTGCGCGGCGATCCGAACCGGGTGCGCCAGGTGCTGCTGAACCTGATCACCAACGCGATCAAATTCACCGCGACCGGCGGCGTCGAGATTAGGGTGCTGCCGGCCGAGGGCGCGCGCGTGCGGTTCGAAATCCAGGACACCGGCATCGGCATCGCGGCCGAGAGCCAGACCAAGCTGTTCCGCCGGTTCGAGCAGCTGGACCCCGGCACCAGCCGCAGCCATGGCGGCACCGGCCTGGGGCTCGCGATCTCGGCCAGCCTCGTCCGGCTGATGGCCGGCGACATCGGCGTCGTCAGCCGGCTGGGTGCCGGCGCCACCTTCTGGTTCGAACTGCCGCTGCCGGCGGTGCCTCATGAGGAACTGAGCCTGGGGGCCGCGGTCGATCGCCCGGCCGGTGAGAATGCGCGCCCGCTGTCGATCCTGGTAGCCGAGGATGTGCCGATGAACCAGATGCTGGTGCAGTCGCTGCTGGACAGCCTCGGCCACCAATGCGCGATCGTCGAGAATGGCCAGCAGGCGGTCGAGGCGGCGGCGGCCAGCCGCTACGACGTCATCCTGATGGATCTGCAGATGCCGGTGATGAACGGGCTCGACGCGGCCCGCGCCATCCGCGCCTTCACCGCCCCGGCGAGCCTGGTGCCGATCATCGCGCTGACCGCCAACGCGTTTGCCGAGGATATCGCCGCCTGCAAGGAGGCCGGCATGAACGATTTCGTGCCGAAACCGCTCGATTTCGACCGGCTGGCCGCCACCATCGACCGCTGGGCGGAGATGGTGCCGGCGGAAGCTTAAAGCAGCAACGCTGCCTCCCAAAACTCGTCATGCCCGGGCTTGATGAAGAGGGTCAGGGTGGCGGGAGATTTTACCGCCTCCCGTGCACGGGTTTCTTCACCAGCATCGGCGTCGGCGGCGGCAGTTTCGTGGGGCCGCCCGGCTGGGCGGCTGCAACGAATTCGGCGAGTTTGGCCAGCAAGCGCTTCACCGCGGTCACCCGGTCCTTGGCGTCTTCCAGATTGCGCATCCAGACGAGTTTCTGATCCGGCCGCACCTTCATGGTGCCGGCCTCCTTCTGAATGAGCTCGATCAGCTTCGCCGGATTGGCGAAGGTATTGTTGCGGAAGGCGATAGTCGTGCCCTTGGGACCGGCATCGACCTTTTCCACGCCCGCCTGCTTGCACAGGCGCTTGATCGCGATGATTTCCAACAGATTGTCGACCTCGCCCGGCAGCGGACCGAACCGATCGATCAGCTCGGCGGCGAAGCCTTCGATCTCGCGATGGTCGACCAGGCCCGACAGGCGCCGGTAGAGGCCGAGCCGGACCGACAGGTCCGCGACATAACCCTCCGGGATCAGCACCGAGGTGCCGAGCGTGATGGTCGGCGTCCAATCGTCCGAGGTCAGCGTCTCGCCCTCGGCACGCGCACGGGCCTCGGCCACGGCCTCTTCCAACAGATGCTGGTAGAGCTCGATGCCGACCTCGCGGATATGGCCCGACTGCTCGTCGCCCAGCAGGTTGCCGGCACCGCGGATGTCGAGATCGTGGCTCGCCAGCTGGAAGCCGGCGCCGAGCGTATCCAGCGTCTGCATGACCTCGAGCCGCTTCATCGCCGTTTCGGTCAGCGCCCGGTCGGGCGGCACGGTCAGATAGCAATAGGCCCTGGTCTTGCCGCGCCCGACCCGGCCCCGGAGCTGATAGAGCTGGGACAGGCCGAACATGTGCGAGCGATGCAGGATCATCGTGTTGGCGGCCGGGATATCGAGGCCGGATTCGACGATGTTGGTGGCGAGCAGCATGTCGTATTTGCCGTCGTCGAACGCGGTCATGATGTCTTCGAGCTCGGTCGCCGACAGGCGGCCATGGGCGATCGCGACCTTGATTTCCGGCACCAGTTGGGTCAACGCCTCCTTGACCCCGTCGAGGTCGGCCAGGCGCGGCACGATATAGAAGCATTGCCCGCCGCGATTGCGCTCGCGCAGGATCGCCTCGCGCACCACGACCGGGTCGTAGGGCATGACGAAGGTGCGCACGGCCAGGCGATCGACCGGCGGCGTCGCGATCAGGCTCATCTCGCGCACGCCCGACAGCGCCATCTGCAGGGTGCGCGGGATCGGCGTCGCGGTGAGCGTCAGCACATGGACGTTGGATTTGAGCCGCTTCAGCCGCTCCTTCTGCGTCACGCCGAAATGCTGTTCCTCGTCGACGATCAGCAGGCCCAGATGCCTGAACTCGACATTCTTGGCGAGCAGGGCGTGGGTGCCGACGATGATATCGACCTTGCCGTCGGCCAGATCCTTCTTGGTCTCGGCCGCCTGCTTGGCCGGCACCAGGCGCGACAGCTGCTCGACGCGCAGCGGCAGTCCTGCGAAGCGCGCCTGGAAATTCTTGAAATGCTGGCGGCTGAGCAAGGTCGTCGGCACCACGACCGCGACCTGAACGCCGGTCATGGCGGCGACGAAGGCGGCGCGCAACGCCACCTCGGTCTTGCCGAAGCCGACATCGCCGCAGATCAGCCGGTCCATCGGCCGGCCCGACGCCATATCCTCCAGCGTCTCGGAGATCGCGTTCAGCTGATCCTCGGTCTCGGGATAGGGGAAGCGGGCGGCGAATTCCTCGTAGAGCCCTTCCGGCGTCTGCAGCGTCTCGCCCTCGCGCACCTCACGGTCGGCCGCGACCTTGATCAGCTGGTCGGCGATATCCTTGATGCGCTGCTTGACCCGGGCCTTGCGCGACTGCCAGGCGACGCCGCCGAGCTTGTCCAGCACCGCCTCGGAATCCTCCGAGCCGTAGCGCGACAGGATCTCGATATTCTCGACCGGCACGAACAGCTTGTCGTCGCCCGAATAGACCACCTTCAGGCAATCATGCGCCGCCCCGCTTACATCGAGCGTCACCAACCCGTCGTAGCGGCCGATGCCATGGTCGGCATGGACGACGAAATCGCCGGCCGACAGGTTCGAGACCTCGGCGATGAATTTGTCGACGTTGGAGCGGCGGCGCGGCGGGCGCACCAGCCGGTCGCCCAGAATGTCCTGCTCGCTGATCAGCGTCAGCTTGCCGATCTCGTAGCCATGTTCCAGCGGCAGCACCACCAACCCGACACGCTTCGGCGACAGCTGCTGCAGGTCGCTCCAATGGGCAACCCGCTCGACATCGCGGATGCCGCGCTCGGTCAGCACGCCCTTCATCCGGTCGGCAGCGCCGGCGCTGAAGGCGGCGATCGCGACCTTGCGGCCGGCGCCCTGCAACGCCGCAATCCGGTCGCGCACGACCTCGAACACGTTGACCTTGGGATTGGCACGCGCCTCGGCGAAGCTCAGGCCCGGTCGGGCGCCGGCATCATAGCTGCCGGACGCGGCCTCGGGCGGCGGGGCGAACGGCGTCACTTGCGCCACGGCGCGGCCGGCCAGGAGCTTTGCCCATTCCTCTTCGCCGATGAACAGCTGATCGGGCTTCACCGGCTTATAGACCGTGGCGGCATCGGTCCGCTTGGCGCCGGTGAAACTCTGGCGGGCGGCATAGAATTCGGCGACCGTCTCCAGCCGCGTCCGGCGCACGTCGTCGGCCTGATAATCGTAGCTGAGTGCGGCACCCGGCAGATAATCGAACAGGGTCTCCAGGCTCTCGTAGTAGAGCGGCAGCCAATGTTCCATACCGACATGGCGGCGGCCCTCGGAGACCGCGACATAGAGCGGATCGTCCATGCCGGCCCCGCCGAACTGGTCTCGGTAGCGCCCGCGGAAGCGGCTGATCGCCTGCTCGTCCAGCAGCACTTCGCTGACCGGCTTCAGACTGACGCCGTCGAGCTTCGCGGTCGTGCGCTGGGTCATGGCGTCGAAGCGGCGGATGCCGTCGATCTGGTCGCCGAAGAAATCGAGCCGCAGCGGCTCGGTGGCGCCGGCCGGGAACAGATCGACGATGCCGCCGCGCACGGCGAACTCGCCGGCCTCGCGCACCGTGTCGGTCCGGACATAGCCGTTGGCGCCCAGGAACGACAGCAGCCGGTCGGTCGGGATGCGGCCGCCCAGTTTCAGGATCAGCACGCGCTCGCGGAAGATCTTGCGCGGCGGGATGCGCTGCATCAGCGCGTTCATGGTCGTCAGGACGATGCGGGGCTTGGCGCCGGCATCGTCGGCGAGCTTGGTCAGCGTCTCGATACGGCGGCTGACGATCTCGGGATTGGGCGAGACCCGGTCATAGGGCAGGCAATCCCAGGCGGGGAACGCCAGCACCTCGATCTCGGGCACGAAGAACGCCAGCGCCGATTTCAGCCGATCGACCCGACCGTCGTCCCGGCAGACATGCAGGACCGTCTTGAGGAAGCCGCCCGCGACCAACTGGCCCAGCGTCTGGGCGTCATGCCCCTCGGGCGCGCCATGGATCTGGGTCTTGCCGGGTTTCGCCAGCAATTGATGGAGCAGCACGGGGGTGGCGGCCTCTGATCAGGCCGAGCGGGCAGTGTAGCGGAAGGCGCGCAGCGCCCGCATGATCGGCGTATCGAGCGCCGCCGGCGGCTCGCTATGGCCGATCATCCAGTCCCACAGGTCGGGGTCTTCCTGCTCCAGCAGTTCCTCGTAGCTGAGCAGCTCGGCCGGCGAGAAGCTGGCGAGGTTCGCTTCCGCGAACGAGCCCAGCAACAGATCGGCTTCCTTGGTGCCGCGATGCCAGCTGCGGAACAGCAGCCGCTTGCGACGCTCGTCATCGGTCAGGGACATGATTCTCTCCGCGTCACGGGCATAGGCGTATCAGATAGTGCATCCCAAACCGCACCGAAACCGAAATTGCCGCATCCCGGCGACGCATTTGACTCCTCATTACAAATGAATCCGGTATTATGTACGCAAATTGCGTACGCATGAGGCGGGCCATGACGGAGAGCAAGTCGGTCAATTTTCGTGAGCTGCGCGAGAACCTGTCGGACGTTTTGCGGCAAGCCAGTCTCGGTGCCGAATTTACCGTCATGTCGCGTGGTAAGGTGCTTGCGCGGATTGGGCCACCGCCGCACGCCGGACGCCGTCCGGTCGGCTTGTTGAAGGGCCAAATCCAGATGGCCGAGGACTTCGACGAAACGCCTGCCGAGCTGATCAACGCCATGGAAGGCGGCGAGAGCGATCGATGAGATTGCTGCTCGATACCCATGCGCTTCTCTGGTTTCTCAGCGCGGATGCCCGACTGGGAGGTGCGACAACAGCCCTCGTCACCGACCCGGAGAACGATGTCTTCGTCAGCATCGCATCGCTCTGGGAGATTACGGTCAAAAGACGGATCGGCAAAATCGATGCCGATGTCGGGGCTGTTAGTGATGCCATCGCAAGCTCCGGCCTGACTTTGCTCGACCTGAAACCGGGCCACCTGGCCGCGTTGCAGCGCCTTCCCGTCTTCGCCGATCATCGCGATCCGTTCGATCACTTACTGATCGCGCAGGGTTTTGCGGAACGATTGACCTTCGTGTCGAACGATCCGCACGCACCGCGATATGGTATCGACCTCGTCCGATGCTCCTAGTCGATCGGTAAAACATCCCGTGCGCCCGGAAATCCTGTTCCCGCTGTTTGCCCCGGTCACCTCGATCAAGGGGATCGGGCAACGCTTCGCCGCTTTGGTCGAGCGGGCGGCGGGGCCGCGTCTGGTCGATCTCCTATGGGCGAAGCCGGCGGGGGTGATCGATCGGCGGTTTTCGCCGAAGCTCAAGGACGCGCTGCCGGGCCAGATCGCGACGCTGACCGTGCAGGTCGACCAGCATCTGGTGCCGGCCAGTTCGCGCCAGCCCTATCGGGTGCGCTGTTCCGACGAGACCGGGCAGATCACCCTCACCTTCTTCCGGGCGCGCGGCGACTATATCGAGAAGATCCTGCCGCTGGGCCAGGTGCGCGTGATCAGCGGCAAGGTCGAGACCTATGGCGATCAGCTGCAGATGAGCCACCCCGACCATATCGCGGCCGAGGGCGAGGTCGATCTCTCGGTCGAGCCGATCTATCCGCTGACTGCCGGCCTGTCGCTGAAGATCATGCGGCGCGCCGTGCAGGCCGCGGTCGCCCGCGCGCCCACGTTGCCGGAATGGCAGGACCCGGCCTTCATCCAGCGCCGACACTGGCCGCTGTGGCTGGACGCGCTGGAAACGCTGCACAACCCGACGGCACCCGAAGATCTGGAGCCCGAGCGGCCGTGGCGCCAGCGCCTCGCCTATGACGAACTGCTGGCCGATCAGCTGGCGCTGGCGCTGGTGCGCGCGCACAACAAGCGCCAGCCCGGCCGGATCGTCGCCGGCGACGGCAGATTGCGGGCCAGGATCGTCGCGGGATTGCCGTTCGAGCTGACCGGGTCGCAACGCCGGGCGCTCGAAGAGATCGATGCCGACATGGCGGCGCCGGAACGGATGCTGCGCCTGCTGCAGGGCGACGTCGGCAGCGGCAAGACCGTGGTCGCGCTCTTGGCCCTGGCGAACGCGATCGAGACCGGGGCGCAGGGCGCGCTGATGGCGCCGACCGAGATCCTGGCGCGCCAGCATTTCGCCACGCTGGAACGGCTCGCCGCGCCGGCCGGCATCCAGATCGCCCTGCTGACCGGTCGCGACAAGGGCAAGCCGCGCGAGCGTATCCTGGCCGGCCTCGCCGACGGCACGGTCCAGCTGGCGATCGGCACCCATGCCCTGTTCCAGGAGGGCGTGCGCTTCGCCGATCTGGCCGTCGCCGTCATCGACGAGCAGCATAAGTTCGGCGTCGAGCAGCGGGTGCAGCTCGCCTCCAAGGGCCGCGGCGTCGATGTGCTGGTCATGACCGCGACGCCGATCCCGCGCTCGCTGCAATTGACCAGCTATGGCGATCTCGACGCCTCGCGCCTGACCGAGAAGCCGGCGGGCCGCCAGCCGATCAAGACCAGCGTGCTGCCGATCGACCGGCTGGACGAGGTCGCGGATGCCGTCGGCCGCGCGCTCGACCGCGGCTCCAAGGTCTATTGGGTCTGTCCGCTGATCGAGGAGAACGAGACGATCGACCTGGCCGCGGCCGAGGAGCGCCATGCCCATCTGGCCGAGCGCTTCGGTCCGCGCGCGGGCCTGCTGCACGGGCGGATGAAGCCGGCCGAGCGCGACCAGGTCATGGAAGCATTCGCCAAGGGCGCGGTCGATCTGCTGATCGCGACCACGGTGATCGAGGTCGGTGTCGACGTGCCGAGCGCCACGGTCATGGTGATCGAGCATGCCGAGCGCTTCGGCCTGGCCCAGTTGCATCAGCTGCGTGGCCGCATCGGCCGCGGCACGGGGGCGTCGACCTGCCTGCTGCTCTATGCCCCGCCGCTGGGCGAGACCGGCACCGAACGGCTGAAGATCATGCGCGAGACCGAGGACGGCTTCGTCATCGCCGAGGCCGACCTCAGGCTGCGCGGCGCCGGCGAGGTGCTGGGCACGCGCCAGAGCGGCATGCCGGAATTCCGCCTGGCCGATCTGGCCTTCGACCAGGAACTGCTGGCAATCGCCCATGACGAGGCCCGGCTGGTGCTGGCGCGCGATCCGGATCTGGCCAGCCCGCGCGGCCAGTCGCTCAGGACATTGCTCTATCTGTTCGAGCGCGATGCGGCGGTCAAATACCTGCGGTCGGGTTAGCCGGCAGCGCCTGGCCCGACCAGGGCGCGCGTGTCATGCTCGACATGCTCGACCGGGAAATAGGGCCCCACCATGTCCGGCCGCGCGAACAATAGGTTCCGGATGAAGGGCGCGGTCAGGACCGTGCCCGGCGGCAGGAATTTAGGCAGGCTGCCGTCATGCATCAAGACCCAGGTGTCGTAGCCATAGTCGCGCATCAGCGCCCGGAGCGCGGCCTGGCTCGATCCCATCTGGGCCAGCGCGAAATCGAAGATCTCGCAGACGATGAACGGCACGCGATGGCGTCGCAGGAACTGGCGCGCACCGGCCAGAGCCGCCATTTCGGCGCCCTCGATATCGATCTTCAGGCATTTGATCTGCACCGCCGGGGGCAGGCTGGCGGCCAGCGCGTCGAGCGTCGTCGCTTCCAGCGCGACCGTGGCGCGGCTCAACTTGGTCAAGGGGCAATTGTCCTGGATGGCGACATCCCAGAGCGCGTTGCCGCCGCCATTATCCTCGTTCAAAAACAAGGTCACCGGCTTGGCCGTGTCCGAGACCGGGCGGACATCGATATCGACATGCTTGAAGCCGTTGATGTCGATGTTGCGGCGCAGGCGCGGCAGGTTGTTCTCGCCCGGCTCGAAGGCGATGACACGCCCCCCGGGCCCGACCAGGGCCGCCCCGAAAATTGTAAAAAAACCGACGTTGGCGCCGACATCGACGAACCAGTCGCCGGGTTCGAGCACGCGCGACAGGAACAGGCTGATATCGGCCTCATAGAGCCGACCCCGCTCGATAAAATCCAGAATACTGGCATCGGCCGGGTTCTGCCGATCGACGTCGAGGCTAAACTGGAGCCGACGCTGGTTGAGGTCGAACGAGACATTGATGGGCGGCATCGGCGATGGGCTCCGGACCAGATCCGTCGATTGTGGCGGGTCCGGGCACGGAACGGAAGCCGCCGATCTTAATCGCGCGCAATCTACTTGCGAACCAGGTATATCCTCGCCACATTTCTTCCCATCATGACGAACGAACCCAACCCCGCGACCGAGGCCCTGAAGCTCAGCAACCAGCTGTGCTTCGCCGTCTATGCGGCCGCCCACGCGCTCAACAAAACCTATAAGCCGCTGCTGGAACCGCTCGACCTGACCTATCCGCAATATCTGGTCATGCTGGTGCTGTGGGAGGGCGACGGCCTGACCGTCAAGGAGATCGGCGAGCGGCTGTTCCTGGATTCCGGTACGCTCACCCCGCTGTTGAAGCGGCTGGAAGCCGCGGGTCGGGTGCGCCGTATCCGCGACAGCGCCGACGAGCGCCAGGTGCGCATCACGCTCACCGAGGCCGGCCGTGCCCTGCGCCAGCTGGCGACCGAGGTGCCGCCGGCATTGCTGTGCGCGACCGGCATGGATCTGCCGGGGGTCATCGGCCTCAAGGACGAGCTCGCCAAGCTGCGCTCGACCCTCGAAACCACGCCCGAAAACCCCGCCGCCTGAGGCGTCACAAAAAATTCTCGAATCACCCCTTGCGGCAATTTAGATTGTGCACTATTTAATTGTTCGTAAGGTTTATCGCGACGGTGTGACCGCCGCTCATCCCCAGGAGAGCAAAATGTCTGTCAACGTCCTCTACACGACCAAGGCCACTGCAACCGGCGGCCGCGACGGCGAAGCCAAGACCGCCGACGGCACGCTGGCCGTCAAGCTGGCGACGCCCAAGGAACTGGGCGGCGCCGGCGGCCCGGGCAACAATCCCGAGCAGCTGTTCGCGGCCGGCTATTCGGCCTGCTTCCTCGGCGCCATGAAGTTCGTCGCCTCCCAGGGCGGCCCGAAGGTTCCGGCCGACACGACCGTGACCGCGACCATCGGCATCGGCCCGCGTTCGGAAGGCGGCTTCGGCATCATGGCGGCCCTGGAGATCTCGCTGCCGGGTCTGGCCAAGGCCGACGCCGAGGCGCTGGTCGAGAAGGCCCATCAGGTCTGCCCGTACTCGAACGCGACGCGCAACAACGTCGACGTCAAGCTGACCGTCGCTTAATCGATCGATTCTAACACGAAAAAGCCCTCTTCCGCCGCGGCGGGAGAGGGCTTCTTTGTGTCCGGAACAGTCTATTGCTTGTAGATGCGGATCTCTTCGACCGGCGCGCCGACGGAGGCCTCGGACGAGGTTGCGATCCGGGTCGGCGTCAGGCCAAAGGCCAGCAGCGAGCGCTGCACATCTTCGACATGGCGGCGAACCGCGTTCAGCCGCTCGGCGGTGCCGGCCGGCAGCGAGGCCTCGGGTGTCACACCCCGGATCTCGAAGCTGGCGTTCGGCTGCTGATCCAGCGCCTGGCTGATCGTGCGATAGAGTGTCTCTTCATAGCGCTCGGTGAAGCGGTCGAAGCGGATCACCATCAGCGGCGCGCGCTTGTCGACCGCCGACGCCTTGGTCACGGCATGCGCCGGCTTGGCGGCGGGCTTCAGATGCTGGGCCGACGGGCTCAACGACACCGGGGCGTTGGACGCCGGCTGCGGCGCGGTCGCGGTCTGGACCGGAGCGGTCTGCACCGGGGCCAGCGCCGTCGGGTCGGTGGGCTGCGGCGCGGCATGCGCCGTCATCCTGCCCTTACCCTTGTGGTGGCGCATCGCATATTGGTGATGCGGGGCCACGGCCTTGCCATGGACATGGGCGAGCGGCCCGGTCACGCGCGCCGGTGCGCCGGTCGCAGGCCGTTGAACGGCGCCAGGAGCGGCGGCCGGGGCGCCGATCGGCGTGATGGCGCCCGGCGACTGCAGCGACACATAGCGCGGCTGATTGTTCGCCAGGCTATGGCCCAGCAGCTCGCCGACACGGACGCCTTCAGCCAAGGTCGCGATATTGTTGCGCTCGATGCCGAGCGCGGCGTTCTGGCGATTGATCTCATTGGTGACGTCGGTCAGCTCGTCGCCGATTTCGGCCTGGGAGCCGGCGACTTCGGCCTGCAGCGAACGCAGCTGGTAGTGATCCTCGTCGAGCGCGCCCGGCATCAGGAAGGCGGCGCGGGTCGAATCATCGAGATAGACGCCGGTCTGGCCATCGACGGCCATGTCATTCGACAAGGCGGTGACGCGCGACAGATTATCCTCGAGCTTGTCGAGCGAGGTGCGCGCCTGGGTCCATTTCTGGGTCAGGATCGGATTGGACGGCGTGGTACCCGACTGCAGCTTGGCGCTGATCTCGCCGACCTGGGCGTAGTAGCGCTCGGCGGCCGTCTGCCGCTCCATGCGGATCTGGCGCAGCAGGGCCAGATGCTGGTCGATCGAGGATTTCAGTTGCTGCACTTGACCGCGCAGTTCCTGCATGCGGGACCCGACGGCGGTTCCGCTCGGTGCCGGCGCCGCCGGAGCAAAGCTCCCGGGGGCCGCATCGACGTCAGCGCTCTGCGCAGGCGCGCCCGAAACGGGCGCCTGTTGGCACCCACCGAGTATGGCCGCGAGAAGGAACGTCGAACAGAGGCGAAGGTTCGGCATCGTTTAATGGGGTCTCCGACCCTGCGGTGAACTCTGGCCTAACC
>Ga0302314_10004284_pt1 | contig 26264 bp, 27 predicted proteins | sample III_Palsa_N2_3_FD_200533 | JGI IMG/M metagenome (GOLD analysis project Ga0302314, IMG submission 200533) | Peat permafrost microbial communities from Stordalen Mire near Abisko, Sweden - III_Palsa_N2_3 | ecosystem: Environmental > Terrestrial > Soil > Palsa > Peat permafrost | place: Sweden...
AAACGACCGGATGACCAGCACCAGCACGATCACGGGGAAGAACGAGCGCGCGTATTCGACGGCGATCGGCTCGCGCACCCGCTCGGGCGGCGTGCCTGCCGCCGCCGCCGCCTGCTTGCGGCGCCGGGCGAAGAACGCCTGGTCGAGCCCCCAGATCGCACCGGAGATGGCGCCGACCAGTACCAGCATGAAGCTGAAGTCGACCGCCTCGTAGCGGAACAGGCGCCAGAGCATCGCAAGGGCAAGCCCGACGAGGATGTAGCCGGCGATCCGCGGCATCAGCGGCTCCTGCACGCTGCTCGCTCCGGGATCGCGCCTCGGGCGCAGGAACCAGCCGTCGATGAGTATCACGAGAACGCAGGCTATGCCTCCGCACAGAAGAGCTACAAACAGGCTGTCGCCGTCATTCACGAAGAACCCCCCAAAGGCTGTGTACTAAAGTCAATTAGCTTTCTTGCCGACCTGCAAAACGGCGAGAAACGCCTCCTGCGGTATCTCCACCTGGCCGACCTGCTTCATGCGCTTTTTGCCGGCTTTTTGCTTCTCCAGAAGCTTGCGCTTGCGCGTGATGTCGCCGCCGTAGCACTTGGCGAGCACGTTCTTGCGCATCGCCTTGACGCTCGCGCGCGCGATGATGTGGCTGCCGATCGCGGCTTGTACCGCCACCTCGAACATCTGGCGCGGAATGAGCTCCTGCATCTTGTCGACGAGCTCGCGGCCGCGCGTGTAGGCGTTGTCCTTGTGCACGATGAGCGATAGCGCGTCGACCGGATCGCCGTTGATGAGCACGTCGAGCTTGACCAGCGGCGCGGTCTGGAAGCAATGAAAATCATAATCGAACGAGGCGTAACCGCGGCTCGCCGACTTGAGCCGGTCGAAAAAATCGAGCACCACCTCGGCGAGCGGCAGTTCGTACTGGAGCGACACCTGGCTGCCGAGGAACAGCATTTTCCGCTGCACGCCGCGCTTCTCGCTGCAGAGCGTCAGTACCGCGCCCACGTAGTCCGGGGGGACCAGAATGTTGGCGGTGATGATGGGCTCGCGCAGCTCGGCGATACGGTCCTGCGGCGGAAGCTTGGTGGGATTGTCCACGTTGACGACCGAGCCGTCCGTGAGCAACACCTCGTAGATCACCGTCGGGGCGCTCGTGATCAAATCCAGGTCGTACTCGCGCTCGAGCCGCTCCTGCACGATGTCCATGTGCAAAAGTCCCAGAAATCCGCAGCGAAAGCCGAACCCCAGGGCGGTCGACACCTCGGGCTCGAAATGCAGCGCGGAATCGTTGAGCTTGAGCTTCTTCAGTGCGTCGCGGAACTGCTCGTAGTCATCGGAGCTCACGGGAAAGAGTCCGGCGAAAACGCGGGGCTGCACCTGCTTGAATCCCGCCAACGCCGCCTTGGCGGGATTGGTCTCGAGCGTGATGGTATCGCCCACCGGCGCGCCGTCGATTTCCTTGATCCCTGCGACGACGAATCCCACCTCACCGGTGTTCAGGGCCGGCAAGGTCACGGGCTTCGGCTGATAGCGGCCCAGCCGGTCGACGACATGGCTGCGCCCGGTCGACATGACGCGGATCTTGCTCCCGGACTGCAACGCACCATTCATGACCCGGACCAGCGAGACCACGCCCACGTAGTTGTCGAACCACGAATCGATGATGAGCGCCTGGAGGGGTGCGTCCGGGTCGCCTTTGGGCGCAGGGATACGCTTCACCAAGTGCTCGAGCAGCTCGGGGATGCCAAGGCCGGTCTTGGCGCTCACCAGGGCCGCATCATCGGCCGGGATGCCGATGATCTCCTCGATTTCGTGAATGACCTTGGCGGGATCGGCCGAGGGCAAGTCGATCTTGTTGATGACCGGCAGGACTTCCAGGCCCTGCTCGAGGGCGGTGTAGCAGTTGGCGACGCTCTGCGCCTCGACCCCCTGCGCGGCGTCGACCACCAGCAGCGCACCTTCGCAGGCTGCCAAGGACCGCGAGACCTCGTAGGAGAAATCGACGTGTCCCGGCGTATCGATGAAATTGAGCTGATAGGTCTCGCCGCTCAGCGATTTGTAGCCCAGGGTGACGCTCGCCGCTTTGATGGTGATGCCGCGCTCGCGTTCGAGGTCCATCGAGTCGAGCACTTGCGCCTGCATTTCCCGGGCGTCAAGACCGCCGCATTCCTGAATGAAGCGGTCCGCCAAGGTGGATTTGCCGTGATCGACATGCGCGATGATCGAGAAGTTGCGGATATTCTTCATCAAGGCCTGGGGGTGGACAAACCGCCGATTATACCGGTCAACGGTGGTGTGCGAGCGCCTTGAGCACTTCTTCGGTGTCCAATCGCCCGTGACATACGAGTTCCCCGCCGAACAGCAACACGGGAATCTTGTGGCCGTAGCGGCTGCGCGTGTCCGCGTCTGCGTCCACATCGAGCACTTCGAGCGGGTAGCCCTGGGCGGCCGGAAGCCGCTCGAGCTCGGCGCGCATCTCCTCGCATAGCCCGCAGCCCGGCCGCGAGTAGAGCACGAAACGCACGGACTAGCCCTTGGCTAGCGCGGCGGCGAGGGGAACGACTTGACCGAGTGCGCGATGAACTCGACCGTCTGCGCCGGGACCTCGCCGACCGCCGTCACCTGATGGCCTTGCACCACCGTGGAGAATGCAAAGCCGGAGCCCACCCGGGCGAGACCTTCCATCATCGGCTCGGAGGGCGCGCTCGGCGTGGCGGACGTGTTTGCCTGCGCCGCCGCGTCCGGCTCCACGAACACCGACACCGTGGCGAGACCGTCCGAGTACACGAGGTGCTCGGCGGGAACCGACGCGCCGCCGAGCGTTTGCGCGCCCGACACCGTCAAATGAAAGCCCGGGGGCAGCTCGCTCGCCCGATAAGCCGACAGCGCCGCCGCGGCCGGCTCGCTCGTCGGTCCTTGGCGCACCCAGCGCATGCCCTCGGTGCGCACCGCCGGCGCAAGATCCGCATCGGCAATGGTCTCCGGCATTTCCAGGCGGGCAAAGAGGATTTGCTCGATCACCTGCCCGTGCGCATCGCACAGCTGGGTTTTGAGCGGCATGGCGGTGTTCTCGTCGAGCCAAAGGCGGTAACCGAACCGGTACTGGTCTTTGGGATTGACCGCGATCACCCGAGCCGCGCGCCCAAGCACCCGCGAGGCAGGCAGCGCTTCGATCACATAGAACTCATCGACGTCCGCGCCAAACCTCGGCAGCGAGCCGAGGAACGGACCGTGGTCCTGGCGCGGCTCGACCAGCACCGTGTGTTGATCCGGTAGAAAACAGGTGAGCTCGTCGTTATTGCGCACGAACTCCCGACCCGAGCCGTCCAGCGACTGCAGCCGCTCCGTGACTCGACCCGCCTTGACCCGGTGCACGATGCGCATGGTCTCGACGCGGCCCTCGCTCAAATGAAAGAACGTGCCGTCGTAATTGCGCGTGGCGAGCGCCTGATTCATTTTCTCCAGCCAGGCGCGCGCATCGTCCGCGGCACCCGAACGCTGCCCGAGGGCGAGGCTCAGCACGCCGGCCGCGGCGTAGGGAATCAGCCAATGAGCGCGGGACCGGGACACTCGCCTCATGGAGTGGTCTGCGTGGCGCGAGATACCGCCGGCGCTACCGAGGCCCGCGAGGCGTTGCCGCCCGCTCCTGCCGCAGCGCTCTGGACGGTATCGGCGTCCGCGCTCAACAGCGTCGACAGGAGGTTGCCCTGTCCGAGGCCCACCGAGTACTTGCTGTGCGCGAACACGTAGTTCGTGAGCCGCGCCGGCGCCAGCATCGCCGGCGCGGCGGCCGGCGTGGGTACCGTATAAGAAAGAGGCTCTTGGGCGACAGTCGCCAGACGCACATTCTGGGCTATTACGCGGGGTGCCGCGGTCACACCCGGCGCGGCCGCGTGCTGATTCCAGGAAACGACGGCGACGGCGGTGACTCCGGCAGCCACCGCCGTGCCTGCGATCGGCCTCCACCAGCGCAGCGGACGGGCTGTGGCCGCCGGCAGCACAGGCTCCGCGGGCTCTCCGTCGATGGTGCGATTGACGCGCGCCGCGAAGGTGAGGCTCAGGGATGCCCCGCTGCCACCGCGCAGGGTCTCGCCGATCAGCGCATACCGGCCGAAGCTCTGGCGCAACTCCGGATCGCGCGTCAGACGCTTGAGCAGAAGCTCCGTCTCGGAGCTCGGAAGCTCGCCATCGAGAAACGCCGAAACCTGTTCACGAATTTGTTCGCTCATGTGTCCTCGGGCCTACCCAGGCCGCCCTCGAAAATGGGTCGAAGCTTCTTGTCTATCGCCTCGCGTGCGCGGAAGATCCGCGAACGCACCGTGCCGACCGGACAATCCATGGTCTGTGCAATATCTTCGTAACTCAAACCCTCGAGCTCCCGCAGCACGATCGCCGTACGCAGATCCTCGGGCAGATTCTCGATGGCGCGATTGACCGTGTCGCGGATCTCGTCCGTGAGCAGCAAGGCTTCTGGGGTTTCGGACTCGGCCAGGCGGGAATGCAGGTCATACTGCTCGGGGTCCTGGAGGTCAAGATCGTAATCCATGGGCCGGCGCTTGGTGGCAACGAGAGCGTTCTTCGCGGTGTTGATGGCGATTCTATACAGCCAGGTATAAAAGGCGCTATCGCCGCGAAAGGATTGCAGCGCGCGATACGCCTTCACGAAAGCCTCCTGTGCAATGTCCTCGGCCTCGGTCGCATCGTGCACGTAACGCATGATTAGCTTCAGCACCTTGTGCTGGTATCGCAAGACCAACAAATCGAACGCAGCGCGCTCACCGCGCTGGACGCGCTCGACCAGTTTGAGGTCGCTCTCTTCAACGGTCATTCAAGAGCCCCAAACCGGCAGGTGCGCAAACCAGCCTGTCGCGGTAGACCGACCGGCCAAGGAAAAGTTCGGCGGGTTACCGGGAATGCGTGACGGTTTTCCGGTATTGCGACGGCAAGCGTGATCTTGTACACAGGTTGAATTCTAGCAGCGGCTCTCGGCCGCCACGCTTAATCGCCGGTTGCCGCTTCCCTGATGCGCCCGATGAGAGCGGCGAGGATGGGGGTTGGGGGCGGCTCGAGCCCCAGACAATAGGCGTGAATCAGGGGGTCGGGCACGTCGAGCAGCGCCTGGAAGGCTTCCTGATGCTCGCGGGACGCGCCGGCGTAGCGCTCGTCGACGTACCGCCTGAGCAACACATCGAGCTCCCTCATCCCGCGCCGGCAGCGCCAGCGCAGCCGACCGAGCTCATGCGATGTTTCGCCCATCCGCTGCTACAGGCGCCGCTGCGCCAGCATCTGCTTGATCTCGCCGATGGCCTTGGCGGGATTCAGGTCCTTCGGGCACGCCTCGGTGCAATTCATGATGGTGTGGCAGCGATACAGCCGGAACGGGTCCTCGAGTTGATCGAGCCGCTCGCCCTGCGCCTCATCGCGACTGTCGACGATCCACCGATAGGCAGCCAGCAGGGCAGCTGGACCCAGGTAGCGCTCGCTGTTCCACCAATAGCTCGGGCAGCTGGTCGAGCAGCAGGCGCACAAGATGCATGCCGATGGCCGGTCGACCTTTTCCTGATCCTCCTTCGACTGCAGGCGCTCACCATCCGGGGGCGGCGGCGTGCGACTCTGCAGCCAGGGTTGCATCGCCGCGTACTGTGCATAGAAATTGGTCAGGTCGGGTACCAGATCCTTGATGATCGACATGTGCGGCAGCGGATAGATCTTGATGTCGCCCTTGACGTCCGCACAGGCGTTGATGCAGGCGAGGCCGTTCTTGCCGTCGATGTTCATGGCGCACGACCCGCAAATCCCCTCCCGGCAGGAGCGGCGAAAGCTCAAGGTGGTATCGATCTCGTTCTTGATCTTGATCAGGGCGTCCAGGACCATCGGTCCACAGCTGTCCATGTCGACTTCGTAGGAGTCGATGCGCGGGTTCTCGTTCGAGTCCGGGTCGTAACGGTAGATCTTGAACACCCTCACGTGCGAGGCGCCGGCGGGTGCCTTGAAGACCTGGCCGTCCTTGCGCACGACGGAATTGCGGGGAAGAGTGAACTCGGCCATCGATCATGCTCCTCAATAGGTGCGCGCTTTGGGCGGAATCGGCTCGACGTCGTCGGTCAAGGTGTTCATATGGACCGGCCGATAGTCGAAGGTCGTCGCGCCTCGAGCATCCACCCAGCACAAGGTGTGCTTCATCCAGTTCTGATCGTCGCGATTCGGAAAGTCCTCGCGCGCCTGAGCGCCGCGACTTTCCTTGCGATTCTCCGCCGAGTGCAGCGTTGCCACCGCCTGGCCGAGCAGGTTGTCGAGCTCCAGAGTTTCGATCAAGTCAGTGTTCCAGATCAGCGAGCGATCGCTCACGGAGACGTCCTGGAACGAGTCGAACACGGCGCTCAGGCGGCGCTTGCCGTTGTTCAAAGTCTCCGCCGTGCGGAATACCGCGGCGTCCTCCTGCATGATGCGCTGCATGTCCAGACGGATATCGGCGGTGCGCCGCGCGCCCTTTGCGTACCGCAGAGCGTCGAAGCGCTGGAGCGCCGCCTCCCCGCAGTTCGGTGCGAGCGGGCGCTGGGGGGCGCCGGGCTTCACCACGTCGGCGCAATGACGCGCCGCCTCGCGGCCGAACACCACCAGGTCGAGCAGAGAGTTCGATCCCAGCCGGTTCGCGCCATGCACCGATACGCACGCCGCCTCGCCGGCCGCCATCAAGCCCGGCACGACGACATCCGCACCCGCGCGACGATACGTGACTTCGCCGTGCACGTTGCAGGGTATGCCGCCCATGTTGTAGTGGACCGTGGGCAGCACCGGAATCGGCTCTTTGGTCACATCGACGTTGGCGAATATTCTCGCGGTCTCGGCGATTCCGGGCAGACGCTCCTTGATCACCTCGGGACCCAGATGCTCGAGGTGCAAATCGATGTGGTCCTTGAGCTTACCCACGCCGCGGCCCTCGCGGATCTCGATGGTCATCGAGCGGCTCACGACGTCGCGCGAAGCCAGGTCCTTGGCGTTCGGCGCGTAGCGCTCCATGAAACGCTCGCCCGCCGAGTTGGTGAGATAACCGCCCTCGCCGCGCGATCCTTCGGTGATGAGACAGCCGGCACCATAAATGCCGGTCGGATGGAACTGTACGAACTCCATGTCCTGCAGCGGCAAGCCCGCGCGCAGCACCATGCCGCCGCCGTCGCCCGTGCAGGTGTGCGCGGAAGTGCAGGAGAAATACGCGCGCCCATAGCCTCCGGTCGCCAGGATGACCTGATGCGCGCGAAACCGGTGCAGCGTGCCCTCGGACAGGTCGAGCGCGATCACGCCGCGGCACTCGCCATTTTCCATAATGAGGTCGAGGGCAAAGTACTCGATGAAGAACTCGGCGTCGTGCTTCAACGACTGCTGATACAAGGTGTGCAGCATGGCGTGGCCGGTGCGGTCGGCCGCCGCGCAGGTGCGCTGCGCGATCCCCTTGCCGTAGTGGGTGGTCATGCCGCCGAAGGGACGCTGATAGATCTTGCCCTGTTCCGTGCGCGAGAACGGAACGCCGTAATGCTCGAGCTCAATCACCGCGGCGGGCGCCACCTTGCACATGAACTCGATGGCATCCTGATCGCCGAGCCAGTCGGAGCCTTTCACGGTGTCATACATGTGCCAGCGCCAGTCGTCCTCGCCCATGTTGCCGAGCGCGGCGGAAATGCCGCCCTGCGCGGCGACCGTGTGACTGCGCGTCGGAAAGACCTTGGTCAAACAGGCGGTCGCGAGTCCTGCCTGCGCCAAGCCGAAGGTCGCACGCAATCCCGCGCCACCGGCCCCGACCACCACCACGTCATAGGTGTGATCGATGAACTTGTACTCGCTCATAGGTCGGCTTCTCAAGGTAAGAATGCGATGCGCAGGATGGCGAAAATGCCCGCGCCGGCGCACAGCACGTAGAGGAAACGCAGCAACACCAGCAGGAACAACTTGGCCCCGTGGGCGTGCACGTAGTCCTCGACCACGACGTTCGTCCCCAGATAGGAGTGGTACGCCGTGACTGCAACCAGCAGCACCGCGAGCAGCGCGCTCAAGGGCACTGAGAGCCAGGTGCGCACCGTCGCATAATCGAGGGTCGGCAGCAGCAGGAGCGACCAGAAAAACCAGAGGGTCAGCGGAATCAACGCGACCGCGGTCACCCGTTGCGACCACCAGTGAACCGTGCCGTCCCGGGCCGAGCCTGCGCCGAGCACTCTGCCGAGGGGACTGCGCAGGCTCATAGCCGCCCGCCATGCCACAGCAAGGCCCAGGCAGCGAGCGTCGCGCATAGAGCGGCGAACACGGCGATCCAACCGCTCGCATGCCGCTGCGTGCGCTCGAAGCCGAGCCCCACATCCCAGCACAAATGGCGCACGCCGTTGAACAGGTGAAACAGAAAGGAGAAAGTCCAGCCGAACAGGCACACGAGGCCGACCGGGCTCGCGAACAGGCGCGCAGCGGTCCGGTAGCTCTCCTCGCCGCCCGCGAGCGAAATCAGCCAGAAGGTGAGCGCCAGGAGTCCAACGCCCAAGGCGACGCCGGTGATCCGGTGCAGGATCGACAGCGTGTTGCCGATTTGCCAGCGATAGACCCCGAGATGCGGCGATAGCGGCCGGGTGCGTGCAGACATGTTTTTCAACGCGATGGGTTCGTCAAAAGTCGATGCAGCGGCCCCGCAGCTCCCAATCGCCGAAGCGCGTCGGCTCGGGACCTTCTCGGCCCCCCACTTCACGGGGCGGCGCCGCCGGCTGCGCCGGCGGGGACGTCGGCAGCTCGGAGATTTCGTTCTGATTATCGTCGTTCGGCAACACAGGTGAAAGTGTGCCAGAAAAGCCCCGGGCGAGGCAGGGGTTGACAGGCCGCCTTGCCGGCCTCATTCATGAGGCGTGAGTAAACAGGCATTCGAGCTGGCATCTCTTTCCGTACTGCGGTTCTCGGGCACGGACGCCATCGCGTTTCTGCAGGGCCAGGTGTCGAACGATACCCGCCGCCTGGCGGACGGTGTTCCGCTGCTGTCGGCCTACTCCACCGCGCAGGGGCGCGTCGTGGCCGTGCTGCATCTGTTGCCCCATTCCAGCGGCGTGCTCGCGATCCTGCCGCGCGAGCTGGCGCTGACGACGCTCGAGCGCCTGCGCAAATTCGTGTTGCGCGCGAAGGTCAAGATCGAAGACCTGAGCGATCGCTACAGCGTCGCCGGCGCACACGACACGTCGGCGCCGGAGCTCGAGATTCTGCCGGCAGCCGGGGCTCCCTATGCGGAGCATGAGGGAATCGCCGTCGCGCGCGTGGCCGATGGCGCGCAAAGCGCGACATCGCGTTACTGGGTGGTGCGTCCGCGCGAGAACGACCCGGAGATCCGCGGCGATGCCTCCGATGGTGAGCGCGCGGATCTCGGGTGGCGGCTCGCGGACATCCGCGCCGGCATGCCGCGAGTGTACGCCGCGACGTCCGAGCAGTTCGTCGCGCAGATGCTGAATCTCGATCTCTTGGACGCCATCAGCTTCACCAAGGGTTGTTATACCGGCCAGGAGATCATCGCCCGCACTCAGCACCTGGGCAGAATCAAGCGCCGCTTGTCGCGACTCGCCTTGCCTTCGGGAGCCTGGTCGATCGGCCAGGCGCTGCGGCTCGCGGATGGCCGCACGGGCCGTCTCACCGAAGTCGTGCGGGTCGGCGAAGGGTTCGAGGCGCTCGCGGTGCTGAGCCTGCGCGATGCGGCCCCCGCGGGCGACACCGACACGGGTGCCGGCGCCGGCGAAGCGGTAGCGGCCGAGGAGCTGCCGCTGCCGTATCGGACAGATTGAGAGGATAATCGGCCACGCCTTCTTCAGAGGTCGATGATCTCCACGACACCCGGATTCAGTTCCGCGCCGAAAAATCGGCCGCCGACGCGCGCGAAGCGCTCGGCATCGTCCGTCGCCAGCCAACGGACCTTGCCCCGATCAACATCGAGCGGTTGCGCCGGCACGCGCGCCGCCAGTGCCCGCGCGGTGGTTGCCGCCGAATCGACGATCCGCACTTGCGGCGGCAAGACCGAGCGGATGGCGGCGGCGAGAATCGGGAAATGCGTGCAGCCAAGCACCAGTGTGTCGGGTCTGTCGTCGGCGGCGAATACGGGATCGAGATAACGATGCGCAACGGCCTCGGCGACGGGGCCCGAGGTCCAACCCTCTTCGGCGAGCGCCACGAACATCGAGCAGGCGCGTGTCGAAATCCGCGCCGCCGGGTTGCGCCGGCGGATCTCGGCTTGATAGGCGCCGCCGTTGATGGTTCCTTCCGTCGCGATCACGGCGATGTGCTGCGAGCGGGAAGCGGCGACCGCCGCGGCCGCGCCCGGCTCGATGACGCCGATGATGGGGAGATGCGGGTAGCGCTCGCGCAGCGAACCGAGCGCGGACGCTGAGGCGGTATTGCAAGCCACCACGAGGCTGGCGATGCCGCGTTCGACCAAAGCCTCGGCGCATTGCAGCGAGTAGCGCGAGACGGTGTCGGCGCTCTTCGTACCGTAGGGCAAGCGCGCCGTATCACCGAGATAGATGAAATCTTGCCCGGGCAACGCAGCGGTCAGCTCGCGCAACACGGTGAGGCCGCCGACGCCCGAGTCGAATACCCCGATGGGCGCGGCGCGCTGCAGCGGCGCTGCTCCGGCCGGAATCGCTTAAAGCTCCGGGCGCATGTGAGGGAACAGCAGCACGTCGCGGATCGAGGGCGCGTCCGCGAACAGCATCACCGTCCGATCGACGCCCAATCCGAGTCCGGCGGCGGGCGGCATGCCGTACTCGAGGGCACGGATGTAATCCGCATCGTAGTACATGGCCTCCTCGTCCCCGGTGGCCTTGCGCTCGACTTGATCCCTGAAGCGCTGCGCTTGGTCCTCGGGATCGTTCAACTCCGAGAAGCCGTTCGCAAGCTCGCGGCCCCCGATGAAGAACTCCCAGCGATCGGTGATGAACGGATCGTCATCGTTGCGCCGCGAAAGCGGCGAGACTTCCGCCGGATAGGCATAGGCAAAGGTCGGCTGGACGAGGGTTTGCTCCCCGGTCTTCTCGAAGAGCTCGATCTGCAGCTTGCCCGCCCCATCGGTGCGCTTGTAGGGGATCTTCATGGCATCGCAAACCCGGCGCAGGTAGGTCACGTCGCGCAGCGACATCGGATCGAGATCCCTGTTGTTGGCGAGCAGGATCTCCTCGATGGTCATGCGGGCGAAGCTCTTCGACAGGTCGATCTCCGTTCCCTGATACTGGATCTTGCGCGAACCCTTCAGGGTGTCCGCGAGTCCCTGGAACAGCGCCTCGATCATCTCCATGAGATCGCGGTAGTCGGCGTACGCCTGGTACAGCTCGAGCATCGTGAATTCGGGATTGTGCTGCGTCGACACGCCCTCGTTGCGGAAGTTGCGGTTGATCTCGTACACGCGCTCGAAGCCGCCCACGGTGAGCCGCTTCAAATAGAGCTCGGGGGCAATCCGCAGATACATGTCCACGTCGAGCGCATTGTGGTGCGTCTTGAAGGGGCGCGCCGCCGCACCGCCCGGAATGGGATGCAGCATCGGTGTTTCCACCTCGAGAAAACCGCGCGAATCGAGAAAGGCGCGCAGGTAGCGCACGATGCCGGAGCGCATCTCGAAAACGCGGCGGCTGTCCTCGTTGACGATCAGATCGACGTAGCGGCGGCGGTACCTGAGCTCGGTATCGGCGATACCGTGCCACTTGTCCGGCAAGGGCCGGAGCGACTTCGCGATGAGCGTGATGTGCTCGGCGCGCACCGAGAGCTCGCCCGTCTTGGTGCGAAACAAGATCCCCTCGGCGCCGACGATGTCGCCCACGTCCCAGGTTTTGAATTCGTCGTACGCCTCGCCGAGCGCCTGCTGCTGCAGGAAGATCTGAATGGAGCCGCTCACGTCCTCGAGCTTCGCGAAGCTCGCCTTGCCCATGACCCGTTTCGCGCGCATCCGGCCCGCGACGCTCACCCGCAGGGCTTCGGTCTCGAAGAACTCGGCGCTCTTGGTCTCGTAAGCTGTCACCAGGTCCGCGGCGAGCGCGTCGCGGCGGAACTGGTTCGGATAGGCGATGCCGCGGTCGCGGAGCTTCGCGAGCTTGACGCGCCGCTCCGCGATCAAATGATTGTCGTCGTCGTCACTCATCAAAACCCTTGCTTCAGGCTGGCCTGCATAAATTCGTCGAGGTCGCCGTCGAGCACCGCCGTCGTGTTGCCGATCTCGACGTTGGTGCGCAGATCCTTGATGCGGGATTGATCGAGCACGTAGCTGCGAATCTGGTTGCCCCAGCTGACATCGGACTTCGAGTCCTCGAGCACCTTCGCAGCGGCGTTGCGCTTGTTGAACTCGAGCTCGTAGAGCTTCGCCTTCAGCATCTTCATGGCGGTGGAGCGGTTCTTGTGCTGGCTGCGCTCGCTCTGACAGGCTACGACGATACCGCTGGGAATGTGCGTGATACGCACGGCCGACTCCGTCTTGTTCACGTGCTGACCACCCGCGCCGCTGGAGCGATACACATCGGTACGCAGGTCCGCCGGATTGATCTCGATGTCGATGTCATCGTCCACCTCGGGAGAGACGAACACCGAGGCGAACGAGGTGTGCCGCCGGTTGCCGGAGTCGAACGGGGATTTGCGCACCAGCCGGTGCACACCCGTCTCGGTACGCAGCCAGCCGTAGGCATGATCGCCGCTCATGCTGATGGTCGCGCCCTTGATGCCGGCGACCTCGCCCGGGCTTTGATCGATGATCTCGGTCTTGATGCCGTGCCGGTCGGCCCATTTCAGGTACATGCGCAGGAGCATCGCGGCCCAGTCCTGCGCCTCGGTGCCGCCCGCACCGGCCTGTATGTCGAGAAAGGCGCTATGCGAGTCCATCTTGCCGGGGAACATTCGCTGGAACTCGAGTCGCTCGACGTCGGTGGCGAGCTGTGTCGCATCCCGCTCGATCTCGGCGGCGGCGCCGGTATCGGCCTCTTCGGCCGCCACATCCAGGAGCTCGCCTGCGTCGCGCAAACCGCGGCTCAAGCGATCGAGATCGTGGACGACTTCCTCGAGCTTCGCGCGCTCCTTGCCGAGCTCCTGCGCCCGCTCCGCATCCTTCCAAACATTCGGCTGCTCGAGCTCCCGGGTGACTTCCTGCAGGCGCTCGTTCTTGTTGTCGTAATCAAAGATACCTCCTCAAGGACAGCGTGCGCTCCTCGAGATCTTTGATGAATCGTTTCAGCTGATTGATTTCCATGACCGACCATTTTATCACTCATCGCATGTCCAGATGCTGGCAATTGAGCTGCACGCTCTCCGCGCCGTTGTACTCGTTGATCTCCAGGCGGTAAGCGAGCTCCACCGCGGCGCCCGGACGGATCTGGACCGCGGGACTTGCTGCGGCGTCGGCATATCCGAACGCGATGGCGTCGACACAGCGCGCCCCTGCATCGACGCCGGCGCCCGGCGCCTCGCGCAGCAAGAGCTTCAAGTGCCGGCCCCCGACGACGCGGGCGTCCGCGACGATGAAGCCGCCGTCGAACACCGGTTCCGGAAATCCCTGCCCCCACGGCCCGGCCTGCTTCAGGATGCGCGCGGTTGCGATACACATCTCGCCCGGGAGCAATTCGCCGTCGCTGTGAATGACGCCGCGCAGGATGTCCGCACCGGCGCGCGCCGCCACTTCGGCGGCGAAGGCCGCGCGGAAGGGCTCGAGATTCGACTCCGGCAAGCTCATGCCCGCGGCCATCGCGTGCCCGCCGAACTTCTCGATGAGCCCGGGATGGCGTGTTGCGATGCCATCGAGCACATCGCGTATGTGAATGCCGGCGATCGAGCGCGCCGAGCCGCGCAGCATCCCGCCGTCCGCGCGCGCGAAGGCGATCACCGGGCGATGCAGGCGGTCCTTGAGCCGGCCGGCCACCAGGCCGACGACACCCTGGTGCCAGCCCTCATCGAATAGACACACCCCGAGGGTCTCGCTTCCCGATTCATCGAAGCGCACCGCCGCGGCGAGCTCGATCGCCTCGCTCTGCATGCGCTGCTCGATCTCGCGCCGCTCGTCGTTGAGCCTCGTCAGCTGCGCGGCGAGCGCCGCGGCCCGATCAGGCTCCTCGGCGAGCAGGCAGGCGATGCCGATGCTCATGTCCGTGAGACGTCCGGCGGCGTTCAAGCGCGGCGCGATGAGGTAGCCGAGATCCGCGGCGCTCAGCTGCTCGAGCCGCCGCCCGGCCGACTCGACCAGCGCACGGATGCCGGGCACACACCGTCCGGCTCGAATGCGCCGCAAGCCCTGCGCTACCAGCACGCGGTTATTGCGATCGAGCGGCACCAGATCGGCGACCGTGCCCAGGGCCACGAGATCCAGCAGATCGGAGGGCTTCCATTCTTTCTCCCCCAGCGTGTGCGCCAATGCCGCGACCACGTAGAACGCGACGCCGACACCCGCGAGAGCCCGGCTCGGAAATGTCGAGTCCGCGAGGTTGGGATTCACGATCACCTCGGCGGGCGGCAGTGCCCCGCCCGGCAAATGATGGTCGGTGACCAGGACCGGAATGCCGAACGCGCGCGCAGCCTCCACGCCCTCGATGCTCGAGACGCCGTTGTCCACGGTGACGATGAGAGACGGCGCCCGCTCCGCGGCGAGCGCCACGATCCCCGGCGTCAGGCCGTAGCCGAACAGAAACCGGTTCGGCACGAGGAAGTCGACGTGCGCGAACTTGAGCGCACGCAAGGCGCGCACGAACAGCGCGCTGCCCGTCGCGCCGTCCGCATCGAAGTCGCCGACAATGAGCACGCGGCCCGAGCGGTGCGCGGCGAGCAGCTCCGCCGCACGCTCGACGTGATCGAGGGCGCGCACAGGCAGCAACCGATCGAGGGACAGATCGAGATCGTCTGCCTGAGCGATCCCGCGCGCCGCGTATACCCGCCGCAGCACCGGATGAAGCTCTGGAGCAAAGTCGAGCGCCGGACCGGGCGGACGCCGTCGAATTTCAATCGCCATCGGTCAGGATCTCCCACCAGGGACGCGCACGGCGCCAGAAGCGCCACAGCGCGCGCGCGTCGAGCCGCATGCAGCGGCGGCGCGCGGACAGCTCGATACTCGCAAGCCGCCCGGCACGCAGATCGGCGAACGCGGGCGCGAGCCAGCGTTCCTCGACGTCCTGCCAGGCCGCCGAGCCGGGCCAGTCAGGCACCGCGACGACGCCCGAGGTCGCGGCGCCCGGATAACGGGACGTCGGCGCGAAAGAGCCGAACAGCGGATCATCGCCCGCCGTCCAGCCCGTTAACGGAGGGCGCTCGGCGTCGGCCGCGCCCTCGCCCCACAACCACAGCGCATTGATGACAAGTTGCTGCGTCTCACGCCGCCGTCGATTGACCGCATGATCGAACAGCCACATCTCGATTTCGCTCGCCAAGCTGCGCAGCCGCGTCGCATCGTCGCCGCGCGGCAAGTAGGCCCAGAGGTCGTGACCAGCCGCTTCCTCGGGCGCACTGGTCGTCACGCGCAGCGGCCCGGCGAAGCGGCATAGCAGCAGCGCGTCGCGTCCCCGCTCCATGCTCACCCCGCCGCCGGCGAATACGTGGTTGAAATCCGCCGCCAACGCATCGGCCTCGGCGGCCTCGATCGCGAGGACGCCGTCGGCGGCCATGCCGATGCTGGTCATGCCGGCGAGCAAATGGACCGGGGTTGCCATGCACACCCACAAGCCGGCGGCGCGGCTCGCGCTCGGGGCGAGCGCGGCGGAGGCGACGGGCGGCATGCGCGCACCTTCGGGCGCGATCAGGCGAAACGCCCGGGCTCGCCAATCGGCGGCGTCGGCGGGACCGTCCGCGCGCGCCAAGAGTCGCTCCAGCGACGGCGCACGGATGTGCGAATGCGCGCCGCGCGCGGTGATGCGAAAATACACGGAGGACAATGGCGATCCTGAGGCGAGGGGGAGGTATCTTACCGGTTTATGCGATTCACTCAGGACCCCAGTTCCACCAGAAACGTGATCCGCTCGTACGCACCGGGCGAGATCAAGATCAATGACGAAACATTCCCCCACGCCCTGATCGTCGGTCCCTCCTCGATCGCGGCCGGTCCCGCCGTCAGCAACGCCGGCGAGCTCACGGCCGATCACACGGCGCAGATCATGGCGCTCGCGCCCGAGCTCGTACTCATCGGCACCGGTGTCCGGCAGGTATTTCCGCCCGCAGAGTTCGGCGCACAGTTCTTGCGAGCCGGCATCGGATTCGAGGTCATGGATACGGGCGCCGCTTGCCGCACATTCAACGTGCTGGTCACGGAGCAGCGACGCGTGGTGGCGTTGCTGCTGGTCTAGATTCGAGAACAAAGAAAGGCGGGGCGTGACGAGCTAACTAAGTTGGTATCGAGAATTATTCTACTTCTTATTGATTTTGTTATATTTTTCTCTGGACCGAATCTAACCGTCGCGCCCCGCGAGTGGACTTTTCCCCAACGACTCGCGTCGAAACATACGCCTAGGTCGCGGGCAGCGTCAACGACCGAGCAGCAGCGCGCTCCAGCCCCGCATTTTGGCAGATCAATATACCTAGCCACTTCAAGGGGATATGTTCCCTTTGAAAATCGTGGCGCAAGTAGCGGCCCGCACTGTGGCGCGGCTATCTCTGCCCCGAGAGATACGGCAGCGGATCGACGGGCTTGCCGTTCAAGCGAATCTCGAAGTAGAGCGCGGGAGATTGATGCGGTCCGACGCCCATCTGCGCGATGACTTGGCCGCGAAGCACCTCTTGTCCCTCGCGCACGGTGATGTCCTGCGTGTGCGCGTAGGCAGAGAGGAAACTCTCGTCGTGCTTGATGATGATGAGATTGCCGTAACCCCGGATGCCGTTGCCCACATAGACGATTCGTCCGCTGCCCGCGGCGCGCACCGGCTGCCCGAGGAGCCCCGCCAACAAAATGCCGCCGCCGGCAACCGCTTGCGGGGTCTCGAGGGCCGAGGTGGGCCACATCCAGCGTGTGGCTGCCGACTGCTGCGCGGGCGGCGGTGCGACGCCGTTGCCCGGCGGTACGGCAGCGCGCGGCGGCGCACTCACCGGCGGGGCGCGGTTCGCCAAGGGCGTCTCCACGGGCGGCGACGCCGGTCGCAGGCTGAGTATCTGGCCCACCGAGATGCGATAGTCCGGACCGATACCGTTCCAGCGGGCGAGCGCCCGGTAGTCGAGATCATGGCGCCAGGCGATGCTGTAGAGCGTGTCCTGCGGCTGCACGACGTAGCTCTGCGGCTCGTAATCGCTGCGCACCGCGCAGCCCGCGAGGCAGAAGAACCCGATGACGCCGATCGCTCGGGCGAAGCGCAGATGAGCCCCTAGCGCTGCAGTCCCGAGAGCAAGGGCACGAAGCTCACCAGACCCAGCGACTCCCGCTGCAGGCGGGTCTCGCTCTTCGTGTAGCGCATGAGCTCCTGGCGTCCGTCGGGGCCGACCGGCGCAATCAAGCGGCCGCCCACGGCGAGCTGGTCGAAAAGAGGCTGCGGCACCTTATGCGGCGCGGCGGTGAGGATGATGCCGTCGAAGGGCGCGCGGCCCGGCCAGCCGACGTTGCCGTCGTCATGTCGGAAGTGCACGTTGCGGATCTTGAGCTCGCGCAACGAGCGGCGCGCGCGGGCCACCAGGCTGCCGATGCGCTCGATGGTGTAGATCTCCTGCACCAGCGGCGAGAGCACGGCGGTCTGATAGCCGCAGCCGGTGCCGATCTCGAGCACCTTCGGCGCGGGCCCCGCGGCGAGCAGCGCTTCGCTCATGCGCGCGACCACGTACGGCTGAGAAATGGTCTGCCCGAAGCCGATGGGGAGCGCCGTATCCTCGTACGCGCGCGAGGCGAGCGCCTCGTCCATGAAGAGGTGCCGCGGCACGTTGCGGATGCGGTCGAGCACGCGCACGTCCGCGATGCCCTGCTCCTGCAGCCGCAGCACCAGCCGCTCGCGCGTGCGCGCCGAGGTCATGCCGATGCCGGAGAGCCGCGGGCCTTGGATGAAAGTGCTCATGTCGACAGCCAGCGCTCGAGCTCGGGCAGCGCCGCGTGACGCGTGAAATCGATTTGCAGCGGGGTCACCGAGGCAAAGCCATGCGCGACGGCATGAAAGTCGGTACCCGGCCCGGCGTCCTGCCCCTCTCCCGCATTGCCGACCCAGTAGACGTTCCGACCGCGCGGATCCTGGGCCCGTACGATCGGCTTGCTGCGATGTCGCGCACCGAGCCTGGTGACTCTGATGCCGAGCAGCTGATCGTCGGGCAAATCCGGCACGTTGACGTTGAGCACCACGGGTCCTTGCAACGGTGCGACCGAGAGACGCTGAACCAAGCTCGCCGCGACGCGCGCGGCACCGGCGAAATTTCGTGGGCTGCCCGGCTCGACGCATAACGATACCGCAATCGCCGGCAGACCGAGAAAGCGCCCTTCGACGGCGGCGGCGACGGTCCCCGAGTAGAGCGTGTCGTCGCCGAGATTCGCCCCGTCGTTGACGCCCGAGACCACCAGGTCGTACTCGAAATCGAACAGGCCCGAGATCGCGAGGTGCACGCAGTCGGTGGGAGTTCCGTTCACGTAGTAGCAGTCGGCATCGTAACGCGCCGCCCGTATCGGTACATCCAAAGTGAGCGAATTACTGGCACCGCTCCGGTTGCGGTCCGGCGCAACCACGGTGACTGCACCCAGCGGTTTGATCGCCTCTCTTAGTGCCTGCAAGCCCTCAGCGCGATACCCGTCGTCGTTGGAAAGTAGGATTTTCACTAAAGATCAACTAGAGGGGATGATGGCGGCCTGGGCCTTGCAGACTATACTGTAACGCTCCACACCCGGATAGCCGATTGGTCGCTGCACTATGGCAAAACCCCGCCCTCACCACGGCGGCGAAGACACCGAGGAAGCGCGTGTATTTCGCGCCGCAGTGCGCGACGTGACACCCTTGTCGATGCCCTCGGATCTGCCGCAGGGCGCCGTTCCGCCCCGGCCACCCGTGCAGGCACGATCGCGGCGGCGTGCGCCCATCGTGGAGTCCGAATCCCTCGGCGATGTCGTCACGACAGAAGATGCACCGAGCGCGTCGGATCCGCTGTCGTTCCGCCGACCCGGCGTGCGCGAGCAAACGCTGCGCCAGCTGAGACGCGGCCGCTACCCCGTCGAAGATGAGCTGGATCTGCACGGCTTGAGTCAGTCGGCCGCCCGCGACCACCTCGCGGAATTCATCGCCGCAGGTCGCAATGCGGGTTTGCGCTGCGTGCGCGTCGTGCACGGCAAGGGCTATCGCTCGGGAGCCCGCGGTCCCGTGCTCAAGATCGCCGTCAACACCTGGCTCAGGCGCCACACCGATGTCTTGGCGTTCACCTCGGCGCGGGCCATCGACGGCGGCACCGGAGCCGTGTACGTCCTGCTGCGTTAGTCGGGCTCGGAATCGTCGATGAGCGCGGGCTCGGCGAGCTCGCATATCTCGCGCAGCACCGCGGTCGCGAACTGGCCCTTGCCGAGCGTGAAACTCAAGGTCAGCGTCGCCGCTTCGGACTCCACGGACAGATCGCGGATTGCACAGCGCAGCGCGCGGCGCTCCTGCTCGAGACCCTCCTGCGCGAGGAGCTCCGCGACCGGAGCGAGCTCGCGCGCGACCTCGAGCTCGGTCTCGAGCGCGCGGCCGGCCGTGCCCGGCTCGCCGCGGCCCCACAACGGCCCCGACGGATGGATGTCGAACGCCGCCAGACGCCGCTCGAGCTCCGGGTCCACGGCATCGACGCGAAAATGGCTGCCGCTGCCGTCGAGACTCGCAAGATCCCCGGGCGCGAGTCGCGACCACTCCGCGCTCTGCACTCGGCGGGCGAGCACCGCGTTGAAAATCAGCGAGCGCGCGGCCGAGAGCGTGAAGCCGCGCTCGGCTCTGCCCGGCGGCCGCTTACCGCTTTGCAGCCATTCGGCCACCCGGTCGAGATTGAAGCCGTCGCGGCCGAAGCGCTGCGCGCCGAAATAATTCGGCGCGCCTTGTGTCCGCAGGGCCGTGAGCTTCTCTTCGAGGGCATCGCGCGACCAGTCGACCTGGCGCAGCCGGATGCGGAAGCGATTGCCGCGGAGCGCCCCACGGCGGAGCTTGCGCGTATTGAGCTGGGACTCGAGCACACGGAACTCGTCCTTGTGCACCGTACTCCAGAATTCCGCAGACCCGCGAGCCGCAGGCAGGCTGAACCATTGCACGCCGATTGCGTGCCGGTCCTTGAGCCCTGCGTAACCCACGTCCGCAACCGGCACCTCGGCGATGCGTGCGAGCTCGGCCGCCACCCAGCGGGTATTGGCCGAGCGCTTCTCCACGCGCAACAATCTATGCGGCCCATCGCCCGAGGGAAGGAATGAGAGCTCCTCCTCGACCCGAAAGTCCTCCGGCTCGGCTTTGATGCGTGCGGCGGACAGGGGCGCGCCGTGCGCGCGCGGCGGCGACAAGGCGGCGCGAGTCCAGGCTTCCGCACGCCGACCGCGGATGCTCACTTTCCCTCGAGCAGCACCGCGGCCTGTGCGGCGAGCCCTTCGCCGCGTCCCACGAACCCCATGCGCTCGGTGGTGGTGGCCTTGATGTTGATGAGCTCGGGCGCGACGTCGAGATCCTCGGCAAGGTTCGCCGCCATGGCATCGCGATGCGCGGCGATGCGCGGTGCCTCGGCGAGCACGGTGACGTCGGCGTTGACGAGGCCGTAGCCGGCCTCGCGCACCAGGGCGGCGACGGTGCGCAAGAACGACCGGCTGTCGGCACCCCGGTACTTGGGATCGGTGTCCGGGAAATGGCGGCCGATGTCGCCCTTGCCGAGCGCGCCGAGCAACGCGTCGCAGAGGGCGTGAATCACCACATCGCCGTCGGAGTGCGCGATGACGCCGCGATTGTGGGCAATGCGCACGCCGCCGAGCACGACATGATCGCCGTCGCCGAACGTATGCACGTCGAATCCCTGGCCTACGCGCATCTTCCCGGACATCGTTCGCTTCTCCGTGCTTTGTAATATGCGCGCCGCGACTTGCAGGTCCGCGGCGCGGGTGACTTTGATATTGAACGGCGAGCCCTGTACCAGCACCGGACGCACACCCTTGCGCTCCATCGCCTGCGACTCGTCGGTGACGGCGAGATTCAAGCGCGCGGCCTCCTCGAGCGCGCGCTCGAGCTCCCCCAAGGCAAAGATCTGCGGCGTCAAGGCACGCCACAAGCCGCTGCGATCGACCGTTTCACCGACCGTGCCGTCGCGCTCGCGCTTCACCGTGTCGACGACGGGTGCGGCCAGCACGGCGCCGCTTGCGCCTGCCTCGAGCGCGGCGATCAGCGCAGCCACGTCGGCCGACTCGAGACAGGGGCGCGCCGCATCGTGGACGAGCACCCAGTCCTCGGGTGCGGCCTGCTCGCGCAGCTTCTTCAGGCCGGCGAGCACCGAGTCCTGCCGGCTCGCGCCGCCGAGCGTCGTCAGGAGCTTCTCCGAGCGCGGCGCGTGCTCGCGCCAATGCGCATCACCGGCAGCGAGCGCCACCACCACGCGCTCGATGCGCGGCTCGCAGAGCAGCGGGCGCAACGACCACCCGAGCACGGTGCCGCCCGCGAGCGGTGCGTATTGCTTGGGTGGATGCGAGGCGCCGGTCGATTTCTCGAATCGCTCACCGCGTCCGGCGGCCGGAACTACGGCCCAGATCCGCCGCGCTTTTTGCGGCGCGGTCACTCGGCGCGGGCGGTGATGGCGGCGGACGGCGCCGGCGGTGCTTGGGTCGCCGGCGTCACGATCTGATAGAAGGTCTCGTTGTTGCCCACCATCCCGAGCTCTGAGCGGGCGCGCTCCTCGAGTGCGGCGAGTCCGACTTTGAGGTCAGTCACCTCGGCGAGCAACTGCCGATTCCGGTCGCGCTGCTCCCCATTGGCCGCTTTCTGAGCCTCGACCGCTTGATCGAGCCGCCAGATCTCCCGCATGCCTCGATCGGACACCCACAGGCGGTACTGCAGCAAGACCAGGCAGACGCCTAAAATGACCGCGAAAATCCTCATGGGGTCAGTAGCTTAGCACGGACTCTTAACGAACTGGAACCGCCAGAGCGTTCTTCCCCGAAAATTCCGCCTCGGCGCCGAGCTCGCCCTCGATACGCAGCAGCTGATTGTACTTGGCGACCCGGTCGGATCGGGACATGGAGCCGGTCTTGATCTGCGTCGCTGCCGTGGCGACGGCGATGTCCGCGATGGTGGCATCCTCGGTTTCTCCCGAGCGGTGGGAGACGATCGCCGCGTACTTGGCCTTGGCCGCCATGTCGATCGCCGCCAGCGTCTCGGTGAGCGTGCCGATCTGGTTCGGCTTGATGAGAATCGCGTTCGCGACTTTCTTTGCGATGCCTTCGGCGAAGATCTTGGTGTTGGTCACGAACACATCGTCGCCGACGAGCTGCACCTTGTCGCCGAGCTTCTTGGTGAGTCCGACCCAGCCGTCCCAATCGCCCTCGCTCATGCCGTCCTCGATGGTGACGATGGGATACTTCGCCGCCAGCGCGGCGAGATAGTCGGCAAATTCGCTCGAGTCGAATTTACGTCCCTCGGAGGCGAGATCGTACACGCCGTCCTTGTAGAACTCGGTGCTCGCGACGTCCAACCCCAGATAGATGTCCCTGCCAGCGCGATAGCCCGCCTTGTCAATGGCTTCGAGGATCACCCCGAGCGCCGCCTCGTTGGAAGGCAAGTCCGGCGCGAAGCCGCCTTCGTCGCCGACGGCCGTGTTGAGCTTTTGCGCATGCAACACTTTCTTCAGCGCATGGAAGACCTCCGCGCCGTAGCGCACCGCCTCCGAAAGCGACGGCGCACCCAACGGCAGGATCATGAATTCCTGGATGTCGACGCTGTTGTCCGCGTGCGCTCCGCCATTGATGATGTTCATCATCGGCACCGGCATGACGGGCTTCCTGCCGGCAGCGAGGTGGCGATACAAAGGAACCTTGCGGTCGCGCGCGGCGGCATGCGCGGCGGCGAGCGATACCGCCAGAATCGCGTTCGCACCCAGCTTGGATTTATTGTCGGTGCCGTCTGCCGCGATGAGCTTCTCGTCGAGTCCGCGCTGATCCTGCGCATCGTGGCCCATGACCACACGGTGAATCACGCCATTCACATGCTCAACCGCGCGGGTAACGCCCTTGCCGAGAAAGCGCTTCGGGTCGCCGTCGCGCAGCTCCACCGCCTCGCGCGAGCCGGTGGATGCGCCGGAGGGCACGGCCGCGCGCCCCTGCGCGCCCGAATCGAGCACCACGTCGGCTCATAACAACGTCTCCTCGAAGGGTTTCTTTTTCACGGCCAGATCCACCTCCAGCAGGGTCGTGAGCAATGAGCCCATGCGATCGAGCGGCCATGCGTTGGGCCCGTCCGAGAGCGCCTTGGCCGGATCCGGATGGGTCTCCATGAACAGGCCCGCGACACCCGCGGCCACGGCCGATCGTGCGAGCACGGGAACGAATTCGCGCTGCCCTCCGGAGGCGTCTCCCTGGCCCCCCGGCAATTGCACCGAGTGCGTGGCATCGAACACCACGGGACAGCCGGTCGCGCGCATCACCGCAAGCGAGCGCATGTCCGACACCAGGTTGTTGTAGCCGAAGGAGAAGCCGCGCTCGCACACCATGATCTGGCTGTTGCCGGTGGAGCGCGCTTTGTCGACGACGTTCTGCATTTCCCACGGGCTCAGGAATTGGCCCTTCTTGATGTTGACCGGTTTGCCCTGCGAGCATGCCGCGACGATGAAATTGGTCTGACGGCACAGAAACGCGGGCGTCTGCAGCACGTCCACCACCTCCGCCACCTCCGCGAGCGGCGTGTCCTCGTGAACGTCGGTCAGCACGGGAACACCGATCTGCTTGCGCACGCGGGCGAGCGCCTCCAGGCCCTTCTCGAGGCCGGGTCCGCGGAAGCTCCTACGCGAGGAGCGATTGGCCTTGTCGAAGGAGGCCTTGAAAATGAAAGGAATGCCGAGCGCCTCGGTGATGTCGCGCAGCCGCCCCGCCACATCGATCACCAGCGCCTCGCTCTCGATGACGCACGGCCCGGCGATCAGAAAGAACGGCCGATCGGCGCCGACCTCGAACGAGGCCAGCTTCATGCCGTGGCGCGAGCCGGCTGGAGCGATGCGCGATAGGCCCGTGCCGCACGGACGAATCCCGCAAACAACGGATGACCGTCTCGAGGCGTCGAGGTGAACTCCGGATGGAACTGGCTGGCGACGAACCACGGATGGGAATCGAGCTCGATGAACTCCACCAGCCCATCCGCGGAGAAGCCCGAGAAATTCATGCCGGCCGCAGCCAGCTCCTGCAGGTAATTGTTGTTGAACTCGTAGCGATGGCGGTGGCGCTCGTAAATCGACTCCTTGCCGTACAGCGAGTGCACCAAGGTGCCGGCCTTGAGGCGCGCCTCTTGCGCGCCCAGGCGCATGCTGCCGCCCAGCTCGGATTTCTCGTCGCGCACCTGCTGTCCACGCGCGAGGTCCTGCCATTCCGTGATGAGCGCGATCACCGGATGATTGGTGGCGCGATCGAACTCGGTGCTGTTGGCGCCCTTCAAGCCGATCATGCGTGCAAACTCGATGATCGCGAGCTGCATGCCGAGACAGATGCCGAGATAGGGAATGCGGTTCTCGCGCGCATAGCGTATCGCCTGGATCTTGCCCTCGATGCCACGATCGCCGAATCCGCCCGGCACCAGAATCGCGTCCATGTTGGCGAGCACGGCCGGTCCCGAGCGCTCGATGTCCTGCGACTCGAAATAATGGATGTTGACGCGTGTGCGCGTCTTGATTCCCGCGTGCATCAGCGCCTCGTTCAACGAGATGTACGAGTCGCGGACCTGCACGTATTTGCCGACCATGCCGATGTCGACCACCGCCTCGGGATTCTGCTTCGCCGCCACCACGGCGCGCCATTCCGAGAGGTCAGTCCCCGGCGCATGCAGGCGCAGCTTGTCGATTACGATGTCATCGAGATCTTGCTCGTGCAGCAGCATCGGGATCTTGTAAATATCGTCCGCCTCGACCGCCGAGATCACCGCTCGCTCCTCGACGTTGGTGAACAGCGCGATCTTGCGCCGCTGCTCGTCCGGCAAGGGCTGCAGGCAACGGCACAGCAGGATGTCCGGTTGGATGCCGATGCCGCGCAGCTCCTTGACCGAGTGCTGCGTCGGCTTGGTCTTGATTTCACCCGAGCCGCCCACGATGGGCACCAGCGTGAGATGCATGTAGAGCACGTGGTTGCGGCCGAGCTCGACGCCCATCTGGCGAATCGCCTCGAGGAAGGGAAGGGACTCGATGTCGCCCACCGTGCCGCCGATCTCGACCATGCAGACGTCGGCATCGCCCGCCCCCATGCGGATGCGGTACTTGATCTCGTCGGTGATGTGGGGAATGACCTGCACCGTGGCGCCGAGATAGTCGCCGCGGCGCTCCTTGGCGATGACCCGCTCATAGATGCGCCCGGTGGTGAAATTGCTGTTGCGGCCGGTGGTGGTGCGCACGAAGCGCTCGTAATGGCCGAGGTCGAGATCGGCCTCGGTGCCGTCCGCCGTGACGAATACTTCGCCGTGCTGGAAGGGACTCATCGTGCCCGGATCCACGTTGATGTAGGGATCGAGCTTTACCATGCTGATCTTGAGGCCCCGTGCCTCGAGGATCGCGCCGAGGGAGGCTGAGGCGATGCCCTTGCCCAGGGACGACACCACGCCGCCGGTGACGAAAACGAATCGAGTCATGAGTCACCGCCAAATAATAATCGCAAGCCGCGCCAGTCCATGGGCGCGCGCCGGCTCATAAATTGCCAAAGGAATTATTAAATTCGACGGGAGTTCAGATTACCAGATCGGGCCTTCCGCGACAATCGCGGAGCCGACAATTGTTGCAACCGCAATCGCATCTCAGGTCAACGGCGGCGCGTGCTCCCATACGCAGCCGAGGCCCTGGCTGTCGGGAGCCACGCTCGAGCACGCGTCCTGCCAAAGATCGCCGACCGCGATCAGCGTTTCCCCGGCGTAAACCATAGGCAGCGCATCGCGCAGCCAGGGCAGTACGCCGAGGGCTTGACAGAGGTGCTGCACACTCTGCGTGCGTGCGCGCGGGCCGGTCTTCAGAGTCTCACCGCCCTGCCGCCGGCGCACGCTCACCCGCTCCGGGAGCCGCTTTGGATCGAGCCCTCCCGCACGCTCCGCCCAGCGCAAGGTTCCCAGGCCCGCGCCGAGCGGCAGGCGCGAGCCCGTCGAGAGCGGCCAATCGAGCGCCTCACCCAGCGCGGGCAGGACCGAGGCTGTCAG
>Ga0302314_10004285_pt1 | contig 26262 bp, 18 predicted proteins | sample III_Palsa_N2_3_FD_200533 | JGI IMG/M metagenome (GOLD analysis project Ga0302314, IMG submission 200533) | Peat permafrost microbial communities from Stordalen Mire near Abisko, Sweden - III_Palsa_N2_3 | ecosystem: Environmental > Terrestrial > Soil > Palsa > Peat permafrost | place: Sweden...
ATCCGCTCACTTTCGTAGTGTTCGGCTGAGCGGAACTCCAGCGTTGTCGGGTCGGCGTTTCCCGACAAGAATGCCTTGGACAGCGGCGGCCGCTGGTAGGGAGCGTGCGGCTCTTCGCTCACGATGGTGACCGCCGCCTGCCAGCCGAGCTCGCGCAGCGCGCTGGCCAGGTGCACCGCGGCCTGGCCGCCGCCCACGATGAGCACGCCGCCGGCCTCGGAAGAGCCGGCGGACGCGCTGCTTGACTGCGTGCTTGGCATGGCTCGGCCGAACCTCCGTGGTCGCATTTTTTGTTCTGAACGGTCAGTTTTATCTGTCAGCGGGCGGATGTCAACGCGTATCCGTCCATCCTGTTGACGGGGGGCCAGGCCAGGGCGCATTCTTAGGACCAACCGGTCGGTACAGAGATATCCCGGGACAAGGTTGACGGCGTGAGCCGGCTGAGGGGTTGGTTAAAGATGACTGATATCCGGCAGGCGCTTTCCCGTGAGCGCACCCGCACCATCGCGGGCGCGGTCGTGGTCGCGGCGTTGATCGCCTACATAATCGACCAGTCGTGGAGCGGGCTGCCGGTCACCGGCAGCAGCATCCTCGGGTTCCTCATCACCGGGGTCGCGCTCGGGTCGATCTACGGCGTCGCCGCCCAGGGCCTGGTCGTCACGTACGCCACGTCGGGCATCTTCAACTTCGCCCAGGGCGCCATCGGCATGTTCCTGGCCTTCGTGTACTGGCAGTTCCGGGTCGACATCGGGCTGCCCACGATCGTCGGGATCCTGCTGACCGTGCTGATCGCCGCCCCCCTCATGGGGGTGCTCATCGAGCGGCTGATCATGCGGTTCCTGACCAACTCCCCGATCGTGGCCCAGCTCGTGGTGACCATCGGCCTGATGCTCGGCCTGATGGGCCTGGCCGCGTCGATCTGGAACCCCAACACGACGCACACCATCCCCACGTTCTTCGGCACCAGCGGCTTCAACATCGGCAGCACGTTCATGCCCTACTACCGGGTGGTCACGATCGGGACCGGCATCGCCATCGGCCTGCTGCTCCGCTTCCTGCTTTACCACACCCGCCTGGGCATCACGATGCGGGCCGTGGTCGACAACCGCGACCTGACCATCCTGAACGGCGCGAAGCCGGCCTCCGCCACCATGATGGCCTGGGCACTCGGCTCGTCGATGGCCGCGCTGGCCGGCATCTTCCTGTCCGAGGAACTGAGCGCGCTCGACCCCTCGACGCTCACGCTGTTCATCGTGGACGCGTTCGCCGCGGCCATCATCGCCCGCCTGCGCAGCCTGCCCATGGCCTACGTCGGCGGCCTGGTCATCGGCCTGTCCCTGTCCTTCCAGGAGAACTTCCTGAGCTGGACCGGCCGGTGGACCTCGGCCCCGCAGGCCATCCCGGCCGCTATCTTGTTCATCGCCGTCCTGTTCATACGGGACTCGCGGATCAAGGGCCGGTCCAAGCCGCGGCAGACGGCCGACCGCATTCCCACCACCCGCAACGCGCTGCTCGGGTTCGCCGCCCTGATCGTCATCGCGGTCATCTGCGCCGCGACCCTCGACCGCCCGGACCAGCGCGAGGTCACCCTCATCGTGCTGACCGCGTTCGTGATGCTGTCCCTGGTGCCGCTCACCGGCTGGGCCAACCAGATCAGCCTGGCGCAGATCACCCTGGTCGGCTGCGGCGCGTTCGCCATGGTGGAGTGGGGCTTCGACGGCAACGTGCTCGGCCTGCTCGTCGCGGCCGCGTTCGCCGTGCCCGTCGGCATCGTGATGGCCGGGCCGGCCATCCGGCTGCAGGGCATCTACCTCGCGCTCGCGACCATGGCGTTCGCCCGCATGGCCGAGTTCCTGTTCTTCGACCAGCCGTCCGTGTTCGGCAACGGCAACCGGCCGGTGCCCAACCTCTCGGTGTTCGGCATCCAGGTCGAGAACCCGTTCAGCTTCCTCGGCATCTCGTTCGCCCAGGGCGCCGGGTTCCTGATCTTCGCGGCGATCCTGTTCAGCATCGTCGGCCTGATCGTCATCGCCGTGCAGCGGCGCTCCTTCGGGCGCCGGCTGGTCGCCCTGCGCGACAGTCCCGACGCGGCCTCGATGCTCGGCATGAGCCTGACGCTGACCAAGCTCGGCGTGTTCGCGTTCTCGGCCGCGATCGCCGGCCTGGCCGGGGGGCTGTTCGCCGTCTACTACAGCTCGGTCGGCACCACCGACTTCCAGCTCACCGTGGGCCTGCCGTACCTGCTGCTGCTCGTCGTGGGCGGCCTGACGACCGTCGGCGGCACCGTACTCGGCGCGCTCTTCCTGGTCCAGTTCTCCTGGTTCAACCAGGCGTTCCCCGACAACACCTTCCTCACCTGGTTCGCCAACCTCGGCCCCGGCCTGGTCGGCATCGGCATCGGCCGCAACCCCGAAGGCGTCTGGGAGCAGAACCTCCAGCACGTCGTCAAGCTGGGACGGCGGATCAGGGGCGGCCTGGCCGGGCCGGCGCCCGCGGCCGTCGCCACCGTGGCCGACGCCGCCACCCTGGCCGAGGTGCGCGAGCTGACCCGGCTGCCGTCGCCCGCGCCGCGCACCGCCACCGACCGTCCCGCGGTCGAGCTGCGCGAGATCAGCGTCCGCTTCGGCGGCCTGCAGGCGGTCGGCAACGTCAGCCTCGACCTGCAGGACGGGCAGATCATCGGCCTCATCGGGCCGAACGGCGCGGGCAAGACGACCCTGTTCAACGTGGCCACCGGCATGCAGGAGCCCAACGCGGGCCGCATCTTCGTCGACGGCAAGGACGTGACCGGTGCCCGGCCGCACCAGTTCGCCCGGCTCGGCCTGGCCCGCACCTTCCAGCGCCTGGAAGTGTTCGGGTCGCTCACCGTGCGGGACAACATCCTGGTCGCGGCCGAGCTGCACCGCCGGCGGTGGGCCAGCACCGAGGGCGGCAGCCCCGCCGCCATCACCGAGACGATCATCGAGCACCTCGGCCTGCGGGCGGTCGCGTCGACCCGGACCGAGCTGCTGCCGACCGGGACCGCCCGGCTGGTCGAGGTGGCCCGCGCGCTGGCCACCCAGCCCCGGGTGCTGCTGCTCGACGAGCCCTCCTCGGGCCTGTCGGCGTCGGAGACCGAGACGTTCGCTGAGCTGCTGCGCGGGCTCGCCGCCTCCGGCATCGCCATCCTCGTGGTCGAGCACGACATGGGGTTCATCATGAACCTCTGCCACCACATCGTGGTGCTCGACGCCGGCCAGGTGATCGCGACCGGCACCCCGGCCGAGGTGCAGACCGACCCGAAGGTCCTCGAGGCCTACCTCGGCTCCGGCGCCGACGAGCCCGCGACCCCGGCGGCGGGCGGCGGCGCCACCGGGCCGGCCGGCCGGGAACCGGCCGGCCCCCGCCCGATGGTCCTCGTCACCGAGCCGGCCGGCCCGCCCCAGCCGCGGCCGGAGTCTGACCAGCCCGCCGCCGTCCAGCTCGACGGCGTGTGCGCCGGCTACGGCGGCATCGACGTGCTCGAGGACATCTGCCTCACGGTCCGGGTCGGCGAGGTCTGCGCGGTGCTCGGGCCGAACGGGGCGGGCAAGTCGACCACCCTCAAGGTCATCTCCGGGCAGCTGGCGCCCTCGAAGGGCACCGCCTCGATCAACGGGCAGTCGATCGCCGGCGTCCCGACCGAGCGCCTGGTCCGCGGCGGGCTCTGCGTGGTCCCCGAGGGACGGGGCGTGTTCCCCAACCTCACCGTCACCGAGAACCTCAAGATGGCCAGCTTCGCCGGCACCAGCTACGCCGACATCCTGGAGAAGTCCTTCCAGTTCTTCCCCCGGCTGGGGGAGCGCCGGGGCCAGCTCGCGGGCAAGCTGTCGGGCGGCGAGCAGCAGATGCTCTCGATGGCCCGCGCCCTGACCGTGAACCCGTCCGTCCTGCTCGTCGACGAGCTGTCCATGGGCCTCGCGCCCAAGATCGTCGAGGAACTGTACGAGGTGCTGGCGGGCATCGCCCGGCAGGGCCTGACGATCCTGGTCGTGGAGCAGTTCGCGGCCGAGGTGCTCAAGGTCGCCGACTCCGGCGCGCTGCTCATCAACGGGCGGATCACCTACCACGGCGCGCCCGGCGTCGTGGGCGACATGATCAGCTCGGCCTACCTCGGCGGCGAGCCCGCCGCGCCCGCCCCCGAGCGGGTCCGCGAGGCCAGCGGACCCCTGACCGCCAACTGACAATGTCCGCCAGCTGACAGGGGCCGCGACGACCGCGGCCGGGAACGGGAAGCCGCCATGACCGAAGCCGCCGCGCACCCGGCCGGAGGGCCGCGGGCGCAGACCACCTCCGGCGCGGTGCGCGGACGGCACGAGGGCGGCCTGGCCGTCTTCCGCGGCATCCCGTTCGCGCAGCCGCCTGTCGGCCGGGCGCGGTTCGCCGCGCCCCGGCCGGCCGCCGCGTGGGACGGGGTGCGCGAGGCCTTCTCGTTCGGCTCGGCGCCCCCGCAGTCGGCCACGTACGGGCCGGCTCCGCACCCGGCCGACGACGACTGGCTGACCGTCAACGTGTGGACGCCGGCGCCCGATCCGGCGGCCCGGCGGCCGGTCATGGTGTGGATCTACGGCGGCGCCTACAAGGTCGGGTCGGCCGACGCCCCCGGCTACGACGGCGGGCGCCTGGCCCGCGAGGGCGACCTCGTCGTCGTCACCTTCAACTACCGGACCGGCGTCGAGGGCTTCGCCCAGATCCAGGGGGCGCCGGCCAACCGCGGGCTGCTCGACCAGGTGGCCGCGCTCAGCTGGGTCCAGGACAACATCGCCGCCTTCGGCGGGGACCCGGCCCGGGTCACCGTCTTCGGCCAGTCGGCCGGCGCCGGGTCGGTCGCCTCGCTGCTGGCCGCCCCGCTGGCCGCGGGCCTGTTCCAGCGGGCCATCGCGCAGAGCGTGCCCGGCATCTACTACTCGCCGCCGCTGGCCGCCGACATCGCCGCGGCCATCGCGGCCGAGCTCGGCCTGCGGGCGACGGCGGACGAGCTGTCGGCCGTGGACCCCATGCGGCTGGTGGCCGCGGCTGACGCGGTCGACCGCACGCTCGGCCAGTACCCGGACCGGTGGGGTCAGGTCGCGCTGACGTCCACCCCGTTCGCGCCGGTCATCGACGGTGAGGTGCTCCCGGCGACGCCCTGGCAGGCCCTGGCCGCCGGCGCCGCGCGTCAGGTGCCGCTGATCGCCGGCCACACCCGCGACGAGTTCCGCCTGTTCCTGGCCATGAGCGGGCAGCTGGGCACGGTCAGCGAGGAGCAGGCGGCCCGGTCACTGCGCGCGCTCGGCCCGGGCCCGGACGGCGAGCGGGCCTACCGCGCGGCCTTCCCCGGGGCGTCGGCCGAAAGCCTGTACGAACTGGTCGAGAACGACTGGCTGTTCCGGATGCCGACCCTGCACCTGGCCGAGGCGCAGGCGGCCGGCGGGGGAGCCGCCTACCTGTACGAGCTGGCCTGGGCCGCCCCGGCCAACGGCGGCGTCCTGGGCGCCTGCCACGGCCTGGACGGGCCCCTGGTATTCGGCAACCTGGACGAGGGCTTCGCCGCCCGGCTGATCGGCCCGCCCCCGTTCCCCGCCGCCGAAGAGGTATCGGCCCAGTTCCGGACCGCGTGGACCCGGTTCGCCGCCACCGGCGACCCGGGCTGGCCCGCCTACGACCCGCGGCGGCGCCTCACCCGCGTCTTCGACCTGCCGCCCGCCGTGACCGCCTACCCCGAGGAAACCTCCCGCCGCCTCTGGCAGGACCGCTTCCCGCCGCTGCCCCTCCCGCTGATCACCTGACGGCCGATGCCGCCGAGCGAAGGATCCCCGCGGCCCCGGCCGTCTCCTGCTTGCCTATCTCCCGGCTATTTTTCAACAAGTCACGCGCGGAGAGACGGACGCGGCTTTTTGTCAGACCCGGACCAGCTGCTCGGCCGCGCGCTCGATGGCCTGCCGGTCGGGCAGCCACAGCTTTTCCAGGTTCGGCGCGTAGGGCGACGGCGTCGGCGGCGGCGCGACCCGCATGACCGGCGCGTCCAGCGTCCAGAACCCCTGGTACACGGCGAGGGCGGCGATCTCGGCCCCGATCCCGAAGTCGGTGACCCCCTCGTGCGCGATCAGCAGCCGGTTGGTCTTGGCCAGCGAGGCCAGGATGGTCTCCTTGTCGAGCGGCGCCACCGTCCGCAGGTCGATCACCTCGGCGCTGATGCCGCGGGGCGCGAGCGCCTCGGCCGCGGCCACCGCTTCGTGGACCATCCGGGACACGCTGACGATGGTCAGGTCGTTGCCTTCCCGTACCACCTTCGCCCGGCCAAGCGGGAGCAGGTAGTCCGCCGGCGGCTTGGGGCCCTTCATCCCGTACAGCTGGCGGTTCTCGATGAACACGACCGGGTTGGGGTCGCGGATGGCCGAGCGCAGCAGGCCGTAGGTGTCGGCCGGGGTCGACGGCATCACCACGGTCAGGCCGGGGATGTGGGCCAGCAGCGCCTCAAGGGACTGGGAGTGCTGGCTGCCGGAGGACCGGCCACCGCCGAACTGCGTCCTGATGACCAGGCCCATGCGGGCCTTGCCGCCGGTCATGAAGCGCAGCTTGGCCGCCTGGTTGAGGATCTGGTCGAAGCAGACCCCGAGGAAGTCGAGGTACATCAGCTCGACGACCGGGGTCATGCCCGCCATCGCGCCGCCGACCGCCAGGCCCATCACCGCGGTCTCCGAGATGGGCGTGTCGAGCAGCCGGTCGGGCCACTTCGCGTGCAGGCCGCGGGTGAGGGCGAACACGTTGCCGCCCTTGCCGACGTCGACGCCGGCGATGAACGCCTCGGGGTTCGCTTCCAGCTCGCCCTCGAGGGCCAGCCGGACGGCGTCCATGGTCCGGAAGATCTCGCCGTCCGCGGCCGGCGTCCAGTCCGGCTCGGCGATCTGTGGCCGCGGCGCGTAGACCGACGCGCGGAGCACGCTGATGTCCGGTTCCGGTGCCTGCCGCGCGGCGGCGACGGCGGCCTCGATCCGGCCCCGTACCTGCTGGTCGACCGCGTCCAGCCGCTCGGCCGCGACGCCCCGGCCGAGCAGCCGGGCGCGGGTGATGACCAGGGGGTCGCGCCGCTGCCATTCCGCCAGCTCGTCCTGGCCGCGGTACTTCTCCGGGTCACCCTCGTAGTGGCCGTGCCAGCGGTAGGTGGCGGCCTCCACGAATACCGGCCCGGCCCCGGCACGGATGCGCCGCACCGCGTCGGTCATGACCGCGGCGACCGCCTCGACGTCGTTGCCGTCGACCGCCACGTACTCAAGCCCGTAGCCGGCCGCCCGGGCGGCCAGCGGCACCGGGTGCTGGTCGGCGATCGGCGAGAACTCCGCGTAGCCGTTGTTCTCGCAGAAGAACACGATCGGCAGCCGCCACAGCGCGGCCAGGTTGGCCGCCTCGTGGAAGGCGCCCTGGGCGACCGCGCCGTCCCCGAAGAAGGACACCACCACTCCGGTTTGCTCTTCCCCCGACCCGCCCGTCCCGCCACCCGTCCGGCCCCGCGCGCGCAGCTGGGCGGCGAGGGCCGCGCCCCCGGCGATCGGCACGCCCGCCGCGACGATCCCGTTGGCGCCGAAGATGCCGAGGTCCGGGTCGGCGATGTGCATCGACCCGCCCAGGCCCTTGTTCGTCCCGGTGGCCCGGGCGAGGAGCTCGGCCATCATCGGCTCGGGGGCCAGGCCCTTGGCCAGGCAGTGGCCGTGACCGCGGTGGTTGGAGGTGATCACGTCGGTGACGGCTAGGGGCCAGCAGGCGCCGACCGCGGATGCCTCCTGGCCGATCGACAGGTGGACGAAGCCCGGCACCTCGCTGTTGCGGTAGAGCTCCGACACCTGCTCCTCGAACACCCGGATCAGGGTCATCCGCCCGTAGGCTTCGAGCAGGCTCTCGGTCGGCAGCTCGGGAAACCGCGGGCCGTCCGGGACCGCGCTCGCTGAGCCGGTGTTCGCTGAGCCGGTGCTTGCTGGAACTGGGGTTGCCCGCACGTTTAGCCTTCCGCGTTGCTAGTGATCTCGCGCAGCTCGCGCTTGAGTACCTTGCCCGACGGGTTGCGCGGCAGCGTGTCCAGGAACACGACCTGCTTGGGCGTCTTGAAGCCGGCCAGCCGCGACCGGCAGTGCGCGATGAGCGCCTGCTCGGTGAGCTGCCGTCCGGGCTTGAGGACGACGAAGGCGCGCGGCACCTCGCCCCACCGGGCGTCGGGCATGGCGACCACGGCCGTCTCGAGCACCGCGTCGCACTCGTAGAGGGCGCGCTCGACCTCGGAGGTCGCGACGTTCTCCCCGCCGGAGACGATCATGTCCTTCTTGCGGTCGTCGATGTAGAGGTAGCCGTCGGCGTCGAGGTGGCCGATGTCCCCGGTGCGGAACCAGCCGTCGGGCGTGAACGCGGCCGCCGTGGCCTCCGGGTTCTTCCAGTAGGCGGACACCACCTTGGGCCCGCGCAGCGCGATCTCGCCCTGGGCTCCCGGCCCGGCCGGGGCGTCGTCGGGGCCGAGGACCCGCACGTCCAGGTTGACCACGGGCTTGCCGACCGAGCCGATCTTCGACAGCGTGTGCGCCTGGTCGTTGAACGTGTCGCCGGACACCGTCTCGGTCAGCCCGTAGGCGTCGGCGAACCGGGCGTTGGGGAAGGCCGCGAGCAGCCGCTCGATGAGCGTCACCGGCATCTTCTCGCCGCCCCCGGTGATGAAGCGGATGCTCGCCGTGCTCCGCTGGCCGAGCGCGGGTTCCTGGGCGATCGCGTTCAGCGTCGCGTTGACCATGGCCGGCGCCAGCCACACGTTGGTCGGCCGGTCGCGCTCGATCGTGGCCAGCAGGTCGGGCACGTCGAAGCGGGGCAGGATCACCAGGCTGCCGCCGACCCACCAGGTGCCGATGCCGGGCAGGTCGAACGCGCCCACGTGGTACATCGGCCCGGCCATGACCGTACGGTCGGCCGCGCTGATGCCGAACTCCGCGACGTGCCCGATCGTCTTCCAGTAGAAGTTCCCGTAGGTGATCGGCACGCCCTTCGGGTGCGCCGTCGTCCCCGAGCTGTACATGAGCCGGTGCAGGTCCGTCTCGGCGACATCAGCAGGAAGAACGAACGCGCCGCGGTGCGCTTCCAGGAACGACTCGTAGGGGATCCCTGGCCCGGGCGCGTCCTCGTCCTGGCCGGCCACCACCACCGTCCACGGGGTGGCCAGGCGGCCGCCGATCGCGGCGACCGGCGCGCCGAACCCGGACTCGGTCACGATCGCCGTCGCGCCCGCGTGCCGGATGATGTACTCGATCTCCGGCTCGGCCAGCCGCACGTTGAGCGGGAGGAAGGCCGCGCCGACCCGGTTCACCGCCAGGGCGCTCTCCAGGAACTCGGGGCGGTTGCCCATGAGCAGCGCCACGATGTCGCCCTTGCCGACCCCGGCCGCGCTGAAGGCGGCGGCCAGCGCGTTCACCCGGTCGAGCAGCTGCCCGTGGGTCAGCCGGGTGCCGCGGAAGATCACCGCGTCCTGGTTCGGCGTGCGGTCCGCGTTCCGGTCCAGGGACCGGGCGAGGTTGAACATGACCATCTCCTTCGATCGTCTCGGGGACCGAGCGTCACAGCAGCGAGTAGCCGCCGTCAACGGTGATCGTGGTGCCGGTGATGTAAGCCGACGCGGCCGACGCCAGGAACAGGTAGACGCCCGGCAGGTCGGACGACGTCCCCCAGCGGCCGAGGGCGGTGTGCTCGGCGATGGCCTGCTCGCGGCGCTCGTCGCGCTGCCAGAAGGCGCCGAGCCCGGTCTCGAACCAGCCCAGGGCCACCGCGTTCACCGTGATCTGCCGCGGCCCGAGTTCCTGCGCCAGCGACCTGACCAAGGCGTGGACGCCGCCCTTGGAGGCCGAGTAGGCGGCCAGGCGGGCGTGCGGCCGGTCGCCCATGACCGAGCCGGTCACGATGATGCGCCCGCCCGCGCCCATCCGGGCGGCGGCGGCCCGCGCGCCGAGGAACGTCCCGGTCAGGTTGGTGTCGATGACCTCGCGCCACTCGGCCGCGGTGAGCCCGCTGGTGTCGGCGTCCTCGCGCGAGACGCCCGCGTTGGCGATCCACACGTCGACGCCGCCGAACCGCTCGGTCATCCGCTCGGCGACGGTCTCGTTGAACAGCTCGTCCCGCACGTCGCCCGCGCACACGAGGGGGTCGCCGGCCAGGCGGCCGGCCACGCCCTCCAGGGCGGGCTTGGACCGTGCGACCAGCGCGAGCCTGGCGCCGGCCGCGTCGAAGGCCGCGGCCAGCAAGCTGCCCAGGCCGCGCCCGGCACCGGTGATCACCACGCGCTGCCCGGCGATGCCAGCCTGCCCGTCAGGGCCAGTATCGTTCCGCTCGGTCATCAGCAGCCGAGCTCGCGGGCGATCACCAGACGCTGGATCTCGTTGGTTCCCTCGCCGATCTCAAGGACCTTCGCGTCGCAGTAGAAGCGGGCGACGTCGCTCTCCAGCATGTAGCCGGCGCCGCCGAAGATCTGCACCGCCTCGCTGACCGCGGACGTGGCGACCTGGCTGGCCTTCAGCTTGGCCATGGCGGCCTCCTTCTTGAAGGGCTGGCCCGCGTCGCGGAGGGCGGCGGCGCGGTAGGTGAGCCAGCGGGCGGCCTCGATCTCCGTCGCCATGTCGGCCAGCTTGAACTGGATCGCCTGGAAGTTGGCGATCGCGGTGCCGAACGCCTCGTGCTGCTTGGCGTAGGCCAGGGCCAGCCGCATCGCCCCGGCGGCGGTGCCGAGGGACAGCGCCGCGACCGAGATCCGCCCGACCTCGAGGGCGGACAGGAACTGGCCGAGCCCGCCCCCGGGCTCGCCGACGACCTGGCTGTCGGGCACGAAGACGTCGTCGAAGAACAGGTCCCGGGTGTCGGCGCTCTTCCAGCCGATGCCGCGCAGCTTCGGCCCGAGCGTGTAGCCCTCGGCGCCCTGCTCGACGATGAAGCTGCCGAAGCGGGGCTTGCCGCCGTCGTCACCGGCGATGCGGGCGAGCACGGTGACGCCGAAGCTCATGTCGGTGCCGGCGTTGGTGATAAAGGCCTTCTGGCCGTTGAGCACCCACCCGCCCGACACCCGCTCCGCCCGGGTCCGCAGCGAGCGGACATCCGAGCCCGCCCCCGGCTCGGTCAGCCCGAAGGCCCCGAGCGTGCGCCCTTCCGCCAGCGGCCGCAGCCACCGCTCGCGCTGCCCGTCGTCGCCGAAGAGCAGCAGCGGGAGGCTGCCGATGGTGCAGTGCGCCTGCCAGGCCGTCGCCACCGACGGGTCTACCGTCGCGAGGGCCTCGAGCAGGGCCACGTAGCCCGCCGTGGTCGAGCCGATGCCGCCCCACTTCTCCGGCACCAGCGGGCCGAGCAGGCCCAGTTCGCCGAGGCCGCGCAGCAGTTCGGTGGGGCAGCGCTCCTCGTGCCAGGCCCGAGCCGCCACCGGGGCGATCTCGCGTTCCGCGTAGGTACGGCCCAGGTCAAGCAGTTCGCCCTCGAACTCGGTAAGTGTGAAGTCCATGGCCCTCTCGCCCTGCCGCGCTGCACTGACTGGTCAGTACATAATAGGAACAGTGCGGTCGCCACCGCAATGAGCAACCTGGAGCGACCGGTGGCGAGCCGGAATGACCCGCCGCCCGGCCGGACTGAGCCGGACGCGGCGGCCGAAAGGTCCACCAGGCCTGAGGGATCACTGGCTCCGGTGACGGTGTCCAGCGAGCGCGGCGGGGGCGGGCGGCAAGCCGTGGCGGCGGCCGGTCCGGCGAAACGTTGTACCGATCGGTCGCCCGGCCTATGACGCCCGCCGGGCCTGACGGACCGGTAACGCCTGGTTGAAGAAGCCTTCTTCGGTCACGCCGTCATGCGTGGTGATGATGGTCGAGCCGGCCGGCGTGATCAGGAATGTCCGCCGGGAAATCTTCTCGAGGTCGCCGGCCAGACCGAGGATGAGGCCCGAGACAAAGTCGATGATGCGCGTGGCATCCGCCTTGTCCATGTCCTCCAGGTTGATGACGACCGGAACTTCCTGGCGGAAGTACTCGCCGATAGTGGCGGCATCCCGGAAGTTCCGCGGGCGCACGACCGCGATCTGGATACCGCCGCCCAGGGCAAGCTGGCCGCCGAGGAACTCATCGTCGTCCTGGACCTCGCTGAGAGCCTGGGACGCGTACCCGTCCTCGTCGACCAGGGCGTCGTTGTCGTGGTGGACGAGACCGAGCCAATCACGGGCGTTGCGTTGCACTAGGCCGACCTCCGTCGCTACGAGCCGATTCGCGGTCGCCCGTCAGGCGAGAGGGTGGTCGATGACGAACCAGACTGCATCAGACTCTAACAACGGAAACCGCCCGCGGCGCAGCAACACGCCGGGCGTTCGCCGGGACTCCGCTCGCGGGCCCCGGTGCCATAGGCTGTCGCCGTGCCGGACTTCGACCCCCGCACGCCGAGCATCGCGCGGGTCTACGACTACCTGCTTGGCGGCAACGACAATTTCGCCGCGGACCGCGAAGTGGGCGGTCAGCTGATGGCCGTCTTCCCGGCGGTTGTCGAGGCCGCCCGGGAGAACCGGCAGTTTCTCGCGCGCGCCGTCACCTGGGCGGCCAAGCAGGGGGTCGGCCAGTTCATCGACCTCGGCTGCGGCATGCCGACCGCCCCGAGCACCCACCAGACCGCGCAGTTCGTCCTGCCCGGCGCGCGGGTGGCGTACGTCGACAACGACCCGGTCGCGCTATCCCACCTGCAGGACCTGGTCGCGAAGCGCTGGCCCGGCGTGACCGCGGTGGACGGTGACATCAGCGATCCCGACGCGATCCTCGGCGCGGTTTCCGCCGCCCTCGACCTGACCGCGCCCGCCTGCCTGATGATGGGGCTGCTGCTGCACTTCCGCGACCCGGACACGGCCCGCTCGCTGGTGACCCGGTACACCGCCGTCCTGGCGCCAGGCAGCTACGTGGTCATCTCGATGGCCCACGGGAACGGCGAGGACGGGGAGCGGTGGTTCAGCGCCTACTCGGCCGGGCCCGCGCCGGCCCGCAACTACTCGGTCGCGGAGATCACCGCGCTCTTCGACGGTCTGGAACTGGTGCCGCCCGGCGTGGTCGATGCCCGGCTGTGGCACCCGGGCGGGCCGGACCTCCCGGCGCCGCCGTTCCGCGCCGGCCAGGCCATCTGCGGCGTCGCCCGCGTCAGCTAGGAACCCGGGTGCTTACCGCGGCCCGTCGGCGCGGGAAGCCCGCTTTGCGCCCGGGCGCGGCCTCGGGCGGCGCGCTATTGCCGAACAGATGGCCGGTCACCCCGCTGATCAGGAGGCCGTGCCCGGTCCCTTCGACCTGTATCTCGCCGTCGCGTACGACCACGCGGAGCGGGTACGGCAGGCCCCAGATCCGGTTGGCGATATAGGCGGAGGCCGCGGATCCGGCACCGGACGCTCGCGTCTCGTCCTCCGCTCCGGCCTCATAGGTGCGGATCTGGATACCGTGCTCGTGCCGTTTCATGAAGTCGACGTGCAGGCCCTCCGGATGATCCAGCTCGCGGCACAGCCGGCTGTCGTTCCGGAACGCGGCCCCGGCGATCTTGACGTCGATGGCCTCGAGGTCCCGGCGGTCACCGAGCAGCACCACCAGGTGCGGCGTCCCGGTGAACACGAAGTACTGGTCGGCCGCGACCCGCCGGAACTCCCGGCCGTGCCCGAGAGAGACCCGGTTCCTGCCGTCGTCGGCGGAAACCCACTTCGGGCCGTCATCGGTCAGGACGCAGTCGGCGCCGGCCGTTCGCAAGTATCCGCGCTCGGCACCGTACCGGGTGACGCAGCGCAGCGCGTCGCCGCACATCGACGCCTGGTGGCCGGCCCGGTCGAAATAGGTCATCCGCACCTGCGCGGCGCGGGTCCGGACGAACGCGACCCCGTCTACGCGCAGCGCGGGGAACGACGCGCAGAGCGCCCGCGCGAGCTCACTTCCGGCGTCGCGTTCGGACAGGCCGCTGAGGGCCTCGTCCACGACCAGGATCACGTTGCCGTTGGCGTGCATGACCGAAAAGGCCAGCCGCTCGACGGCGATCCCGGGCACGCCGCGCGAGCGCATCCGGTCGTAATCCGCACGCAGGGCAGGTCGGTCCGGGTCAGGCATGTCCAGCTCCTCCGCAGTCACCTACCTAGACGACGGCGCGCCCGATTTCGTTGTCGCGCGGCTGGTAAAGAATGTTCGTTCGTGTTCTCCCGCGGAACGCCCGGCTGGCCTACCGTGCTGATCGCTGCGCCCAGGTCGGCAGCCAGGCCTCGCCCTCGGGCGCGCCCGCTCGCCGGAAGTCGAGGTAATCGCGCAGCTCGACGAGCGCGGGATGCGGGTTGTCGTCGCGCCAGATCAGCGACAGCGGGTAGATCAGCGTCGGCTCGCGCACCGGTATTCGCCTTAGGTCGTAGCTGTCCGGCCACAGGTACCGCGAGCGCTCGCCGACCAGGGTCGCCAGGTCGGCCGAGTCGGCCATCTCGGCCAGCAGGGCCTCGTTGCCGAAGACCGGCCCGATCATGTCGATCGTGAGCCCGAACGCCGCGGCGAGCTCCTTGTAGTACGCGGCCACCTCGGTCCCCCGGTCCACGCCGGGCATCCAGATTCGGTGCCCGGCTAGCTGCGCCGGCGTGACGGCGTGGGCCTGGGCGAGCGCGTGACGGGGCCCGACGAGCAGCTCGTGCGATTCGGCGATCACCGGGGCGGTCCTGATCGCCTCGGGCAGCTGCTGCTGGGGGAGGACCGGGTGGAAGGTGGCGTCGATCGCCCCGGCCTCGACCGCGGCGATCGCGCCCTCGACATCGGTGCCGGCGTCGAGGGTCACCACGTCCAGGTCGATCCCGGGGTGCGCGCGGTAGAAGTCCTGGAGCAGCACCGCCGGCGCGATCCGCCGGTTGACGACGTCGACGCGGAGCGCGCGCCGGCCAGGACGCACCGACGCGTCGGCCCGCTCCGCCACCCGCAGGAGCTCACGGGCGTGGGGCAGGAACGCCTTGCCGTCGATGGTGAGCTGGGCGCCGCGGGCCGTGCGGGTGAACAGGCGGACCTCCAGGTCTTTTTCCAGCGCGGCGATGCGCTTGGAGACGGCCTGCTGGGTGATCGACAGCTCGTCGGCGGCTCCCTGGAACTGGCCGGTATCCGTCGCGGCGACGAAGGTGCGCACGGCCTCGAGGTCCACCCGCGAAACCCTACCAGGACAACAGCTGGTTGTGGCTCGCCGCCATCGCGGTTGTTTGATCCGGCGCCTGGCCCCTGCTTTGATCGTGACGATCAACGGCTGGTTGTGACGCGGGAGGTGCGGAACTTGGCGGCGAGACGGTCTCTGGGACGGCAGTTCGGCTGGCTGTGGGCGGCCTACGCGGTCAGCGCCTACGGGTCCGGGCTGGGGTTCGGCGCGTTCCCGCTGATCGCCGTGCTGGTGCTGCACGCCAGCCCCGGGCAGGTGTCCGCGCTGTCCGCCGTGGGGCCCGCGGTGGGCGCGCTGATCGCGCTGCCGCTCGGGCCGTGGGTGGAGTTCCGCCGCAAGCGGCCGGTGATGATCGCGATGGACCTGACCCGGTTCGCGGTGATGATGACGATCCCGGCCGCCTACGCCTTCGGCCGGCTCAGCTTCGCCCAGCTGCTGGCGGTCTCGGCCGTGGTCGCCGCGGCCAGGATCGCCTTCAACGCGGCCAGCGGCTCCTACCTGCGGGCCGTCGTCCGGCCGGATGACCTGCTCGTCGCGAACGCGCGGTTCGAGTCAACCAACTGGAGCTCCATCGCGGTCGGGCCGCCGCTGGGCGGTGCCGCGATCGGACTGTTCGGGCCGGTCACCACCGTGATCGCCGATGCGCTCAGCTACCTGCTGTCCGCGCTGGGGATCACCGCGATCCGCGGCCAGGAGGAGCGCCCGCCGCCCGCTGGCCGGGCCCGGGTCCGGGCCGGCGAGCTGCTCGACGGCTGGCGGCACATCTTCACCCATCCCGGCCTGCGGGCGTTGTACCTCAACAACATGCTCGTCTCCGGGCTGATCATGGCCACCGAGCCGCTGCTGGCCGTGCTCCTGCTCCGGCAGCTCGGGTTCCCGCCCTGGCAGTACGGACTCGCCTTCGCCGCGCCCTGCGTCGGCGGTCTCATCGGCTCCCGGCTGGCCCGCCGGGTCGTGGCCCGCTACGGCCAGCACCGGGTCTTCCGGACGGTCGGCACGCTGCGCGCGGTCTGGCTGATCGGCCTGGCCTTCACCCGTCCCGGTGCCGTCGGCCTCGTGACCGTGATGGCGGTCGAGCTGGCGATCATCATCAGCATGAGCCTGTACAGCCCGGTCCTGGCCACCTACCGGCTCCAGCACACCCCCAAGCACCTCATCGCCCGCACCCTGTCGGCCTGGTCGATCGGCCAGCAGGCGGCCATCGCCGTCTTCAGCGCGCTCGGCGGCGTGCTCGCCGACCTCACCAGCACGCGCACCGCCCTCGCGGTGGCGGGACTGCTCATCCTGGCCAGCCCGCTGCTGCTGCCCCGCCGCGAGACCCCGGCGCCCGCGGGCGACCAGGCGCTGGCCGCCGCCGGCTCGGGTCCCGGGCAAACCGGCCGGCAGACGTTACTACGAAACGTAGTACCATGTCGTCCGTGAACGGTTTCGTTCCAACGACGATCATCGTGGTCGGTCTCGCGCTCGCCGGTTACGCGCTGCTGATGACCGCCCTCAACCGGCGAGTGGGCCTGGTCTTGCTCGCCGGGCTTGGCGTCCTCGAAATCCTGCTTCTCGTCCTCATCGGCCTGATCGTGGCCCGGCTCGCCGGCGGCGGGCGCCCGGCGTCGGGGCTGGCCCTGCTGATCGGCTACCTGATCGCGATGCCGCTCGTCCCGGTGGCGGCGGGGCTCTGGGGAGCCATGGAGCGATCACGGTGGGGCCCGGCGGTTATCGCCGTGGCCGGGCTGGCCGCGGCCGTGCTGATGGTCCGGCTGCACGAGATGTGGGCGGTCATCCATGTCTGAGACCGGGGCGTCACCCGAGACCGGCGCGTCACCCGAGACCGGCGCGTCACCTGAGGCTGGGGCGTCACCTGAGGCTGGGGCGTCGCCGCCGGGCTCGACCAAGACCGGTCCTGGCCGGCTGCTAGTCGCGGTCTACGCCCTGTTCGCGCTCTCCGCCTTCGCCCGGGCCGCGGTGCAGATCGCGACCGAGTTCAGCCGCGCCCCGGTCGCCTACCTGCTGTCGGGCCTGGCCGCCGTGATCTACATCCTGGCCACGGTTACCCTCGTCGTCGGCAGCCCGGCCGCCCGCCGGATCGCCGTCGTATCCTGCTCGGTGGAATTCGTCGGTGTGCTGGCGGTCGGCACCTGGAGCCTCGCCGACCCGGCTAGCTTCCCCGACGCCACGGTGTGGTCTGGCTTCGGCGCCGGCTACGGCTTCGTCCCGCTCGTCCTTCCCGTATTCGGCCTGCTCTGGCTGCGCCGCTGGAGGAAGAAGCCCGCCGCCAGGCCCGGCGTCGTGCCCTCAGCGGCAGGCGCGGCCGGCGGCGGCGAACCGGAGGCGGACCACCTGCTGGGGCCCGTCGCCGGGGCGGAAGTGACTGAGCTACTCGACTAGCCTGCCGTCGCGGGCGTACCCGGGATGGCGCAGGCCCGGAGCCTTCGATCACTGAGTCCGCTCGGGCTCGACGAAGTAGAACGTCGAGGTGATCGCGTCGAAGAGCTCATAGACTTCTTCGGCCAGCGGAAGGTTCGGGCTGCAGCAGGTCACCAGCATAAACTGGCCCGCGGTGGCGGGCACAGGCACGAGGGTGCTCATCGTCAGCATCTCCACCTTGATGTCGTCGGTCACCGAGACCATCTCGGCCCCGGTGACCCGGGCGGCCTCGCCCACCCGCGGCAGCTCGACCGGGCCGACGACGTGGGCGGTCCCGGACTCGGACTCGGCGCGGTCGGCCACGGTGGACCGGGACAGCTGCCTGACCAGGCCCTGAACATCGACCCCTGACCCGTCACCGCCGGTTGACACGGCAAAGACCATGACATGGCCGATGAACAGCGCGTCCTCGTACATCGTGGCCGTCCCGGCGCCCCACAGAGCGCCGTTTCGCCGCGCTGCCTGGTTGATCGCCTGGGCTTGCCGGACCATGTCGTCGACCTGCATGCGGGCGACCGGGTCGGTCGCGGTCTTCATCAGTTCCCGGCGGGCACGGGCGATCGGGGCGTCCGACAGGTCGAACCTCGCCCAGTGATCGGGCACCGTCAGCCCGAAGTGGCCGGGCCGGCATGCGTCTGTACTCATTACGGCTGGCATCTGATCCCCATCCTGTTCGTCTCCTCCTGCGGGCTGGCAGCCAGCGTGCTCAGCTGGACGAGCTGCCCGAGCCGGACGTGAGCTGGTCCCCGAGACCGTTGTCGGTGTCGGTGAACTGGCTGATTATCTTGTTGATCGCGTCGATGATCTTCTGGCCTTCGTCCTTCAGCTGGCTCCGCCCGGTGCCCCAGCGCGAGTCGAAGTGGCTCGCGGCTCCCGACACGAGCGCGTCCGATGCCCCGAGCGCGGTCTGCAGGTCCGGCGGGGTACCGCCCGCATCGCCGAAGAGGTTGAGCACCTGCTGCATGTTGCCGCTCACGGTCTCCAGCTCATCCCCCGGAATGTTGATCTCCGGCATGAATCGTTCCTCCTCAGGATCGAAAATTGCTTTCCCGGCCCGGACTTCGCGCCGTCGTGGGTCGTGGGCGCTAGAGGAATTTGCCGTCCGCCAGGGAGGGCTCCACACTCTGTGCTCCCTCGTCGACCCGCTCGCCATCACTCTCGCTGGTGTCGTGTTCGCGATGGGCGACGCCTATCTGGGTTCCGGTCTTGGTGGCTTCCGCGGCGATAGACCCGGCTTGCGTGAAGGCGGTTCCGATCTTGACCTGTGTAGGCGTCAGGCCCTCCTCAGCGGTCGACCCGGCCGAGGACGCCTCGGACCCGTGCTCACTGCTGGTTGGGGACGTCGGCTCGTCGGGTTCGACATCGGACCCATGCCCGATGGTGGCCGGGGCCGAGGAGGCGGTCGGGGACGTCGGTTCGGCGATCGGGGACGTCGGCTCGTCGGTCGGAGCGCTCTCCCCGAAGGGATCGAATCTGCCTCCGGTATCGATCGGCGGCAGCTGGGGGGGACCGCTCTGCGACGGTTCGGCGGTCGGGGACGTCGGCTCGTCGGGTTCGAGATCGTCGGCCGACTCCGAAGGCTCATCGAATCCGAAACCCGCCTTCGCCCCCCTGAAGGCGCCGCCGACAACCGCACCGGCAGCCGCCCCGCCGAGAACCTCACCGACATTGACCGGCTTGTGGTCTATAACGTCACCCACAACGGTGGGCACGGTGCCGAGGCCGAATTGAATCAGGGTCGATACGGCGGCCTTGCCGAGCGGTGTCCCGGCGGCGCTCGAGGCGGCGTTCTTGACGCTGGTGCCGACGCTCTTGGCGGTCGCGCCGAGCTTGCCGAGGATCGAACTGCTCGATTCCTGGACCCCATCCGCGGCGGTACCGGGGGCCGAACCGAAGTAACTTCCGGCTTCGCCCGCATCGCCGGCCGCTGCCTCGCCGGCTTCCCCGACCGCGCCCGCCGCGTCTTCGCCTGCCGTTCCGGCCGACTTGAAGACTCCGGCTGCGGCCGTTCCGACCGTCTTGAGAGCACCAATCGCTCCCTCGAAGAGGCCGGCCGCGCTGCCGGCCCCGATACCGAGCGTGAGCAGCCCGGCGACGAAGGAGCCGAGATCGAAGTGATGAGTGGCGATGTCGGCTATCTGGGTCGCGGCGAAGGCGATCGCCCCGAGAACCAGTCCGACCACCGGAAAGAAGATCGACGTGATGGCGATCGCGACGTCGACGATGATCTCGAGGATGGCCTTGATGTTGTCCTTGATGAACTCCCCAATTTTCTTGAAGGCGTCCGCGATCTCCTGGAAGATGCTCTCGCCCGGGATCGCGGAGACATCGTTCAGGTTCTGATTGAACTTGCTGCCCGCCTGGTCGCGCAGGTCCTTGGCGTCCTGGCCGAGCCGCTTGGCCGCGGTTAGCTGCGTGTTGGCCTGGTCCACGTTCTGCTGTTGTTGCTGGACCGCGCTGGTCTGGGCGGCGGTGGCGTTCGCCGGGGCCGGCTGCACGGTGGTGTTGGCGGTGGCCGCGACCGGGGTGGCCTGGTCCATCGCCTGGTCGACCTGGTTCTGCGCCTCGGCCAGCGACTGGGCGTACGCCGTGTAGATGCTCGCCGCCGAGTGGAAGGAGTCGGCCGCCTTCTGCAGCTTGGGCGGATAGTCCGAGCTGATCAGCTTGCTCAGCGCGGCCATCGTCTGGCCGGAACCGCTGGTGATCGCGTTGCTCTTCAGGGCGGTGACCGCGGACTGGGAGTCGTCGCCGATGGACTGGTAGAACGGGACGACCTGGTTCAAGATCGTGTCCGGGTCCCCGGGGGTCGGGTCGGTGTCGAACCCGAGGATGTCGAAACCACTGGTATAGCGACGGGTCATGGCGGGCTCCAGTTCAGGATCGAGGATCGGAGTCTGCGGGCGCCGGCTCGGGTGCGTTGGTGGCCGGTACCTGCACCGCGACCAGGCGATTGTCGCCCAGGTGCAGGTAGCCACGGCCCGGCCGCGGCTGCTGCCCGACGATCCCGCGGGAGATGCGGACGCCGATCGCCTCGCCGTCGCTCAGCGACTGCGGCGCGAGCAGCAGCCCGGTGCGGCTGCGGCGGACCTGGACGGCCCAGCCGCCGATGGCGTTCGCGAGGGCCTCGGCGTTCCCGGCGGTGATGATCGCCCACCCGTCGCCCGCGGCGCCGCGAGCGAGCGCGGACAGGTCGGAGGCGATCTCCGCCTGCAGAAAGAGCTCGGCGTCGTCGACCAGCACCGCCCCGGTCGCCCCCCGCATGCCGCGCAGCGCGTCGCGGAACCGGTCAAGCGGCACATCCGTGTCCGTGATTACCGTGACGGCCCGGCTGCCGGTCAGGTCGCGCACTGGCGAGCGGCGCGGGGCGAGCACCAGCAGTTCCGTGCCCGACTCGAGCAGCGAGCGGGCCATCGTTAGCAGCGCGGTGCTCACGCCGCTGCGGGGAGAACCAGCGATCATGAAGGTCGGGGTGCGGGCGAGGTCGACTCCCATCCCGACCGCCTCGTCGCCGCCCACGCCGACCAGCGCCCACAGCGGGCCGGAGCGCGGCGCGGCCGCGGCCGCGGCCTCGTAGCCGACCTCATCGGGCAGCTGGCGCAGCCGGTACGGGCCCCGATTGGCCGGGACCGCCGCGTCCCGCTGGGTCAGCTCCTTGGCGATCGCGCTGATCGCCGCCGCCTGCCCGGATCCCGAGGTATCGGGATCGGCGAGGCCGGTGGGCAACACCGCGATCTGCACCTCGACACTGTCGGAGGGCCGCAGCGCCCGGCCGGGCGGCATCGACTCCGGTACGTCCTTGAGGCGGACGCCGAACATGGACCAGTCCGACGCGTCGTTCATTCGCAGCACTAGCTTGTCCTCGGTCGTGCTCGCATACCGGCTCGACCCGAGCACCCGGTCGCCGGCCAGCACGAAGTGGATGCCGACGCTGGCGCCGTCGCGCAGCAGCGCCAGGAACCGGTCGACGTAGCTGCCGTTGTCGAAGGTGGCGAAGTCGCGATCGAAGACCTCGAACCGGTCAACGACCACGACGATGTGGGCCGGCCGCTCGCCCGGCTCGACCCGCTCGCGCAGCTCGGCGAGGTCGGCGACGCCGAGGCCGCCGAGCCGCCGCTGCCGCCCGCGCAGCTGCTCGCCGAGCTGGTCGAGCAGCCGGCCGAGCAGCTCTGGGTTGCGGTGATCGACGACAGCGCCGCACTGCGGCAGGTCGGCCAGCGCCCGCAGCGCGCCGTTTCCGCAGTCGATGCCGTACAGGTGCAGGTCCTGGGTGCTGTGCGCCTGGGCCAACGCGACGGACAGCGTCCGCAGCGCCTGCGAGCGGCCGCTGCGGCTGGCGCCGGCGATGTGCAGGTGGCTGGCCCGGTCCAGGTCGAAGGTGAGCGGCAGCTGTGCCTGCTCGGCGGGAAGGTCGATCAGGCCCCAGCCGACGGCGGGCAGCCCCCGGCTGGCGGACCGGGCGGGCGGCAGCTGGTCGAGGCTGAGCGTGTCGGGCAGCGGGGGCAGCGACGGCTCCTGCTGCCGCGGTATGCCGGCCGCCTCGGCCGCCGCCGAGATGGCCGCGACCAGGACCGCGATGTCGGTCACCGGCTTGGCCTCGTCGGCGCTAACGCCAGCGTCGGCGCGGACGGCGGGCTTGGCCCGCCCGATCGGCTCGCCCAGCTCGGTCCAGGCGATCTCGCTGGCCCGCAGGGGCACGCGCGTCGTGCCCGGCCCGGCGCCGTTCCGGCGGCCGCCGATGCGGCCGGACTGGAACGGCAGCAGCACCGAGGCGCTCAGCCGCGCGTAGGCACGGCCCGGGGTGCGCGGAGACAGCTGGCCGGCGTCGGGGGCGTCGATGATGTCCCGGCTCTCGCTCGTGTCGGTGGTGCGCAGGGCGATCCGCAGGTTGGTGTTGGCGCGGATGTCGGCGGTCACGGCGCCGGACGGCCGCTGGGTCGCCAGCACCATGTGAATGCCGAGCGAGCGTCCGCGCTGGGCGATGTTGACGAGTCCGGGCACGAAGTCGGGCAGCTCGCGGATCATCGAGGCGAACTCGTCGACCACGATCATCAGGCGCGGCATCGGGGCCAGGCCCGGATCGAGGCGGCGGCGGTCGGTGTAGTCGCCGATGTCCTTGGCGGCCGCCGCCGCTAGCTGCCGCTCGCGGCGGCGCAGCTCGGCGCCGAGCGAGATCAGCGAGCGTTCGACTAGGTGGGTGTCGAGGTCGGTGACCAGTCCCACTGTGTGCGGCAGGTCGGCGCACTCGGCGAAGGCGCTGCCGCCCTTGTAGTCCACCAGCACGAAGGTCATCTCGTCGGGGCGGTTGACCACGGCCAGCGTCGCCACCAGCGTCTGCAGCAGCTCGGACTTGCCGGAGCCGGTCGTGCCGGCGATCAGCGCGTGCGGGCCGTCGCGGACGATGTCGACCGTGAAGTCCCCGTCGAGCCCGACGCCGAGCAGCGCCCTGGTGCTGCGCGGCTGCACCGACCAGATGGCGCGGATCGCGTCCGCCGTCGGCGGCTCCAGGCCGAGCAGGTCGAGTAGCCGGGCCGAGGACGGCAGCGCGGAGTCCTCCGCGTCGGCGCCGGCCCGCAGCGGCGCGAGGCCCCTGGCCACGTGGTCGTACCAGGACGCGGAGGGCAGGTCGGGGCGCAGGCCGGCGATGTCGGGGCGGTCCTGTACCCGCAGCCGGATCGTCGGCCCCTCCTCCAGGACCAGGGCGCGGCACTCCTCGGGCAGCAGGCGGGGGTCGGTGTCGATGCACAACGTGTAGACGCCGACGGCGGGACCCGCGCGCAGCAGCGAGATGACGCCGGGAAGCGCGCGCAGGAGGCGGGCGCCGTCGAGGACGACGAGGACGTCGGGGCCGTCGATCGCCGCCTCACCCATCGCCGCGTCACGGGCGGCGGTGCGGGCCGCGATCAGCGCGTTGAGCTCGGCCACCCGCCGGGCGACGGACGTCGTCGAGTTCCCGATGACCGCGTACGCGTCCTCGCCGAGCGGCCGGGAATGCGGCAGCCAGCGGCACCAGCCCCAGGTGCGCTCGCTCACCTCCGGCGGCGCGGAGGTGAGCACCTCGATGCGCAGGTCCATCGGGCTGTGCAGGACGGCGGCCTCGGCGACCATCCACTGCGCGTGCCCGGTCGCGCCAACGATGCCGACGACTCCGGCCGCGCGGACGGGCAGCGTGGCCGGCACCTCCCGCAGGGAGGGCACGCTCGTGCGCCGGTTCTCGTCCTGGCTTGGGTCGTCGACCTGGACGCGGGAGGGGATAGTGCCGGTGCCGACCCGCAGCTCAAGGAAATCCGGGTCGCGCCGGCGCCGCTCCCAGAGCCGGTCCGACGGGGTCGTCGCGGTGGCCTGCAGCGCGGCCGGGTCGGGGTGGGCGAGCCGGAGCGCGTGCTGCTCGGTCAGCAGCGCCTGCTCGATGTCCTGCTGGGTGCGGGCGGTCGCCTCGGTGAACTCCTTGACCCGCTGTTCGTACTCGACCCGGGTCCGTTTCCGGGTGCCGGTGCGGCTGAGTATCGCGCCCACGGGCGAGAGCAGCCCCAGGAAGATGAGCTTCCAGTCTCCGGTGGCCAGGACCGTCACGATCGATCCGACGATCGGCACCAGCACGATGGTGACCAGCGACAGCGGCTGCTGCGGGGCGGCCCCGGCCGGCGAGGGAAGGCGGAACCGGGAGGAAGTGACCGACGGGATGAACCGCGGCGGCCGGTTGAACTCCCGGGAACTGCCGTCCTCGGCGACCGTGACCGAGGCGCGCGGACGCGCCACCTCGGCGCTCTCGAGCAGCGCGGCGCCCACGGCGAGCTGGCTGCCGATCAGCCACGGACTCGGCTGCTCAGCCGCGGGGGAGAGCTCGTCGCCGCTCAGCCCGACGCCCGCCGATAGCGCGTGCACGAGCACGGTGCCGTCGGCCATGACGGTAACCCGGGCGGCCAGCGGCGGGGCCGGTTCGGCCACCCACAGCCGGCAGGTCGGCGAGGACCCGAGGTCGTATTCGCCGACCGGGAGGCGGTAGATCGTGCCCGCGCCCGCGCCGCCGACGACCCGCACCTCGGTGCTGCCGACCGGGTCGTCCTCCTCGGGACCGGCGGTGTCGAGGCCGAGCGAGTAGCCGTCGCGCAGGCCAGCGGCGGAAACGGTCTGCCGTGGGTCGAGCGGCTGGGGGCCGCGGCGCAGGTCGGACGGGCCGGACAGGCCGCGGACCCGGGCCAGTTCGGCCGCGAGCTGGCCCACGGGCAGGTCCGGTTCGGTCTCGACGGTGACCGGCGAGGCGGCCGTCGAGCCCGGATCGAGCAAATTGAGGGTGAACCGCACAGCGTCCTCCAGATCGACTTGGGTGCGGCGCCCAGTGGCGCGCCGCACCCAACAAACCGTTGTCCTGATTAGCTCTGCGGCAGCGACGCGCCGAGCTGGCTGTCGGTGCTCGCGAAGCTCTCGCCAACCTGCTTGACGTAGGTGCTGATGCCCTGCAGCGACTGGTTGATCGAGTTGAAGCCCTGGGCGAACTCCTCGAAGAAGGGCTGGAACTTCTGCTGCGCGGCCGGGGTGCTGTAACCGTCGGCCAGCAGGCTCTGAATCTGGTTGCGGACCGTGGTGAGCTGCTCGGTGAGCTGGTTGAAGCTGTTCAGCAGCGACGCTGAGGTCGAGGCGGTGGTGTCGCTGTTCACGTTGAACTCAGGCATCGATTCACTCTCTCTGTGCAGTGGACGCGCCCGGCCCTCGGGTCGCGGTGCCGGGCGCGGTCGGCGTCCGGCCGATGTAGTACGCCGGCCACCGGGTCGCGGTTCACCCGAATTTCGACGATCCCCAGAAGGCGGGGCCGGCAGCGGACAGGAGCGGCGAGAAGACAGGGCGGCCCGGAATGAACCGAGGGCCCGCCGTCGGCGTACTACACCGGACCGATGCGACGGCGCGAGCTACGCCTATACCGAAGCGACAGGCTGATATCGATGCGAGAGATGGAAAAACCCACGATGACTACGCGACCAAGTCGCCGAGCCGCCTGCCGTGCGGGTCTGCTGCGGGTGGCGGCGATCGCGGCGATCGCGGCGACCGCCCTCGTCACCGGATTCGTCGGCCAGCGTGCGAGCGCGCAGGAGGGGAAGCAGATCCCGGTCATCCAGATCCAGTCCCCCGCGCGGATCGGCGTTGATGACACCACGCTTCCCGAGGTCGCGCAGCTTACGCTCGGGAACGCGGGCCTGGCGAACGAGATCTTTGAGCTGAACGAAGGCCGCCCGCAGCAGGTGGGCGGGGAGCTGACCAACCCGAACCAGCAGCTTCAGGTCGGCTGGGTGCTCGAGCTGCCGCAAGGCGCGTCGGGATCTTTGGTGCAATTCATCAACGAAGGCGGCTCCTCCGGCTCCGGAGGCTCAGGCTCGACCGGTTCGGGCCACTCAGGCACGAGCTCGAACTCGGGCAGCAACTCGAACTCGGGCAGCAACTCACAGGGATCGACCAGCAACCAGGGGACCACCCACGCGAGCGCGACCCGGGTCGTGACGATTGGCGGACTCAGGATCCAGCTCCCGGTCCTGCTGGCCGAGATCGGCGGCCTGCTGTTGCTCGGCCTGACGCTGCTCATCCTGCTGCGGCGCCGGGCGGGCCGCGGCACCCGCCAGGACTCGCCCGGCAGGCGCCTGGCCGCCTGGCTCGCCGGGCCGTCCCGCCGGCGCCGGG